>Ga0209751_10000232_pt1 | contig 59521 bp, 55 predicted proteins | sample RifCSP13_1_FD_184019 | JGI IMG/M metagenome (GOLD analysis project Ga0209751, IMG submission 184019) | Soil microbial communities from Rifle, Colorado - Rifle CSP2_sed 13_1 (SPAdes) (version 2) | ecosystem: Environmental > Terrestrial > Deep subsurface > Rock core/Sediment | place: Rifle...
GATGGTCAGCGGAAGATTATCGACACAGAAGTACCCGAGGTCTTCGAAAGCATTTGTCGCCGAAGACATTCCGGATCCGCTTAGACCGGTGATGATTACAATGTCCGGGATTGAATTAGACTCTGCAACGGACTTCTTTGGGTTTTTCCGGGGCATCGAGTTATTGACTGGGTAATCTTATAACCATCGAGGCCACAGGGAAATCTGTACTGGGCAGGAAGGTTGATAGAAAGTGACACACACTACCGTGAGCTTCCCGTCTCCTCATGTTACCAGGCAGCCCGCTTGTTTGGTCCATTTTGGTGGATGCCTACTTACCGGTAGTACCGTAAGTCCCACTTAAAGTCTTTACGGCTCAATCAAACCGAAGTTTCCGTCCTTACGCTTATATAGAACTCCGAGTCGATCGGTGTCCGCATCTCGAAACACCACAAACTGGTTTGTAGCCGACGAGAGATGCATAGCAGCTTCTTCAGCAGTCATTGGTTTTACAGGATACCGACGCGCGGCGATGATTCGTGGAGGCCGAGGGGTAGCCTCGAGATTTCCGTCGGGTTGCGGGGCAACCGCAGCAGTCCGAATTGCTGTCTGTTTCCGATCGATTATCTTCTTTTTCAGCTTCAGAGCCTGTTTCTCGATCTTTGCAATCGCGCGCGTCAGCGCCATATACATGTCGACGTTGATGTCTTTTGCCGTTAAGGTGTGATCCCGCCAATGGACAATGAGCTCTCCGATGTGCCGGTTCTTCTCCACGTCAATGATTACATGCGTGGAAGCTGTGGAGTCGTTAAATATGTGTTCGAGCTTCTTGAAATGGTCTTCGACGTGCCGGCGAATGGCAGGAGAAACCACCACGTGTCTTCCCGTGTATTCGAATCTCATGAAGTGCAGTTTCCTCCTAAACTCGACAGTAATGTGTCAGGACAGAGTGGTGCGCTCTCTGCCCGAAAATAAAAGCATGTTGCGAAATGCAGTTCGTCTCGCCGAATCGAGGGGCTTAGACCACCGCGCGACGCTCACGCGAACCGGGGATGTGCATCTGATCGCGGTACTTTGCGACTGTGCGGCGCGACAGCTTGATTCCATCTTTGGCTAAAATCTTCACGACCTGATCGTCAGTAATAGGGTTGTGAGAATCTTCCTCTTCGATCAGCTTCTTTATCTTCAATTTAATAATACGTGTTGAAATTTCTTCGCCGTCTTCGTTCATCATTCCTTCAGTGAAGAAGCGGCGCAGTTCGATGACCCCTTGTGGAGTGTGCGCGTACTTTCGATTCACCACCCGAGAGACAGTAGAAAGGTGCATGCCGATGTCCTCAGCAATGTCCTTCAACATCATCGGCCTAATATATTGGACACCTTTATCGAGAAACTCTCGCTGTCGGTTTACGATCGACTCGACCACCTTGTAGATAGTCTGCCGGCGATGCTCAATATTCCGCAGCAGATCTACAGCCGAACGCATCTTCTCACGAATGAAACTCTTCGTTTCATTACTAACGGTGCCCTGGTTCAGCATCTGCTGATACTGCTGGCTGATCCGTAAACGCGGGCTGCCATCGTCAGCGAAGTAGATGACGTAGTCCTCATCGTCCTCATGAAGCTTTTCGATGTAGATTTCCGGAGTAATTAGAATCGGCTCATCCGACGAGTAACGGCGACCAGGATAAGGATCAAGGGTACGAATAAACTGCAATTCCGAAAGCAATTCCTCGACGTCGATACCAATCTGCTTGGACAGATGAGGCAGCTTGTGCTGCTGCAAATCAGACAGGTGCTCGCTAATCAGGAGCGTCGCCAGTCGGTCCGTCTCTCCCCGAACCTCTAGTTGGACCAGCAAACATTCCTTTATATCGCGTGCGCCGCAGCCCACCGGGTCAAGACGCATAATAGCCTGGCGGGACTGCTCTACAACTTCCTCGGACCATCCTCCCATCGCAGCAATCTCTTCATTGCTGGCATTCAGGCGTCCCTCGGCGTCCAGATTGCCGATCACACATATGGCCGCATCACAAATCTCCTCCGAGACGGGACTAAGGTGCAATTGCCATTCAAGGTGATCTGCCAGCGAAGGCGGGCGCGTCAGAAACTGTTCAAAAGTCGGAGCGTCTTCCTTGTACTCGACCTCCTGCGTCTTGTATCCAGGGTCAAGGTAGTCCTGAAACTCGCGACCAAAATCGATCTCTTCAAACGGATCTCGGCTGCCCTCTTCTCCCACGACCTCATCGCCGATCGAATCGTCATTCAGTTCGCCGGTTGCGCCTTCAAATGGTTCGGCGTCCACTTCCACCGAGGCGTTTGAAATTCCTTCTGCATCACCTGAGCCATTCGAGCTCGGCGTTCCAAGTTCCGGCTCGGAGGGTTCAATATTCGGTTGATCGGCGGCGCCCGCATTTGAGCTGGCAAGGTGATCCAATATCTTCTCAGCTAACTCACGTGCTTCTTCCTGGGTGGCGACCTCTTCCAGAACCGGGTTCTCAAGTAGTTGCTGTTGTATCAGCTCGCTCAGCTCGAGGGTGGTCATCTGCAGCATCTCGATTCGCTGGCGCAACTGGGGCGTCAGCACGAGACGTTGAGATAGGCTGGTAGTGAGTTTTAGGGACATTACTCAGGTAACTTTGATCTTTAGGTCTTGTTTGCGCCTGATCGCGCGTAGAGATTATAACCCGATTCTGGTTCTTTTGCGTGATCGCCTTTACATGCGGAATTTCTCACCGAGGTAGAGTCGCCTAACTTCCGGGTCTTCGGTTAGTTCGGAGGGTATCCCGGACCTAAAAATCCGCCCCTCGGCCATTATGTAGGCCCGGTCTGTCACACCAAGAGTCTCGCGCACATTATGATCTGTGATCAGAATTCCTATAGCACTATTGCGTAAATAAAGTATGACATTTTGAATGTCATCAACAGCCTTTGGGTCGATGCCCGCAAATGGTTCGTCCAGTAAGATGTATTGCGGTTCAGTCGCTATGGCTCGCGCAATCTCGGTTCGCCGCCTCTCTCCGCCTGAAAGTGCATCCCCCCGCGTGTTTCGGACATGGGCAATACCGAACTCCTCCAATAGCTCCTCAACTCGCTTCAAACGCTCGCGTCGACGCAAACCCATGGTCTCTAGCACTGCCAGAATGTTCTGCGCCGCCGTCATTTTGCGAAACACTGAGGGCTCCTGCGGCAGGTAACCAAGCCCTAAGCGAGCGCGAAGATACATTGGCAGTTTTGTCAATTCCCGACCGGCTAACTGCACAGAGCCTGAATCCGGCTGCTCCAGACCAACAATCATATAGAACGTCGTGGTCTTACCCGCACCGTTTGCTCCAAGTAAACCTACAACCTCACCGCGCTCGACGTGCAAACTGACATCGTCCACCACACGACGTTTGCCGTAAGTTTTTTGAAGCTGCAAGGCGCTCAATGCAGTGGGTGAGGGATGTCGCCTGTCATGTTCTCGTCCCGCAGAAACGCTTTGGGGCTTCTTACGAGGCGTGCTAATTCTTAACTCTTCGATTTGAGTTCCCATCAGGAGGTTTTATTGCCTCTTAATCTTGTGGACCGACCTTACACGTCCAGGTGATTGTGATCCACGGGCGTCGTCGGCTGTGACTTTACCTTCGCGCACAAACACCGTCAAACGACCCCCTTCTGTACTGCCCTGTTCGGCGTCTTCAACTCGAGCGGGACTTCCCCGCAACACAGCCACTTCGTCAGCGGTGGTGTACTGGATCCAATCCCCGGTTCCCTTTCGATTCGGCTGCGTCAGTACCACGTTGCGCTCGGCAATTGTCTTCTCCATTTCACTCGTTTGTTTGGTGAGGTATACATCAGCTCGGCCGCTGGTAATGCGATCTGTGCCCTGTCGAATGTCCACGTTTCCCTCGTAACGCAGTAAACGATCTGCCTCTGAGTACGCCATCCAGTCGGCGGCCGCAAAAACGGGGACAACTTCATTTGCGCCTTGTGTTCGACGCTTGGCATTGTACAGCCCACTCTGCACGCGGCCGCTGGCATCCATCTTCTTGTCGTTCACGTAAATCGTAAGCTTGTCCGCGCGTACATAGTTATCGTCCTGCCACGCACGCGCGTTTCCAGTGTATGTTGCGATTCCCTTCGCATGCTGAAACTCACCGCGTTCACTGCTGACGTATACGGGACTCCTGGTCCGCATGAATGGAACTGCGTTGTTCGTCTGTTCCTGGCTGTAATAAGTCGTAGCCGTTCGTCCGCGACTGAAGGAGACATCGTTACGAAAATCTGAGTCAAGCTCAATGGCTTTTGTTCGACCTCGCGAATCCCAAACAGTCGGTTCACCCCCACGTAATCGAACCATGTCTTCTGCAGCGGTGTACGAAATGTTGTTAGCCGTGCCGTTGCGATCGCTTTCGTTGAACTTCGCGCTTCCCTGCGCTTCAAAGCGATCCACGTCCTGGGTCTCTCGGACAAAGGTTGCGACCATTTTGTCTGAGGTCAATGTCCGAGCTGCTCTGCCGGTGTCCGACTGCGCGGGCTCGACAACTGCCTTGGTCCCCCCGGTCGCAGTAAACTCTCTCGCGAGGTTACCCTGATCGAAGAACTCGCAGTCAAAACGGGGAGCAGTTAAGGTCTTTTTATCCGCCTGCCTGTTCTGAATGACAGGGTCGACAAACAACTCTGCGTTTCCGACGGCTTCGGCACGTTCAAGATCTCTGCCGGTCACGCGCCAGAAGAGCTTCACGGTGTCGGCTGTCAGTCGTTTGTTGGCAGCTCGCGGATCGTTTGCTTTGGATCGAGGCGCAGAGAGGCTCACTACCGATCGTCCCTCGGTGCGCATTTCTTTAAGGACACTCTGATCACCCTGCGCCTGGAAGCTAACCTCCACCAAGTGCGGACCGCTCATCTGCATTTGAGCATCAGAGTCAAGTGTCTGCGATCTAACCTCTTTCATGCCGACGGCACGTTCGAGCCGCTGGTCCTTGTCCAGGAAGAAATCCATGTCCGTTGAATGTACTTCCGCCGCCCGACCTTCCTGCATTGACCGAAGGTAGGCATTTCCGCGCAGTTCGAGCTTTTGCAGCCGCTTTTGGTCAGTCACCAGTGCGTAAAGCGTATCGCCACTCATGGTCTCGCGCTCCTGTTCAGCGGTCACTCCACCTGCGAATGAAAGCTTCATTGTGGACTGCTCGAATATGGCGTAAGCGGAACGGATCGTCACCGGGCGCGACCGTCCAGACGACGCGTTGGCTTTAGAATCGCGAAGCACTTCCGGAGCAACGACGATTTCAACGTCTTTCTTTAGCAGCAGCTTCTTTTGCTTTGCCTCCACCACAGCGCCCGTTGAACGTCCGGAGACATTCTCGCGTGCAAACGCCACGGGAACATCTGTTTGGGCAACTTCGGCATCGCGGTCATACGCAAGCTCTTCTGTGTTTACTTTCAATCCTTCTTTGGTTTCTATCCTTACTCCTCCGTGAAACGAGATAATGGACGTTCGCGGATCGTAAATTGCGCGGCTGGCCGTGATTTGATCCGGTTGTGTTCCTTCCGGTGGATACATTGCGAGACTTACATCTTCCAACTCATGATGGTTGTCAGAGAAGGTCGTGTCTTTTGAGGCTTTTAGAAGGAGGTATGAGCGGTCGCCTCTCGTGATTCGCTGTTCATAGCCGTTGATGGTTCCAGTGATCTCTTTGGAGAGTTCAGGCGTCCCAGATTTGAGGCGGAAGGGTGTGTTGTTTCGAAGCCGGTAGTAAGAGACGGCAATAAAAGCAACACCGGCGACAAGAACTGTTACGGCAAGCAATCGCACCAGGAGCGGAAACCGCGCTCTGAGCCCGATAGCTATCTCTCGTCGTCTTGAGATTTGTTGCATTCTTTGGTTCGTGGTTTGTTGTTGGTGGTTCGTTGTGAGTTGTTCGTTGTAAGTTGTTCAAGATCTTTTGGTCTTTGGGCTTTGATCTTTGGTCTTTGGCAATTAACGGCGCCACGATCAACTAACAACTAACAACTAACCAACCTGTTCGATGCCGCTAAACTTACAGTCCGTTTGCTCGAACTGCCGCAATTGTAACAGCGAACCTAAATCTATCAGCAAAACTAGTACTGGTTCAGTTTCAAATCTTAGGTTCGAATATTCAACGGTTCTTGGGAACACGGGCGTCTCGCCCGCATTGCTCGCGCAGCGCGAAAATTGATTGCGGAAAAGAATGCAACAAATTGGGCACCGTGCGGGCGGGGACGCCCGCGTTCCCAAGAACCGTTGAATTTTATTTCCAAGTTTCAAACTGAACCACTACCAGCAAAACTCCCAGCCCGCGCCAACCTTCATCTACCGGTGCTTACGTTCGACAAGGTCATCCTTCAGAAGCTGGTAGTCGGGTGTTACTGCACACTTTGCCTAACCGACTTTATTGACTTAGGCTTTGAACCGCAAGTGAATCCGCGCGCTAACCGATTTAATCATGTTGGAACGTCAAGGAAAGGCGGGTTAACTTGAGCACCCGAGCCCACTTAATAGGAAAGTAAAGCTTAAGTAGCGGGTTAACGCCGAATGATCAGGGATGAGCAATCGCTACAAGCGATGCGAGACCGCCCACATGAATCAATGCAGCGAGGAAGCCGATCAGTGAGGGCAGCATTTAAGAATACCCTCAAACGGTACGAAACTATTCTGCAAACCAGCCGCCCGGATCAAGTAGTTTGACTCCAATACAACGGCGGTTGTCAATCGGATCTGTCCAGGCGCCGTTCACTTCAGCCCTGAGATTTGCTCCAAAAGGTGGTGTGAGTGTGACAAATGTGCCGACGTTCACTTCGCGATCGAGGATGATCGTGGCGCCACCGCGACTGATCTTCACGGCCTGTGCGGTAATGTGAAAGGAGTTTCCATCCTTGTCCTGGCCTTCTACTTCTAAAGAGAATTCAACCGGGACTCGGGGACTGCGCGGCCGCTGGGAACGAACCGTCGCAGGCTGGTCTTTCTCGTCCATATCTAATGCCCTTTTTTACGAATTTGAATGTGAGGCAGAGGGCAGACGTAGTCTACCTGAATATCGCAGTCCACGGGAATGATTTTCCGATGACCGCTTACTCTACGGCTGCCGAAATGTGACCGGCAGCAAGAGCGGCGAGGATAAAACCGCCAATTATCAGGCGGTAAACGATGAAGACGCCCGTCGAATGGCTCCGTAGATACCGCAACAGGAACCAGATTGAGGCGTAACCTACGATTGCGGAAACAACTGTCGAGACGGCAAGGGGAAGAAAACTCCCCTCTGGCAGTTTTATGATTGCCTCTTTCAACTCCAACAGCCCGCTGGCCGCTATTGCTGGAATCGAGAGCAGAAACGAGAAGCGCGCTGCCGTTTCCCTTGTTTCACCGGCAAAAAGCCCACCCATTATGGTTGAGCCGGAACGACTAGAGCCCGGCAGCAAAGCCAGCACTTGAGCACAGCCAACGGCCAAGGCGTCCCTGATCCCCAGTTGGTCCATTGATCGGTCTCTTTTGCCGACCCATTCCGCAAGAGATAACAACAACGCCACCACGATCATCATAGCTGCGATGACCCACAGATTTTTGGTAAACGTCCCTTCGATCTGCTCCTTAAAAAGCAGGCCGACAATTCCCACCGGCAAAGAGCCAATCACAATCAGCCAGCCCAACCATGCGTCACGGGATAGGCCATCTTTAGCCTTGGATCCACGCTTTCCTCTGAAAAGCTCAACGTGGTCCGCTACAAATGCGCGCGTGATCTTGAGTATGTCCGCATAGAAATAGATCAAGACGGCCAATAACGTGCCGAGCTGAATTACGGCAATCGTCGCCGTGGTCTGTTCCGCTTTCAACGTTGGTTCGAAACCGTCGTAGAGACCTACAGCCCTTGATGCAAAGACGAGATGTGCGGTGGAACTAATCGGTATGAATTCAGTTAGGCCCTGGACTAGGCCCAGGACAATCGCCTGAAATAGAGTCATATAGGAATGAGTTGAATGTGCCTGCTAGATTGAACGAGCTAGTAAGTTGCACTCGGCTTGGTTCCGGAATCCCCGCTACTCGCGAAAAGAATTGCGCCTGGAGATCCAATCGTACATGAAATTGGGCATGATCATTCCGGCTCGGACGATACTGGCCAGCTGCCAGGGAAAGGCGTAAGACTTCTTGCGCTTCTCGATTACTGTGACGATCTTCTGTATTGCATCGTCCAATTCCATTAGATAGGGCATCCTGGCACTGCGGCCCGCAGTCAAGGGAGTTTTGATGAATCCCGGGTGAATGATTGTGACATTTATTCCCCTCGGCTCAAGATCCAGTCGCAGACTTTCAAAAAAGGCAGAAACTGCAGCCTTGCTTGCGCAGTAAGCGGCCGATTTAGGTAAGCCACGGTAAGCAGCCAGGCTTGAGATGACCACTAGATGCCCGGAGCCTCTTTCAAGCATACCTGGTAAGACTGCTGCAACACTGTTTGCGGCGCCAACTACGTTGGTGGTGATAACACGCGCCACTTCCTCCGGATCCAGATTCGCTGCATCGGTGGTTGCGCCAATACCTGCATTGGCAATCAAGAGATTGACAGGCCCGAGTTCACTTCGGACACGCTCAACCGCGCTCTTCATCGACGCTGCATCCTGTACGTCAGCAGCGACGGCGAACGCGGCCGGTCCGACGGTTCGGTTGCCCTCACCATTGCGCGACTTTCGTGCATTTATCTCGCGCACGATCTCACCAAGAACTTCGCTTCTTCTGGCAATGAGACCCAACCGTGCCCCGCGCTGTGCGAGTTCCAGTGCCAGCGCCCTGCCAATGCCCGAGGATGCACCGGTGATGAGTACGACGTTTTTGGACCAGTCCATTTCGCGAATCGGCTGGGTTCTCTAGTTGAGCAATAATTATGCAGGTGTGAGCAGAAGCACCCACCCCTTTTGGAATCAGATCTGTCTTACTACTGGCAGAATAACCGGCTTAGCGCCCGAGAGTTTCTGGATGAACCGCTTTAGCTCTAACCTGACGTGCTCTTTAAGCAGCTCTTCGTTGCGCAGTGTCTCGCGGGAGGCGCCAGTAATTGCGGCAGCGACGACCTGTTGAGCATCTTTCAAGCTCCCGTTGGCTGAATCAAAACCCCGTACACCTCGGGTCACGATCTCTGGCGGCATCTCCAATTCCCCAGTTCGAGCATCGACCACGACAACCAACGTGACAATCCCTTCGTATGCCATCTGTTTGCGCTCGCGCACGGTCTCGCGTTCGATCTCTTCAAAGCCCGTATCGTCAATAAAGGTCCTCCCAATCTCGCGCCGGTTTACTACTGCCGCACGTTCGCCATCGAGCTCGAGCACGTCACCATTTTCGATGAGGATTATCTGCGACTCGTCGTATCCGAGATGATTCCTTACAAACTCTTTATGCCGAAACAGCATCCGGTATTCGCCGTGGATAGGAACAACGAACTTAGGGCGGACTGCTTCAGTCATAATCCGAATATCTTCCTGGGAAGCGTGTCCACTCACATGGACCAGCCGTCTCTTCTCTTCGATGATGTTAGCGCCACGTTTATAGATGTTGCCGATCATCCTGGAAATCAGGCGTTCATTGCCTGGGATGATTCGCGCAGAGAGGACAACAGTGTCACCTTCATCGATAGTTAACCCTTTGTAACTCTGGGTTGCCATTTGCGAAAGTGCAGCTCTGGATTCGCCCTGTGAGCCCGTCACCAGTAAAACGATCTCTTCTTCGGCGAGATGCTTGGCTTCATTGAGAGGAATCAACAGCCCATCCGGGATATCCAGATATCCCAGCCTGTCTGCAACCTCTACGTTCTTTTGCATGGAGCGGCCGAGTACGCAGACTTTTCTAGCGAACTGCTGCGCCACATCGAGGACAATCTGCAAACGATGTATGGATGAAGCAAAGGCGGCAACAATGATGCGTCCTTTAGCTTCGCCAAAGATCTCTTCAAAAGCGGGAATCACCGCGCGTTCGGAAGGTGTGCGACCTGGCACAGTTGCGTTGGTGGAATCTGACAGAAGAGCCAGAACGCCTTCCTGCCCATATCTTCGGAAGGAACGCAGGTCAATGGGTTCACCAATTACGGGTGTCTCATCAACCTTGTAATCTCCAGTGTGAATGATGGTACCAACAGGAGTTTTGATAGCCAGGGAGAAGCAGTCGACCAGCGAGTGTGAAACGCGAATGAACTCAACCGTAAACGCGCCTATGTCGACGACATCGCGCGGCGCCACACGGTGCAGCAGGGTGTCTGCAGTCAGGTCATGTTCTTCAAGCTTGCTCTCAGCAAGGCCGGCGGTAAAGTATGAGCAGTAAACGGGGACGTTGAATTTCTTAAGTATATAGGGAAGCGCACCGAGATGATCCTCATGACCGTGCGTCAGGACAATAGCTGTGATGTGATCGCGGAACTCTTCGAGGAAATCAAAATCGGGGATGCAGACGTCCACCCCGTATGCTGTCTCTTCGGGAAACCCCATGCCGGCGTCGAGAATAAGCATTTCATCCCCATAGCGCACAGCCATGCAGTTCATCCCAAACTCGCCGATACCGCCGAGCGGAATAATCTCAAGCACACTACTCACCTATATACATTACTCGACTCTCCGGATCTATGTAGCAGTTGTTTAATGAGGGGCAATTGCTCTTCAAACTGAGTCTGAGTATAACAGTTGTATGCAAGCGCGTGAAACGCCTCTCGCGAGCCCGGCTGCCCCGCCAGAGTCATTGACATGGGCTACGGCTTAAAATAGAAGGCTCGATCGAATCGCGCAGCTTTCCGAAGAAGGGATCAAAGATGAAAAACTCTCTTTATGTTATTGCCTTGTCAGGTGTTCTTTGGTTGTCACCTCAGTTTGACAGCGAGCCTGCCAAAGCTCAGGAACGACACCCGCACAGCCACGACCGCACCGAGAAACTCGGCCTCGTGAACTTTAAGGTAACGTGTAAGCCCCAAGTTCAGCCACAATTTAATCGGGCGGTCGCCTGGCTCCACTCCTTTGAATATGAGGAGGCGGAAAGGGTTTTCAGTCAAATTGCGCTTACGGATTCGCAATGTGGAATGGCTTACTGGGGAATCGCCATGAGCAATTACCATCCGCTGTGGGCGCCACCGACCGCCGCAGAGTTACAGAAAGGTTGGAGCGCCGTCGAAAAAGCAAAGCTCGCCGGCGCTCAAACTCAACGCGAACGCGATCACATCGCAGCCATTGAGATTTTCTACAAGGACGGCGACAAGCTAGATCATAAAACGAGGACGTTTGCCTACAGTGACGCGATGAAATTGCTTTATCAACGAAATCCGGCAGATCGTGAGGCGGGCGTCTTCTATGCATTATCGCTCATAACAACCGGAACGATGGTCAACGACAAGAGCTATGCGCGCGAGAAACAAGCTGCTCAGATCTTGAATCGCATTCTGGCACTCGAGCCACAGCATCCCGGTGTCGCTCACTACCTGATTCACAGCTATGACTATCCACCACTGGCACACTTGGCGCTCGCCGCTGCTCGGAGCTATGCCAAAATCGCGCCCGCCTCGTCCCACGCTCAACATATGCCTTCACACATCTTCACCCGAATGGGCCTATGGGAAGAGGCAATTCAGTCAAACCTGGACGCCAAATCGTCGGCCAAGGCTTATGCCGCGAGAAACAGGATGGCAGGCGCGTGGGATGAACAGCTTCATGCGATGGACTATCTCGTCTATGCCTATCTCCAGCGCGCGAAAGACAAGAAGGCATTGGCTGTACTCAACGAACTGAACCAAATTCAAAAGGCCGAGCCACAGAACTTCAAAGTCGCCTATGCCTTCACTGCTATTCCCGCACGTTACAGCCTTGAGCGTCGACGGTGGGACGAAGCAGCTCAATTGCCACTGCGTCCGTCCAAGCTGGAGTCGTTTCCGTGGGAGCGTTATCGGTGGGCCGAAGCTCATACACGTTTTGCCCGAGCAATCGGGGCGGCACGCGCGGGCAAAGTTACTGCTGCACGTGAGGATGTTGAGCAGTTAGGAGCGATCAGACAGGCGCTCGTTGAAGTGAGAGGCGATTATGATTGGGCCAGACAGGTTGAGATCGAGCACATGGTTGCGTCTGCCTGGCTGGCGTACGCAGAGGGCCGTCACGAAGAATCCTTGCGGCTGATGCGCCGGGCGGCAGACTTAGATGACACGAGCGACAAACATCCGGTGACGCCTGGTTCGATTCTTCCAGCGCGGGAACAACTCGGCGAACTGCTATTGGAGCTTAAGCAACCGAGTGCGGCCCTGCAGGAGTTTGAGCTTGCACTTCGGAGCGCTCCCGAACGATTCAACGGACTATCCGGGGCAGCACGTGCGGCAAAGCTTGCTGCGGATCTGAAGAAGGCGAAAACGTACTACGCAAAGCTTTTGCAACTTGGTCGTGAAGCAGAGAGCACTAGACCAGAGATCGAGGAGGCACGTGCATTTCTCGCAAGCGCAAATGAAAAGAAGCCCCCAGCATGAATGGGAATCCGTAAGGACTAGTCGGGTAACACGTCATCAATGACAGACGATAGAAGAACCGAACCTCGCATACCGGTCAACCTCGACGTTATTTGGGAGGCCTCTGCTGGTCTTTATGGCGCTCGCACCAGTGACCTAAGTTTGGGCGGATGCTTTGTTGATAGCGTCGGACGAGTGGTTGAAGGTGAACGGATCAAGTTCAAAATGATTCTGCCGCACGGCGAGTGGGTGCAGATTGAGGGCGTCGTGGCCTATCAATATCCAATGGTAGGATTTGGCGTACGATTCATAAATATGACCGAAGAAGTTAGAGCGAAACTCGACGCGGTATTGCATGGCTAGTCCCCGCAGACGACAGTGAGTCTTCGTGAGCTTGTAATCTAAGTTGAATCCGAAACACTTTCTTCCCGTCATCGGGTGTTTTCTGCGTGGAACGCCCATTCAGTTGTAGAGATCGCAGCGGCCTAAAGAAAACATGAACACAAAAACCTTATTGATTACTGCAGCATTGTTGATGATGACGTCCACCAGTGTAGCAAAGCCCCAAACAATGCGGCTGGACTACTACCACACCGGCAACGCAACACATGAGGGCTTCAGTGTTGATCGAGTTGTAGTGGAACCCCACGCCTGGCCAGGTGACCCTGGAAAGCATATCGATAACAGCAACCTCGGGAAATACCTTTTCGAGGTTCGCGATCAAAAGACGAAGCAACTTGTCTATTCCCGCGGGTTCGCTTCAATCTACGGAGAATGGGAAACTACAGACGAAGCGAAAACCGAAACCCGGACGTTTCACGAGTCTTTGCGGTTCCCTGCACCAACTTTACCAGTTGAAATCACACTCAAGAAGCGCGACGCGAAGAATGCTTTCAAAGAGATTTGGCGCACGGTTGTCGATGCCGAGAGTATGTTCGTCGACCGCTCGAAATCTGCTGCGCCTGGTCCCTTGATCGCTATTCAAAAGATGGGCGAACCAGAGACCAAAGTCGATTTCCTGATAATCGGCGATGGTTATACCCAACAGGAAATAAAGAAGTTTGAGGCCGACGCCCGGCGAATGACAGAGGCTTTGTTTGCGACCTCGCCCTTTAAAGAGCGGCGAAAGGACTTCAACGTTTGGGCACTCTGCCCGCCCGCCTTCGAAAGCGGGATCTCACGACCCTCCACAGGCATTCACCGGGACTCACCAGTGGGCGCAACCTTCGACGCTTTTGGTTCCGAGAGGTATGTGCTGACATTTGACAACAAAGCGTTGCGCAAGGTGGCGGCTTTTGCTCCCCACGAATTCATAGAGATACTCGCTAACAATCGCACCTATGGCGGCGGTGGCATATTCAATCTTTACAGCACTGTCGCTGTCGATAACGCCTGGGCCAATTATGTTTTCGTCCATGAGTTTGGTCATCATTTCGCCGGTCTAGCGGATGAATATTACACGTCATCAGTCGCTTATGCTCCCGCTACAGAACGGCTTGAACCATGGGAGGAGAATGCGACGGCGCTATTGGATCCGGCGAATTTGAAATGGAAGGATCTTGTCTTAGCTGGCACGCCGATACCAACGCCCTGGAACAAGGAGATGTTTGAGAACTACTCTCGAGAGATTCAAGCTCGGCGGGTACAACTTCGCAAGGAACGGCGACCGGAAAGCGAAATGGAAGCTCTGTTTGCAGAGGAACTAAAGCACGAACAGCAAATGTTTGCGCGCGAACGTTACGCTGGCAAGGTCGGCGCTTTTGAGGGGGCGATGTACGAAGCGAAAGGCTATTACCGACCAGAGATTGACTGCATCATGTTCTCTCGCACCAACTTCTTTTGCCGTGTCTGCCGTCGGGCCATCGAGAAAGTGATCAATATGTATGCATCCTAACGAGGCAAAGGATAAGTGGCGCTTTACAAAAGTCTACGCGAAGCGCGGTCACTGGCGGGTTGTGGCATCGCATGCATCGGAAGTCGCGAATTATGCATCAGCGTTTCTGGAGACGTCATGAAAACGATTTGCCTGACGGTATTATTTTTCTCAACGCACCTAACCAATAACGCCCAAGCCCTGTTGCCAATTTATGATGGCAGTCTTCCATCACAACCCACTCGAACGCGTGTCTTGAGGAGTGATGAGACGGTGTTCAGGCAACAAATTCTTCCCGCTGCAAGGCGTGCCTGGAGAGCTCGACAAAGCGAGTGCACAGATGGGTGGGAGGGCGAACCAGCAATCCGTGGAGTGGCTGCTGGGTCGTTTACGAAACCGAAGACCACCCAACGCGCTTTGCTTTATAACTACTGCACCCCAGCACACGCCTACGCCTTCAACGGTGTTGCGATCCTGGAGAGCGGCCGAGTGGTGGCCCACATCACTTATCAATCCGATTGGCAGAACGACATCACCACCGCCCCCGACGTAAACCAGAACGGGCTGTCAGAAATCGTCCTGGTCGCGGGGACCACCAATCAGGGAACTACCTGGGCAACGGTGACCCTGATCGAGTTCGAGGAGAACCAGGTTCGTAAATTTGGGTTTGTTCAGGTCTTTTCGGACAGTTGCGGCTACAGCATGAGCGAAGGTGGTGAAAGCTGGAAGATTTCAGTGAAGCCTGGAGCCTCACCAACCTTCTACTCGCAAACCTTCAAGCGAGGTTGTCGCCAGAGACGATGGCGACGAGCCAGCGCCCCAACTGAATGTCAGCTGGCTGAAGACAGCACCGAATACCTTTCCACCGGAAGGGCGAGTTCTGGCTCTCCTTCCTAAGCAGCCCGGCGCCTGACCACAAAATCTGTTCTGTCACTGCAGCTGCAATGTCCAAGCGAGGGTGGCTATATCTTAGGATGCGCTGCACCTTTGATCACTCGATCTGAGTGTAGTAATCATTAGCTATCCAACCGTACATTTGTTTAAGATGGCCTCGTGGAACAAAGGAACGGGTCAAGGGGAGTAAAGCGCGGGTACCTGAACCCTCAATTAGTGAGGAGCGTCTCATTTTGGGTTACCAGCGCGTGCATCTTGGTCGCGGTAGTTAGTTCCCTTCTCGCGATCTGGAGGTTCACCGGCACCGACATTCTCTGGCGGACAGTTGCGACATGCGTTGTCATTGCCGGAGGAACCATCGCGTTCGCGTTTGTTAACACCATATTCGGTTATCCACCTGAATAGGTCGCTTCCTCATAGATGATGCCTAAGAAAACATATTTTGATCTGCTCGACGGTCATTCTGTTTCCAGCGGTCAGGCGTTTTGGGAAGTCCTGGACGTCGTCACTCTCCCGCCACTCAAGCGCGGGCAGCTTGTTATGTTCACGCTGTGCCTGTTGAACGATCAGCCGGATTCCGAAATTGCCGCTATAGTTAAACCGCTCAGAGCTAGACACTATCAGACGCGTACCGTTCGTGCGTGGCGTGCCAACCGTCAAACCAGAAAATTTGAGGAGATCCCAACACGTCGAGTGAAGTGCGAGATTCAGGGCGATTACTAGGGCGAATGGAAATTACAAAGGGCGGCGGTCCAGTTTCTTCTGAACCGCCGCCCTTTTTGTTCTGTCAACTTCGAGCGTGACTAGTACCCTCGATAGCCGTCCCTGTAACCGTTGGCAAAGCCCTGCCGGAAGTACTGTTGGTACAACGCGCGATTCCCAAATCGCGAGTTGTAGTCTTTATTAGCGCTTCGGTAGTCGCCCTCATCACGGTACTCGAAACGCTCGCCGCGTCTGCGATCATTTCTTCCCTCTTTTATGCCCTCATTGTACCCAGCGTTGAGAGCGGTTTGCCGCATATCAAACGAACCACCGTAGGACGGTCTGTTGTCTCTATAAATTCCGCCGCGTCGGACATCGCGTCTCTGTTGACGTTGATATTCGCGCTGCCGTCGTTGTTGCTCGCGCTCCCAGGCGCGCTGCTGCTGGCGGTAGTAGTCATCATTGCGATATTGTGCCTGGGCCGTCGTGCTTGACATGAGACCAATGCCGAACAACAACGAAGCACCCAGGATTGCGCCTCCAATTTTTCGTCCAAAGTAGTTTGCTTTCATATTGACCTCCCCTTTGTTGTTCCTATGCGCAATGGTCATGCCATTGGCTGAGAGGCGCTATGGCGATAATTTTAAGGGCTTTGAGTACTCCAAATCGTGTTCCTTTTTCCAAATCGTGTTGCTTTATCCGACATGCGTACGCGAGTAATTCGGACGCCCTTTCCTCTTTTTTTTGGTTACCAACTCATGACGCGAACTGACATTCAGAACGCTCACCATTGCACGGCGCTTCTGAGTCGGTAACGTCAAAAGGAAGGAGGGGGTGCGTGTCTTTGTAGGTCGGATCTGAACGAAGTCCACACTGCCGTGTGGAGGATTTGGTCGTGTGGCTCATGAATTTTCCATTTTCCTGTAGCAACCATACGCTTGTCTTTTCGAGGCGGGAGAGCGCCAGGGTTTTAAAGACATGGATTCGATTATTGCCGTAATAAAAACTAAACGCCTGAACCTGCGTTCCATTGGCGAGAACGATCTGGATCAGCTTTTCGAGATCTTCTCAAATGACGAAGTGATGCGGTATTGGAGTAGTCCACCGCTGAAGAACCGAATCGCAGCGCAAGCGCTATTGCGAGAGATTCAAGAGGGCCTCCAGCAGAGATCATTTCTCAATGAATTGTACCTTCATCGCCTGGAGGCCGATGTCGATCCTCGCAACGTGAAGTCCATCAAGACTCTTGAGCGGCTTGGGTTCACCAGAGAGGGCTACCTTAGGGAGCGTTGGCAGGTGAATGGAGAGATTCAGGACGCCCTGTTTTACGGCCTTCTGAAACCGGAATGGCAAAGGGCCAGAGCAGCTCAGCAACCCTTACTTTGATGTCGATCAAGTTTTTCAGGTCCCAAGCACGATTTCGCTCATGGCTGGAACGAAACTACGCGGCCGTGGACGAATTGTGGGTCGGGTTCTTCAAGAAGGATTCAGGCAAACCGTCAATCAGCTACAAAGAAGCCGTGGACGAAGCGCTATGTTTCGGCTGGATTGATGGTGTCAGGAAAAGCATCGACGGTGTTAGCTACACCGTGCGATTCACGCCGCGCAGGCCCCGAAGTACCTGGAGTCGTATTAACATCGACCGCGCGAAAGAGCTGAAATCGCTCGGGCGTATGACTCCCACTGGCTGGCAAGTGTTCCAGGAGCGTGATCCCAATAGAGCGGGGTTGTATTCTTTCGAGAATCCTCCGCGGGAACTTGATAATGCACTCGCAAAACACTTTCGGCTGTGTAACAGCGCCTGGGAGTTTTTTCAGCAACAACCGCCGGGCTATCGACGCACTGCGATCTTCTGGATAATGAGCGCCAAGAAAGAGGAGACGCGCCTGCGAAGATTGGAACAACTCATCAGAGCCTCCGAAGGTGGCAGAAGATTGGGCGTGGTCACAGGTGCGTCTGAAAAGCCTTCCCCCGCCAGCCGCAAAGGCTAACACCTAATGGCGGATCTATTAGTCAATCTACTGAACCTGCCCGAGCCCGTACCCACCCTTGCGGCCCTGGGACCTCAGAATGTGATTATTCGTCGCGCTCGCACCTTTGAGGCCACTCCCGCGCAGTTGTTTGTCGCCGAAAATTTTTCGCGCAATTGGGCCGATGAGATCTCCGTGGGATTTTCGTGCCAGCCCGTCTCGATTTTTCTGGCCACCGTCGATAAAAACATTGTTGGATTTGCAGCGTATGAGTGCACCGCAAGAGCGTACTTTGGACCAGAAGGCGTGACGCCGGAGTATCGAAGGCGAGGTGTAGGCAAAGCACTACTCCTGTCCGCACTATGGGGTTTGCGAGAGTTGGGTTACGTGTACGGAATCATTGGTGGAGCAGGTCCAGTCTTATTAAGGGTAACTCCACGCTGAAGTCTCACTCCAATTCGTGAACAATCCGCCCCCACTCTTTGAGCGTCAAAGTCTCTGCTCGCCGTGATAGTTCGATCTCAGCTCGGCAAAGAACGATGCTTGTTCCACCGTGACGCTTCAGCAGTTCGGATAGTGGTTCGGCCGCGTTTCGTAGGTTGTTCAGAATAGTCTTCCGACGCTGGGCGAATCCAGCACTTACGATGTTCCAGAACAAGTCCTCACTTCTGATCTCGAACGGAAGCTGGTGCCGAAATCGCGCACGGACTACGCTACTCCAGACCTTCGGGCGTGGGCGAAAAGAGCCGGGCGCTACATCAAACAGCTTTTCCATCTCCGTGTAGGCCTCTGTCAGCACAGACAGATATCCGCGTTCCGAAGATCCCGGCGCCGCCGTCATGCGGTCCACAACTTCTCGCTGCAGCATAAGAACCATCTCTGTTAGGCAATTCCGCTGCTCAATGAGGCGCTGCAGAATCGCTGTGGAAATGTTGTAAGGGAGATTAGCGACGAGCCTCGCTTGCGTTGCCGGTAATATCGCGTTGCAAAGATCGACCGTTAGCGCGTCACTCTCGATCAATCTAAGGTTGTAGTGTGACCTGAACTGCCCTTGCAGCATCGGAATCAGCCTGCGATCCAGCTCAACTGCTACAACAGACGCGCCGCTTTGGACCAAAAGCGAGGTCAATGCGCCCTTGCCCGGACCAATCTCAACTATTGTTTCGTCCGGCCGGGGGTCAAAAGCTGTGACAATACGGTTTATGACGTTCTGGTCGGTGAGGAAGTGTTGCCCGAACCGTTTTTTAGGAAAAGTAGCTCCAAAGGATGAATCGGGTGGTCGCGGGCTTCTCATTGAACCGCGCCATTTAGATGCGTCGTCTTTGGGGGATAGCCGGTTATCTCAATGTCACCATGCCGGTCGACCATTTCTACATCACTAAGCCTGAGGGCTTCGGCAATGCTTGTGGCGCCTACGCCGGCAATGGCGCTGGGAGCTTCGCTGCCGCCAATGAGTAGCGGCGCAATGAAAATGGTTACCTTGTCGATCAGTTGGGCATCGAAGAACTTTCCTGCCACCCTTGCGCCCCCTTCGATGAGGACCGATTGAATTCCGCGGCGCCCTAACTCCTCCAGAACTGCCATCAAGTCTCGCCCGCCCCGAGAATCATTAAAAACCTCAACTCCGGTCTCTAGAAGCAAAGGTGAACTCGGTGCTCCACCCACTACCAGAACGGGAGACTCAAGAGCCGTGCGAGCGAGTTGCGAATCGGAACCAAGCTTCAACTTTTCGTCCAACACGACCCGTAACAGAGGCCTCCGTCGCTTCTTACCTGAACGATCAGTTAACAACGGATCATCAGCCAAAGCTGTTCCTATACCTACCAGGATTGCATCAGATTCGTGCCGCAGTTCATGCACTCGGCGTCGAGACTCCTCGCTGGTAATCCATCTCGAGTCACCAGTACGCGTGGCGACCTTCCCATCCAGCGATACCGCCAGCTTCAGATGTACAAAAGGTCTGCCAGTGCGCATGAAATGGACATACGCCTCATTCAGGCGGGTGGCTTCTTCTGCCATCAGGCCGACTGCAACCTCTAACCCGACCGCTTTAAGGTGAGCGAAACCTGCTCCGAAGACCTTGGGATTAGGGTCTTCAATAGGAGCCACCACCCGTTTTATTCCGGCGGCAATAAGTGCGTCCGTGCAAGGTGAAGTACGCCCATGATGAGCATGTGGCTCAAGCGATACATACGCGGTCGCTCCTTGAGATAGTTCTCCGGCCTCTTCCAAAGCAATTGTTTCAGCGTGCTTTACCTCTTCGAAAATATAAAACCCTTCACCAACTACTGCTCCTTCCTGGGCGATCACGCACCCAACGAGAGGTCCGGGACTGACGAGGCCCTTGCCCAGTGCGGCAAGCTCCAGGGCGCGGTTCATCAAGCTCTGGTCTGTTTCAGTCCAGCCAGTCTGTAGGCGGTCAATTCTGGCGGTGGTTCGTTGCACGCTTGATCTAATTGAACAGACCATTCACGTAGAGCTCTGGATCAAATACCACAAGATCGTCAACCTTTTCGCCAATCCCTGCGTAGCGGATGGGAAGGTTCAACTCTTTGGCAATGGCGACTGCTATCCCGCCCTTCGCAGTTCCGTCTAACTTCGTGAGCACTATACCGGTGACGCCTGCCACCTTGAGGAATTGTCGCGCCTGTTCCAAGCCATTCTGCCCTGTCACTGCGTCGACGACGAGCAGGGTCTCATGTGGGGCCCCTTGTACTTCCCGAGCCGCCACGCGTTTCATTTTTTCCAGCTCCGCCATTAGGTTCGACTTATTGTGCAGTCGTCCGGCTGTATCAACAATCAGCACGTCTGAGCTGCGGGCTTTTGCGGCTTTCAATGAATCGAACAGCACGGCGGCGGGGTCGGTTCCCTGCTTTTGCTGAATCAGCGGCACACCGGTGCGCTCGGCCCAAATGGCAAGCTGGTCGGACGCTGCTGCGCGAAAGGTATCGGCGGCGCAGATCAGCACCTCATTGCCTTCGGCTTTAATCCGTTGTGCAAGCTTTCCAATCGTCGTCGTCTTACCAACTCCGTTCACTCCCACGATCATCATGACGTAGGGAGCAACATCATCAGGTACTGCCGATTCCGATGCTACACCCTGCGCTTCCGAGGCGCGAAGAATGTCGAGCAACTCTGTCTTAATCGCCTCTTTCAGGGCATCAAGATCGTTAATCTGTTTGCGGGCAATGCCTCGACGCACAGTCTCCAGGATGTGGTGGGTAGTGGCCACCCCGATGTCGGCAGCGATTAGAGCCTCTTCAAGCTCATCCAGCAGGTTCTCATCAATCTGTTTGAAACCCTGGAATACAGTGTCGAGCTTTTCGGTAAGAGTCTCGCGGGTTGCGGCAACTGCGCGGCGGAAGCGTGCCGAAAACTCCTGCTCCAGTGCGGCCTCCTGCGCCTGTAGCTCTTCCATTGATAGGTTCAGACCAAGCACTGAAGTTGCAAATGGAGATCGTGATGCCACTGGGGTCTGGGGAGGTGCCACTTGGTGATCGGTAAAAGTTGTAGCCTTGCGAGCAGTCGTTTCAGGGGCACGAACCGGATCCGGTGTTGGCGCACCTCCCGTTGGAACCGGTGGTAGGTCCGGTTGGGTTGTGATTGGCTTTAAAGACTCTGCTTCAGAGCCTGCTTCAACGGGAGTATGTTCCGCCCCAAGTTTTTTCGGCGAAACATCTTCCGGTTCTTTGGCGCGAGCGCTGGGTTCGTTTAACCCGAGGCTGACAAACTGATCCTTGTTTTTGCGTCTCCAAAAAAGTCCCATACACCTCCCAGTACGAATAACGTCGCTTGTGGTGAATTTGTTATTATAAGGCGCAACAGCCCGTCTACAAAAACACTCCCGAAAACGGTCAGTTAATTGGGCAATTGGTCAGTGGTTAGTGGGCAATAGTCAGTGGTCAGTCATCCGTCTTGGTGAACCAACTAAATGCTACACACGGCAGTGTGTAGGATCGTTTTCTTACTTGGACCACCTCGACTGGAACACACTCAACCAAATCCTACACACGGCAGTGTGTAGTTCCTTCAGATCCAACCTACCAAGACGTGCCACCCCTCCGCCCTTTTCAACAATACCAACTCATAAGACGGGTGACATACAGAACCCTCAACTTCACCCGTCCTCAATTTCGATGAAGCTTCTGAGCCGGCAACGTTGAGATAAAAGAGGGGGGTTGGCGTCCGTCTAGTAGGCTGGATCTGACAAGCATTACACACTGCCGTGTGTAGGATCTATTGTTTTGACACAGTCTCTAAAGCGTATGGTGTCGTGAGAAAACCACCTGCCAGGAACCGGAGTGTTCAGGTCGAAGCCGCGATCGGCTCAGAATGCTGGTCCAGACCAGTCGCCACTCCACCCTCAACAACGGGCTTCTTCTTCAGTCGCACAGAGCCTGGTCTTATTTGCCCCTCACGACAGGCCGCCGCAAATGCCGCCACTACATCAGCGTTATATCTGGTGCCGACCATACTCTCAATGCGTTTGACTGCATCTTCAAACTGCATGGCGCGCTGGTAGGGTCGGTCGGTGGTCATCGCGTCAAACGTATCTGCAACCGCAACTATAAGGGCCATCACCGGAATCTCGTCACCCTTCAGCCCTTGCGGGTACCCCTGCCCATCTACCATCTCATGGTGCATGTACATGCCCGGCAAGAACTCCTTCATGGCCGGAATCTGCGACATGATCTTGTAGCCCTTCTGCGGGTGCTGCTTCATGATCTCGTACTCTTCGTCGGTAAGCGCAGAAGGTTTCTTAAGGATGTTGTCGTCAATTCCAATCTTGCCAACGTCATGCAGCAGTGCGCTGATGCGGATCTTTTCGACCTCTTCGTCGGGAATGCCCATGCGCTGCGCAATCGCAACCGACATGCGCGAAACTCTTTCGGAATGTCCCCTGGTGTACGGATCCTTACCGTCGATTGCTGCCGCAAGACTCTTGACCGTGCCGAGGAATAATTCTCGGTTTTCACGTGCCGAGTTTTGCAGGTCGTTGATGTACTTCTCAATTTGATCAGTCATCAGGTTGAATGAGTCGCCCAAGTCACCCAACTCTGTTTTGCTACGCACGTGGATACGCTGTGAAAAGTCACCATATGCTATCCGGTGCGCACCATCGGCCAACTCCTGCACCGGTTGACTCAACTTACGAGCGAAGAAGAACCCAATCAGCAGAGCAAACACCGCTGAGGTAAGACTGATCCAGAGCACTTGCCACCGCATGTCTGTTACGGAAGCCAAAGCGGCTGCCTCATCCTGGACTGCGATCACTCCGAGGCGCGTGTACTTATCGAGTTCAGCAGTCGCATACGATCCTAGCATTTCAACTCTTTTGCCATCACGCACTGCTGCGAACGGTGCGAGCGCAGACTGAACCTGCGCACCAGACTCTTGCCAGTCCTGAACGACCTTCAGGTCGGTCATTGGCTTCTCTGAGAATGCAACACTCGCCTCGGGATGGGCGACTGCTCTCCCGTTCTGGTCAACCACGAAAACAACTGGGAGACCCGCATTCAAAAGCTCACGTTCACTCTTTGAGGTCGGCTGTTGAACCGCGTCGAAAACTTCCTGGAACGATACTATGGCAACAACCGCCGCGATGACCTCTTCGCTATAAGCGCCGCCCATCACCGGTGCAGCCACAGTCAGTCCCATTTCCTGTCCAGAGCGGATCAGTTGGGGACGACTGACGATCAGCCCCCGACCACTCATCTTGGCCAACACTTCACTTACCCGTTCATCGACTTCCTCACGCTTGATCACACCGGGTTGAAAAGCAATCCTTACCTCACCATCGACAGGCCAGATCGCGAGACCAATGAGATTTGGGTCCTCCTGCAGGGCCTTCTGTAGTCTCAACTCGTACCCGGCATCCGTTAGAGGGCTCACTCCGGCAATCTCAAACGCTCGGGCGAGTCCGGTGACAGCCTCTCGATATCTCTGACCGTAGAGCTCTATCTGTCGGGCTTTGTCTTGCACCAATTGGGCCTGATAGCGTCCCTCCACCGAGCGCAACTCTTGTGCACTGCGTCCGGAAAGCAGCGTGCCGGCGAGTGCCAGCGGCAGCAGGCCGACGAGTAGAAGTACACCCAGAACAATGTAGACGAGTCGGATCCGCCCGAGTTTAGGGAGCATTAGTAAGGGCCTTGAATTGAAACGAGGTCTTGGAAAGCTCGAAGGAAGGTTGTAAAACTTACCTGACGCCGGACTTAGCCGGCCCGAGCATTATTGTCGACCCTTAGAGACAGTGTCAACGCTTTTTAACACACGTGGCTCAATTAATTAGGGTCTCCAAGGTCGATAATATTTGCCGACCTTAAGCTCCTCTGGGACGTCTAAATTGTTGGTGCGCAACAGATAGATCGCGCCGTTTGTACAAACTGGACGAGGTTCGCGACTTTTAAAGAGTCGAAGAATGAGTACGGCCACGACCGACGAGCAAATCGTAGAGCGTGCTTTGACCGGCGACGGTGAGGCTTTTGGTGAGATTGTCCGGCGCTGGGAGCGACGCATTTTTGCGCTTTCGTATGGGCTGCTTGGGCGAGAGGAAGACGCCCGTGATGCTACCCAGGAAACGTTCCTAGCCGCGTTCCGCAATCTCCGCGGTTTCCGAGGTGAAGCAAAGGTTTCTTCATGGCTTCATAGAATTGCAGTGAACCAGTGCATCACGCGTCAGCGCCGCGCGAACGTGCGTAAGGAAGCTGCCCTCGAGGACGAGGAGGAGAAAAACGCGGTTACCTTTTGCACGCCCCTCGAGCACTCGCAGGTTCATTTGCTCGAGGGCCAGGAGCACATCGTCGCCGTCCGACGCGCAGTCAACAGTCTACCCCTGGAGCTTCGTCAGGTCGTTCTGATGAAGGAGTTCGAGGAGTTGACGTTTCGAGAGATTGCAGAAATCCTAGATTTGCCTTTGAGCACAGTGAAGAGCCGGCTATACACAGCGTTGAAGCAGTTACAGATGCGGCTGCAGAAGTTTGAATCGCATCACTGATTTGTGTTGGAGACGCGAAATGGAAAAGCAGGATTGTAACCGCGGTCAGGATCTAACCAGTTGGTTGTATGGCGAAGCTACCGAAGAAGAAACTCGAGACCTTGAGCAACATCTGAGGCAGTGTCCCCAGTGCAAAGATGAAGCGACGGCCTTCCGTTACGTGCGAAACTCGATCCACGGATGGCGCAGTGAGATGCTTCGTCTGCCCAGCTTCGCACCCGTACAAGTCACCAGGCCAAGTGCTGCTGCCGCATTACGCGAATTTTTTGCCTTAGCTCCAATCTGGCTTAAGGGGGCCGTCGCAGTAGCCTCTCTAACCCTGCTTTTTCTGGCAGGCACAATCCTTATGCAACCAAAACAGAGCGCTCCGGTGTTGAGCTCTGATTCGAAGGTCTCAGAGCAGGAGTTAGCACAAATTGTTGAAGAGCGCCTCCAGGAGAGACTTAGGGAAATGACAAACACTCAAAGTGCCAGCGGCACCACTGCAGACAAACCTAAGGATGACCATATGGGTTACGCGTCACGGCGCAAACATTCAGGAGCATCGGTAGCGAAGACCGTTAAGCAAAAGAGGAGTCATGGGCCTTTAACGAGGGCTGAGCGAGAGCAATTGGCTGCCGACCTGCGGCTTACCTGGGAATCTGATGACGCGGATTTGGACCTGCTTGAAGACAAGCTCTCACCACCAGAAGACTGAAGATTGGAATCATAAGAATGAGGTTCAAAAGTACACAGATATTGCTGCCGATTGTCGCGACCATGATCCTGATGCCCATTGGCGCGGCCGCCCAACAAAACGAGCCACAGCCAGAACCACAAAGAGCTCCGTTGGACGATCCTATTCGCCAACTCAATCTGACGCCGGAGCAGCGGGTGCAGATTCGCTCTATACGGCAACAGAGCCAGGAGGAACGCGCCACCATCAACCGCCGTTTGCGTCAAGCCAATCAGGCGCTGGAACAGACATTAGACGAGGACAATCCCGACGAAGACCTGGTGGAACAGCGCGTCCGGGAAGTGGCGCTGCTTCAAGCCGCACAGATGAGACTGCGCGTGCTTTCAGAGGTGCGAATCCGTCGGGTGCTAAACGCCCAGCAGCGGGAGCTTCTCAGACGGTTTCGGTTAGCGCGCCGACCTCGTCGCGAACGAAACGATCGCAACCCGCGCCAGGACGGTTTCAACAATCTCCGTCGACTCCCGAATCAACAGAATGGACTCAATCAAAGTACCCGTCCAATAAGGCCCTGACTCTGATTCTCAGAATTTCTCTTAGCCGCATGTGATCCGTGACCTGAACTCGCAAAACGGCCGCTGTCGACACAGGGGCGCCTCCTTCACGCCAGCGGGAACCTTCGAAACTCTTAAATACTAAATAGTGGGTTCCCAAAATACCCTGTCCACGGTAATTTTCTGACTGGTTTCGTGTTACGCGCACACCGGTCGCGAGAAAAGCAGCTTTCTGCCTTGACGCGTTGTGCACAATTTGCGCATGATAAGCTGTTCTTTCACTGCATCTGACGGCACTGATCACGAGGCACACGTAACCGAAGCGACATCCAAGATCCCCTCAACTTTCCACCTGAGGTTGGCAAGGATGCAGGAATTGATCACCGGCCTCGTTCGAATACTGCCCTAACAGCAACCTTAAATGAACTTTGCTACGCGCGCGCTTCTCGAATTGCAGGAGACGACGTTATTGGCCGCACGTGCCGCGCGTGGCCTTCTAAAACGTCCCCGCTATGTCAATGAGACGATCGCGCAGATGGACGTCATCGGCGTTGGCTCCCTCACGATTATTCTTCTCACGGGGTTCTTTACGGGCGGCGTACTGACGCTGCAGACATTCCCAACACTCCAGTTCTACGGAGCCCAGTCCCAGACTGGAAGGTTAGTGGCCATATCCCTGGTGCGCGAGCTAGGGCCTGTACTGAGCGCCCTTATGGTTGCTGGACGCGTAGGGTCAGCGATCGCGGCGGAACTCGGGTCGATGACTGTGTCTCAACAGATTGATGCGATGCGAGCTTTGGGAACGGACCCGGTGAAAAAACTGGTCGCTCCCCGGATAATCGCTCTACTTGTTACTTTGCCACTACTTACGGTAATAGCCGACGTCGTGGGCATCGGCGGGGGCGGGATCGCGGCGACCACACTCTACGGGCTATCGATGGATCAGTTCCTGACCTCGGTTCGTGATGGAATCACTTCCGATGATATTATTGGAGGCGTAATCAAACCGATCTTCTTTGGTCTCATCATCGGAACAATTGCTTGCTACAAGGGGTTAAGCACTGAAGGCGGCACTGTTGGCGTGGGACGTTCCACTACCAAGGCCGTGGTCACGGCCTCCATTGTGGTGATTATTGCCGACTTTTTCCTCGCTCGGGGACTGCAATACATTCTGGGGATGCCAACCGGTTAACCTGTATTTTCTGATTTATGGGCCTCTTAAGTAGACACTCAACCACCACGACTGTTGCGAGTCCAATCTCGGATTGGTCTGCTGAATCTAGTTTTGCGGAGGTTGACGATAGTGACCGCGCGATTCCGGCCATTGAGTTTCGCGACGTCTTACTTGCATTTGACGACCGCGTCGTTCTCGATCACCTCAGTTTTAAGGTGATGAAGGGTGAGACAAAAATCATCCTGGGGGGTTCAGGTGGTGGCAAGTCAACGATCATCAAACTGGTCCTCGGGCTGTTGAAACCCGACGCCGGCCGGGTGCTGGTTGATGGAGAAGACATTACTGTTTACAACGAAGTCCAGATGATGCGCGTGCGAAAGAAGATCGGGATGGTCTTCCAGGAGGGAGCTCTGTTCGACTCGCTATCCGTCTACGATAACGTCGCCTATCGTCTTCACGAGCAAGGTGTACCAGAATCTGAAGTGGAGCCCGAAGTTCGGCGCATGTTGCGGTTCGTTAATCTCGAAGATGCGATCGACAAGATGCCGGCTGAACTTTCTGGGGGCATGCGCCGCCGCGTCGGAATAGCCCGTGCCCTGGTAGGAGACCCGAAAATTGTTCTCTTCGATGAGCCAACGGCTGGACTAGATCCACCGACCGCGCGAACGATCTGTGAGCTGGCAATGAAACTTCGGGATCTGGAAGATGTGTCTTCGATCTTTGTGACACACGAGATGAACAACCTCCACTACATCTGTTCGGAGTATGCAGTAGTGAATGAGGAGGGACAGGTGGTGTTTGAATTAGAAGGAGAACGCCTCTGTCTGACGAACAGCAAAGTGATGATGATGCGCAACGGGAAGATCATCTTTAGCGGCACCGACGAAAGTCTGCGTCATGCTGAAGACCCGTACATCCAAAAATTCTTGCGCGGACACTGACTTTGGAGTGCGGCGGCGCGGCGCAGAGCGCCTTGCCGCCGCACTCCAGAACTAGAGGGACATCATGCCGAGATCCAATCAATCAGTGAGCTTGAACCAGTTGCGAGTCGGGATCTTTGTACTCGTTTCCATTGCGATCCTGATGTTTTTGATACTAAACGCGACCGGTGACCTAAATCCTTTCGCTAAAAAGCTTTACCTTAAATCCAGATTCGTAGATGCCAACGGTCTGCGCGAAGGAGCAGAGGTGCGATTGGCCGGGGTTCGGGTGGGCAAGGTCGACAAAATAACGTTGCTGCCGCCTTCTGACGTTCCGAATGCCCCGCGCGTGGAAGCACTGATGATCATCGATTCGACCATTGATGGACGACCCGCCACAGAAAGAATCCGCACCGACTCGCAAGCCCAACAGGGTTCGCCGAGTTTGCTGGGCAATGAGATGCTCATCAACATCACGCCCGGAACCGCCGTGGGTGACCCAGTCAAGGACTACACGATCCTTCCCTCGTCTTCGTCCAACACGGTAAACGACTTTGCTACTTCAGGGACTGATCTAGCGCAGCGTCTGAGCAAGCTGTCTGATGAGATCAGCAGCATCGTGCGAGATGTGAAGGGCGGCAAGGGCACCGTAGGCCGGCTGTTTAGCGATGAGGCTCTCTACAACAATCTCAACGCCACGATCCGCGAGACCGAGGATGTCATGCGTCAAGTTAGATCGGGGGGAGGGTCAGCTGGCAGGTTCATTAACGACCCGGCGCTCTACAACAATGCTAATGAGATCGCGCTGCAACTACGCACGATTGCCGCTGATTTGCAAGCGGGTCGAGGTACGGCTGGTAAGTTGTTGACTGACGACCAACTTTACAACCGAATCAATCGGACTGCAGATCGCCTAGATCGCTCTGTGAATGAGATCAACGAGATGGTCGCCGAGGTGAATGCGGGTCGCGGTACGTTGGGGAAGCTTCTGAAGGACGAACAGATCTATAACGAGGCGAGAATCGCAATCGCCCGCTTCAACACCACCGCTGAGCGGATTGACAATCTGGTTTCGGCTGCCCAACGAGGCGAAGGCACAGTTGGCAAACTCCTTACTGATGACGCACTCTACTCAAACGTAAACCAACTCTCTTCCGAGGGTGTAAAAATGCTCTACGACTTCCGCCAGAACCCGAGGAAATATCTGACGATTAAGTTCGAGCTCTTCTGAATCACAATGCGAAGCTTGTAGCTCCCTCCCTTGGTATCGTCAAACTAAAATGGATTCTCGTCTGCTGACGGACCATAAACTGCAGGCACTGGAATGTCGTTCAGTCGTAAGTACACACCCAGTTGCGCTCGGTGGTGTATCGAGTGGTTCAAAACAAAGCTTCGCACTACTGCCACCTTCGGCATTGTCAAAATCGTTGTGCCGTTGGAAAGTAAACTCCAAGGCTGAATAATTGCTTCATCAGTGGCACCATTGATAGCAGTGCGGGCATTGGCTACATTCTTGTCAAACATTTGCAGCACTTCCTCCCGCGAATTACAGGCGGGCGACCGCACCGCATCTCCTGCGGGGGCCATATCAAACGAATCTGCTCCAATTGCCAGACTCGCCCAGCTCGGAAGATTCGCGAGATGACTCACCAGGGCTCCCATCGCGGTCGACTTCTCATGTGGCTTCCACTCGAAACGATCGTCAGGAACTCGCTCCAGTGTCTTTCGAGTAGTAGCCATTTCGTGATCAAACTCGGGTAACAAGCTATCTGCAATTCTCATTTCAATCTCCTCTCATCAAAATTGCCAGGCTACAGTGGCTAGTGCAACGCCTCTGTATCTCCTAGATGTCCTTCGCCAGTACCAAAACCTGAAAGGCTGCTGCCATCCCGGTCGGCAGAATCATCTCGCGGGCTTCTCCGCTAATTTGTTGTTTTTCAGCCTCGCTCTCGGCATGGAGTAACCTACTCTCGAGCTCTTCAAGAAATCCACTCTTGAGAAGAAATTTGTCCTGACTCAGAAATTCCTTAACGCGGAAGCCATAATCTACGGCGAGACGCTGCACGTAGGTCCAATCAATCGTGGTAGTCAGGTCCTGTTCTCCAGGGTCTGCAAACACATCGGGAACGAGTTGGTGGCGGCGAATCGCTCGAAGTGTGCCGCTTTGCCGCAAAGGCGAGTGTAGGAGCTCGTCTCCTTTTGCGCCGTAATCTATAACTATCTGAAAGCCCCGTGACAGCTTCTCTCGAACTGCCGCAAACCAGTCTTGTATTCCCAGATTGACCTCTACTATTTGCTGATCGCGCGGTTTCAAACCAAGACGTTGAAAATACCCATGCAAGTTGTCGGTGGACGCCTCGCCGAGTTGCCACTCAAACGCTCCGTTGTCATCGACTGTAACGAAGTACTCCAGCAACCTCTCGTCACGCCATGTAACCCGGTGGACGGGAAACGCGTCGAGCAGCTCATTTGCGAAAACAATACCTTCGAACGTGTCACGAGTCTCGATCACAGAGAATTCAATGCGGTCCAGGAGCTGGCCCTGCCGCTTACCGATTGAAGCCCGCAGTGCTTCACTCTTTTCGTCGATAACATAACGGCAGGTCTGAAAGCAGCTCTGGTCCAGCTGTTGCAAGCGACCGAGGAATCCGAGCGCGAAGTCTCCTGAGCCGGCGCCAGCTTCAAGGAAAGTCCAAACGGGCGGCTCACCCAGATCCCTGTAAAGTTCCTGAGCGTAGCGCGCACATGTATTCGCAAACAGCTCGGTACGCTCGGGACTGGTGCGATAGTCGCCGTCTCTTCCCCAACGTACGCGATCCGGCGCGCAGTAATAACCGTGTTCGAAATCATAAAGTGCGGCATTCATCCACTCACGAAATGTAATCGGCCCCACTTCACGAATTCGGGCTTGAAGCTTCTCCTTCAAGGATGGAACTCCGGTCAATGCTCTCTCGGCTCTTCCTTCTCCAGGAGTCGGGTAGTCTTTTCGGTGACACTCGGAGGCTGGGCCAGCTCAGCCGTCGTTGGACGACGCCAACCGGCCGTCGGCTTTGGCATTGGCGGGGGCAACGCACCCAAGTTACGCGGAGGAAATGCAGGTACCGGATTGGCCGGCGGTGCGTAGGGAGGACCGATACGCTTGGGGGCGCCTTCCTCAAATAACGCTGCGTAGATCATCCTCAGAGGCCCGCCCACGAAGCAGATAATTGCCGCAATGGCCATCAGAATCTCTATAAACGGGCCGCCGGTCCATGAGCTGAAGACTCCAAGTAGAGGAAGGACAAGCATTCCACTAAGGAGGAGTATGCCGCCCTGTCTCACGCCACGACGACGAGGGGAAATTTCGGTTGGTCCCTGGTATCCGGCAGGCAGTACTCCCCCGTTGTGTAACAGATAGATCACGCCGTCGAGCGGAAACCCGCAACGGGAGCAGAACCGCACCACATCAGTAGTCTGTTGCTGACCGCAATGGGGACAAAACATCTTTCGACCTCAGGACTCGGCGTGAAATTGCGAAGAGATAATACCCCTAGCTTGACCACGAGTGGTAAGCAATTCCAGACATGCGGCTGCCCGGCCTTGATAGGTAACCGCCCGGATCAGTGTTTCGAGGAGTACCGAGACTAGAGGCTGAAGTTGCTCCGAGGGCAGAGACACGGACTTTAAGAGATCGGCGTCAGTGAGTATTCGCGAGAATGCCTTTTGCCGTGTCGACTCGACTTCGCCAAGGTATGCCAAGACGTCTTCGCTCGTAGAAAGCGTCTCCGCCAGCGTCCACTCAAACGGGTCGTCCCAGAGGTTAGATAGCAGCCCACCACAAGTCTGTTCAACTGCGGCTGCACTGCGCAGTACGTTCTCACCAACCGCGCTCCAGTGCTTTGAATCGTGTTCCGGCAAGAGCTTGTAGAGGAGATTGCCGGCGCGTCGAACCAAAACACTGTTACGTTCCTGCAAACTCAAAAACTGGTGACAGAACGTGTCGACGAGGACTCGGTCTGAGGGAGAGAGAGTTGCCGCCATGCATTTTTCGGCGCCCGAGTATCAGCCTCAACGATCGCGGGCTCGTCTATCAGTCTCTTCCAATACGGTGCCAAAACTGCGGCCGCCAAAGTTAAGGCCGGTGTAGACCCTGCCCTTTGCGCCAACGCGCGAGCCCTTTGTGGGAACGCCGCGCCGGGTCACTACCCAGAGTCGCCCGGTACCATCATCAATTTCGTAAGCGCCTTGGCCGAGGACGCCATAACTGTCGGTCACAGTGCCAACAATGCCTACCTCCTTATTTCGATAGCGTCCCGGATCAGCGTTGATCTTGGAAATTGAGGTTTGGCTGGGGCAGGCGGTGAGGGCAAGTGTCCCCATCAGTAGCAGAGCTGCCACTCCGAGTTTTTTGGTTAAGCGCATACGCGTCTCCTTTGTCGAAGGTTGTTATTTACTCTTAAGGGAGAGCGTAACGACGACCATCAGTTTCCGAACCAACCAATCGGCTTCCCGGAGAGATCCACCCACACGCTCTTGATTTGAGTGTAAAGCTCTAGAGCATGCTTGCCCATCTCTCGGCCATAACCTGACTGTTTGTAACCACCAAAGGGCGATGCCGCATTGAACATGTTGAAGGTGTTGATCCACACAACGCCCGCCTTAACTTCCTTGGCGAACCGATGTGCACGAGTGATGTCACGCGTCCACAAACCGGCTGAAAGCCCGTAGACCGTGTCATTCGCCTGTTTGATCAGATCATCTTCATTCTCAAACGTCAGCACGGAGACCACCGGACCAAAGATCTCTTCTTGAGCAATCCTCATCTGATTCTTGACGTCGGTGAGAATTGTCGGCTGGAAGAAATAGCCGTTCTCAAATTCGGCATCCAACTGCGGAGGCTTGCCTCCGGCAAACACATTGGCGCCTTCACCAACACCGATCTCCATGTAGCCCTTAATCCGATCAAGTTGCTCCTGAGAAACCTGGGGTCCCATCATTGTTCCTTGGTCCATTGGATTACCAACTTTGATCTTCTCAGCTTTTGCTCTGAGTTTCTCAAGGAACTCATCCTTTACCCCGGCCTCGAGGAACAACCGTGAGCCGGCGCAGCAAACTTGTCCCTGATTGAAGAAGATTGCCATCATTGCGCCGTTCACTGCCTGCTCGATATCGGCATCTGCGAATACGATGTTTGGCGCTTTACCACCAAGCTCCAGGGACACCTTTGTCAGGTTCTCGGCTGCAGCGCGGGCGACAATCTTTCCGACTTCAGTTGAGCCGGTGAATGCGACTTTGTTAATTCCCTTGTGAGCCGCTAGCGCGGCCCCTGCAGTCTCACCGTATCCGGGGACGATATTCACCACGCCATCCGGAAAACCAGCTTCCTGGATCAGTTTTCCTAGCTCCATTGCTGTGACAGGGGTTTGCTCTGCAGGCTTCAAAACAACGGTATTTCCCGCGGCCAAAGCTGGGGCCAATTTCCAAGCTGCCATTAGCAATGGGAAATTCCAGGGAATAATCTGCCCACAGACGCCAACCGGTTCGCGAAGAGTGTAGTTAAACATCTTGCCCGGGACAGGGATAGTCTCGCCCTCAATCTTCGTGGCCCAACCAGCGAAATACTCAAAGTTCTCGGCCACCTGAGGTAGATCAACGTTGGAAGATTCACGGATCGGTTTACCGTTGTCAGCCGTCTCCAGTGCTGCCAGCTCGGCCGACCGTTCCTCAATCAACTGCGCAAGCTTATAGAGTAAGCGACCGCGATCGCGGGCACTCATTCTTGACCATTTTCCATCATAAGCGCGACGAGCTGCGTCAACAGCCTTGTCGATATCTGCTTTGTCACCTTCAGCAACTTCGGCGAGCGTCTCGCCGGTAGCGGGGTTCGGAGTGGTGAAGGTCTTTCCGGAAGCGGCATCTACCCACTGGCCGTCTATGAGTAATTGGTATTTGCGTGGATTTTTCGATTGGGTTGGTTGTGCTGATGACATCTCTTCCCTCCTCTGCTTAATAGGACGATTGTTGTTAGAAATCGGTTGTGCCGGCCAACAGTTGCCTGAGGACATACGGCAGGATGCCCCCGTGTTGGTAGTAGTCGATTTCTACCGGGGTATCTATACGCAAGCTTAATGATACTTTTTCGGTTTCGCCATTCTGGCGGTGGATAACAAGAGTTACAGTCTGGCGCGGTTGCACCCCACCCTCCAGACCGATCAAATCAAAAACTTCAGAACCGTCGAGGCTGAGACTGGCGACGTTCTGCCCCTCCAAGAACTGGCAGGGTAGGACTCCCATGCCCACAAGATTACTCCGATGGATTCTTTCAAAGCTCTCTGCCACAACTGCTTTGACGCCCAGGAGTCGAGTACCTTTAGCAGCCCAATCTCGTGAGCTTCCCGTGCCGTACTCCTGACCGGCTAATACGACAAGGGGCACGCCTTCTTGCTGGTACTTCAAGGCCGCGTCGTAGATGCTCACCCGTTCGCCGTCCGGTTGATGCAGCGTGACGCCGCCCTCAACACCAGGAACCATCAGGTTCTTAATTCGCACGTTGGCGAACGTACCACGCAACATGACTTCGTGATTCCCGCGCCGGGCGCCGTAGCTATTGAAGTCTTCGACGGCCACTCCTTTGGACTGCAGATACATGCCTGCAGGGGAGTTCGCCTTAATGGCGCCCGCAGGGCTGATATGGTCGGTGGTAACCGAATCTCCAAACATTGCCAGCGGGCGAGCACCACGCACGTCACTCCAATTACCCACCGAATTACTGAATCCCTCAAAGTAGGGAGGCTCCTGAATGTAGGTAGATTCAGCATCCCACGAATACACAGTGCCTGTGGGCGCTGTGATCGCATTCCATAGCGGGTTCTGCTCTGCGAAGTCGCTATACAACCGTTGATAAGTCTCAGCGTCGAAAGCCGAACGCAACAGGCTGTTGATCTCCTCCCTCGTCGGCCAGATCTGGTCCAAATAAATCGGGGCACCGCTACTGCCGACACCGATTGGTTCATTCACCATGTCAACGTCGACACGTCCGGCCAGCGCGAATGCAACGACCAGAGGTGGACTCATCAAAAAGTTCGCCTTGATGCTCTGGTGTACGCGGGCTTCAAAATTTCTGTTGCCGGAGAGTACGCTGGCGCCAATCAGATCATGTTCAGTTATGACCTCTTCAATGCTTGGGTCCAAAGGCCCTGAATTACCGATACACGTCGTGCAGCCGTAGCCCACCAGATTGAAACCGAGCTGATTGAGGTACTGTTGCAGGCCCGTTTTCTCCAGATACTCCGTGACCACTCTTGAGCCCGGAGCAAGTGACGTTTTGACTGTAGGTCTGACACTCAGTCCAAACTCAACTGCCTTCTTAGCCAGCAACCCGGCAGCCAACATTACGCTTGGATTGGATGTGTTGGTACACGAAGTGATCGCCGCAATCAATACATCGCCATGGCCAATGTCCAGTTCTGCTGCAGGATACTCTTCAGGATGAACTTCCTCGACGCGATCGGGGGTCGGTCGATTGTTAACCATCTCGGTCTCGGTCCAGACGCTGGTATTTGCCGGAGAAACTATCCCTGCTGCAGCAATGGGAACCGTATTGGGTTTTTGTTCGCCACCACCAGCAATCGCTTTCTTCGCAAATTCACGAGTTCCAATCTGCGTAAAGTATCGAGTGCCCACCTCGGCTGTGGTCTTTCCATAGCCGCCGTCAGATGCCGGGGTTTGTAGCAACTTCAGAAACTGGTTCTTCAGATTCGGTAGGTCAATTCGATCCTGTGGTCTCTTTGGACCAGCAACGCTTGGCTGGATCGAACTCAAGTCGAGATCAAGAACTACACTGTAATCACACTGTCCTCGTTCTGGAATCCCGAACATACCTTGCACCGCATAATACTGGCGCACTGCATCGACGTGCTCCTGCTTGCGTCCGGTTGCAGCAAGATAAATCATCGTCTCTTCATCAATCGGGAAGAAACCCATCGTAGCTCCATACTCCGGAGCCATATTGGCAATCGTCGCACGGTCGGTCACTGACAAGCGACTCGCGCCACTGCCATGGAATTCAACAAACTTACCTACCACCTTCGCTTTGCGAAGCATTTCGGTCACACGTAAAACGAGATCGGTCGCGGTAACCCCCTCACGTAGTGTCCCGGTCAGGTGAACTCCGACAACATCGGGTGTCAACATGTAGATCGGCTGGCCCAACATCGCCGCCTCTGCCTCAATGCCACCTACTCCCCAGCCAACGATTCCGAGACCATTGATCATGGTCGTATGGGAATCTGTGCCAACGAGAGTGTCCGGGAAATAGACCCCATTTCGTTCCCAAACGCTCTTAGCGAGATATTCAAGATTGACCTGATGGCAGATTCCGATACCAGGTGGAATCACGTCGAAGCCATCGAATGCTTGAGTCCCCCACTTGAGGAACTGGTAACGCGAGTTATTGCGCTTAAATTCGACTTGAATGTTCTTCTCAAAGGCATCCTTGGTGCTAGAGAAGTCTACCTGGACAGAATGGTCAATCACGAGATCGACGGGTACGAGCGGCTCGATCAGCTGCGTGTTCTTTCCCAAACGCGCAACTGCGGACCGCATAGCTGCCAGATCAACTAGCAAGGGCACACCCGTAAAGTCCTGCAGGAGTACGCGCGCAACCACGAACGGGATCTCTTGCGTTCTTTCTGCGTTAGGCTCCCAGTTGGCAAGTGCGCGCACATCCTTTTCGGTGATCTTAGTGCCATCGCAATTACGCAGCACGGATTCAAGAACGATCCGGATGCTTACGGGCAAACGCGAAACTGCGCCAACGCCCTGCCTTTCGAGTTGCGGCAGCGAATAAAAACGTCCTTGTTTTCCGGGGCCAATATCGAATGTTTGCAGGGAGTTAAATGGGCCTTGTGACATCAGCGGAACTCGCCAAAATTAAGCGTGAAAAACGTGCACGTTCGTCACGTCGAAGGGTTTGGTTTTGCTTGTTGGGTAACTGTTGTCAGTGTAGAGATGCGCCAGGAAATCGTCAAGCGAAGGTACTTTTGGACAGCCACTCAAGCGTGGTTTCTCGTTGCTTCAGTTTCGCGCGTTTTGTTATAGTCACGCTAACCTCCATAATGTATTTTGCGATGGTTCAGAATGCGCGCCCACCGGCACCTGAAGCTTAGACGTTTCCGTAACGAGGACCTAATGAGCAAAAAGCAACCTAACGAATTCGAATACCTAAGCAATGATCCCGACTATATCCCCGATCCTGACATCGAAGAGTTCATGGAAGAAGAGATCTCACGCGCACCGAAAGATCCGGAATTGCTTGCCCATCGGCTGCGCAACAACACGGCTGCATCACCCCGCGATGCGGGCGGTGATCTCGATGCTTCCTGGGAAGACGTGAATGACAGCGGATCGGAGGCAGTCGCCGGCCACAATCCCACTCCCGATCAATCACTGGTTGAGGAGAATGCAAACGCGGTCGGGATCAGCTTTGAAGACAACGAGGAGCTGGAGTTTCTGGAGAAGATCGAGAAGCGCGACCGTGATCGCTTCGAGTTGGACCAGCGCTCCAAAGCGAATGAGGATACGATTTGATACGAAGCTCTTCGGGACGAATTTCAAGCCATCAGGTAAAGAGTCACCCCTCGATGGTGAGCGTGACGCTAACCTCGCGAAGAGGTTAATTGCTGACTCACACGCTCCCACTCATCATAAAGTTCTTGTAAACGTGCATTCGCCTCTTCGTAATCGGCGTTGAGGCTACGGATACTGTCGGGATTGCGAGCGTTCTCCGGCATCGCGAGACGCTGAGAGATCTCAGCCAGTCGTTGCTCTGTTGCCGCGATATCCGCCTCGATCAGTTCAATCTCTCGCTCCTCTTTCTTCTTCTTAACGATCTTCACCCGGCGGGGGGCGGTGGGGCGTTTTTCCCTCTTTGATTTGGACCGCAAGTCGGCGGCTACGCGGGCAGGCTCGGTCTCAGAAACGAGATTCTCGGTAGGCGGCGCTATGCTTACCAGGTGCTCGGTGCCAACCACATTGACCTGAGCACCCGGCGTCGCTGAGCCGAGCTTCCAATCGTGATATTCAGTGTAATCACCTTCAAAGTGCTCGGCATTTCCGTCACCATCCAGTGCCAGAATTTGCGTTGCTACACGGTCGAGGAAATAGCGATCGTGGCTTATCGTCACAATCGTACCTTCATAGGCGTCCAGTGCTTCTTCCAGCGCCTCCCGAGAAGGGATGTCAAGGTGGTTGGTGGGTTCGTCAAGCACCAGAACATTGACGCGTGAATAGATCAGTTTTGCGAGAGCCAGTCTTCCCTTCTCCCCTCCGGAAAGGTCCCGCACATGCTTATAGACGTCGTCACCAGTGAACAAGAACTTTGCCAGGAAGGATCGCAGCTCGCCAGCGGTTGCGCTGGAAGGGGCCACCCGACGCAGTTCCATGATGATCTCGTTCCGGTCATCAAGATCCTCCAACTGTTGGGCGTAATAGCCAATCTCCACCTTCGTACCCCAGCGTATCTCACCGCCAAGGGGTGGGATCTTCTTCAGGATTGTTTTAAGAAAAGTAGTTTTACCGGAGCCATTGGGACCAATGATTCCCAGACACTCGCCGCGTCGCAAAATGAATGAGACGTCACGCGCAAGCGTCCGGTCCGGGTAGCCGATTGTCGCCTTGTCAATCATCAGCACATGATTTCCGGCCCGTTCAATTCCCTTCAAGCGAAAATCACCTGATGACTGGTCCGGGCGGATTGCCTCAACCCGTTCGAGTTTCTCAAGCATTTTGCGGCGCGACTTGGCTTGCTTCGTTTTTTGCCCGGCAATGTTGCGACGAATGAACTCTTCAGTTTTCGAAATCAGTTGCTGCTGATTGTCGTACGCCCGCTGCTGGGATTCGCGTCTAATCTCTCGCTCCTCGAGATACGCCGAGTAATTTCCGGTGTAGCTAGCGGCACGTCCGTTCTCAAGCTCGATGATTCTGCGGCATGTGCGGTCAAGGAAGTAGCGGTCATGGCTGATCACTACACATGCGGGTGTGTAGCTTCGTAAGAACTCCTCGAGCCATTCCACCGCCGACACATCGAGGTGATTTGTCGGCTCATCCAGAAGCAGAACATCGGGTTCAGCGAGTAAGAGTTTTGCGAGACCCAACCGGTTCTGCTGACCTCCAGAAAGCTTTTCCGTCTCCATGGACCAGGACTCTCGAGCGAAACCGAGGCCGAGCAGAATCGCTTCAGCCTTGGCTGCATAAGCGAACCCACCCTCGCGCTCAAACTCGTGTTGTAGGTCGCTGTAACGTTCGAGCACTTTGTCCAGCTCAGCATCGGGTACAGCCATGCGGTGTTCAAGCTCGTGCATCTCGTGCTCGATCTGCTGTAGGTGGCCAAACGCGGCCAGGGCAGACTCGTGTACGGTTGCGCCCGGCTCAAAATGAATATGCTGGGTCAACAGGCCGGGTCGGGTGCCGCGAGCACGAACTACTTCACCGCGATCCGGGGCGTCATCACCAGATACCAGCCGAAAGACCGTTGTTTTGCCGGCACCGTTTCTTCCCACCAGGCCGACATGCTCGCCTGGGTTGACCTGCAGCGAGGCGCCCCGGAGCACATCCTGGGTGCCATAGGATTTATGAACATCAGAAAGTCGGAACAGCATCCCTTAGAAGCTCATTTCAACACGCAGAAGCGGGCGCGGGTCCAGAACCACTCCCGCGCCCGCCGGAATCGGGCAAGATGATGCATTCCGCGGCCCCGCCAGCCGCACCGATTACTTTTGCGGACTCGTCGCCGGATTTCCGGCCTCCGTTGGGGGACTGCTTTGCGTTGTCGCCGTCCCGCCGTTTGTCGCAGGAGAATTGACCGCACTCGCTGAGGCTGGACGCAGCCCCAAATTGCTGGGGTTGTTCAGCATGTTTGCTGCCAGGTTGTTAACTACTTTGGCTTCATACATTGCCGTTTCAAGCAGCGCGGCGTTGAGAATCTCCTTCCGTTGATTGGTAAGCCCTTGAGTAATCTGCGGTCGTACTCCTGGACTGTCGAGTGTTAGATTTTCGGTTTGCAGGCGTTTCTCTTCAAGTTTGAAGATGTACCACTTTCCTGAAGCGAACCGCACTGGCTCAGTAACGTCGCCAACCTGCATTGCAAAGAATCGCGTTATCAGTTCCTGCGGAAAACCATTTTGCTTCAGCGCTTCTTCAGTGGCGAACCCTATGTCCCCACCATTCACTAGAGAGTTCACATCCTCACTGTTTGCACGAGCGACGGTAGCAAAGTCTGCCCCGCCTTTTAGCTGCTGATTGATGTTATCGATCTTAAGTTTTGCCCGTGCCTCGTCTTTCGCATCGTTATCCGGCTTTATTCCCTGCGGGCCATTATCAGCAGGATCAACCACAATCATGGCCAGGGCTACGCCGCGCGCGCTGACAAACCGCTCCCGATTCGCGTTGTAGAACTCTTCAACCTCGCGATCATTAACGGTGATCTTCCCGCTATACTTCTCCTGCAACTTCTTGATGGCGATGTCCTTTCGCGCCTCCTCCCGCAAGGCTTCCAGAGTCAGGTTCTGCTCTCGCAGGCTCTTCTGAAATGCGTCGTCGGTCATACCGCTTTGCTGCTTCTGTTGATTGATGAGGCTGTTAACTTCATCGTCTGTCGGCAAAAGCTTTTCACGCTCGGCACGTTGAAACAGCACTTCCCTCTGAATTAAGGATCCAAGCACCTGCAATCGCGCTTGGGCCAACTCGAGTTGCGAGAGCTCGGATTGCCTTCCTCCGGACTGCTGGCTGAGCGCCTGCTCAACCCGCGCCATCATGATGTTCTTGCCATTTACGGTAGCTGCAACGGTATCGTCACTCATGCTGGCCCCGCCGCCGGGTTTGCAAGCACCGAAACCGAGCAGTGCCACCATCAACAAGGCCAAATACATAATCGACTTAAACTTATTCTGCACTTTTCACTCCTCACCATCCGCAGTATCTAATCGCGCGTTCTGAAAGTTCCCATCCCCGCTACGTTCTTACCTTGACGATCTTTGAATGCGTTTGCTATAAGTTTTCGTTTCGCATTTACTAACTGCTGCTGACATTACGCGCCAAAGCAGGAAGTGACGCACTTATTGGAGGTTCATCCGATGGCCAAACGTTGCGAGATTTGTGGTAAAGGCCCACAGTTCGGCAATAATGTTTCCCACGCTAATAACCGTACTCCGCGCCGCTTTGATCCCAACCTGCAGTCAATTCGCGTTGCGTTACCGCAGGGTGGAGCAAGGCGAATGAAGGTTTGCACCAGTTGCATCAAGGGCGGCAAGATTGCTAAAGCAGCCTGAGTGCCTTTTAGAGAATAGCGAATAGATTGTCCGGCGGCTGCAGTAATCCAAACCGCCGGATTTTTATTTGCTTATCAGACCAATCGCCTCGATCTCTACTCTGGCATCTCGTGGTAACCGTGCTGCCTGAACAGTGGAACGCGCCGGAGCTTCAGCCGAGAAAAACCGCCCATACACTTTGTTCATGGCCGTAAACTCATTCATGTCCAGCAGGAAGACGGTGGTCTTAACGACGCTATCCAAACCACTTCCGGCGGCTTCCAAAACCGCCTGGAGATTGCGCAACACTTGCTCAGTCTGCTCTTCGATTCCGCCGCTGACGAATTCCCCGGTTGCGGGATCTATCGGAATCTGCCCCGATGCGAAAACAAGTCCGTTGGCGACGATGGCCTGAGAATAGGGGCCAATTGCGGCTGGAGCGTTGTCCGTTTGAACCTTCACTCTCACGGATGCGAATCTCCCGTTTCCACTTGGTTGAGCAAAGGCGGGATTCTAACAGGAAGTGCAGTAGTAGCAAAGGTGGGAGGACGCCAAGGGTGCGCGACACAATAGTTACTTAGAAGCCTGCGGCAGCAAAGTTTTCCCAGTACTGCTCGAACTCGCCGCTACGGTGCAATGTGCGCAGGTTGAGAATGGCTTGCGCCCCTGGGTCGGACCAGCGCATGCCGGCTTGTTTCAAGCGTTGCTGTACGATGTGCCCAGCACCTGATTCCACTGCGCCCGATCCGATTGGCAGGTGCTGCCTGCTTGCCCACTCATAGCGCAATCGCTGTTGGTTATCCCGAAAATATTTCAACAATCGTTCGGGACTACTATCCGAATCAATGTTTGGATGGGAGCGGACCAGCCTTTGTAAAGCATCGAAGAAGTTGGATAGTTCTCCTTGTTTGAGTTGGGCCAGGCGACGCTGCCACCAACTGCGGGCCTTGGCTGCTGACCAAAGTAATTGAGCCGTCGCAAAAAGGTGCTCCGCGGCATGATAAAAGTCCAGCAATTGTGGCACCCCAGGCAAGTGCAAAGCTGCTAAGTTCCAGATCCATGGCGCGCCGTCACCAAGAATTAACTGAAAGCTATTGTGGTCGAGTCCGCGATGTTGTAGTTGCTGCCACAGACGCTGCCCAAAACTTTCCGCATCTTCCCGCCCAGCAATGTAAAACGGCAGGCGCACTTCCTGCGGATCAAAACCCACTGCCAGCTTCACCTCATGCCAGCACAGCCGATGAACAAGGGGATCAGGCAAGCCAGGAATCATCGACCCGTCAATTGCTAAGCAATATTTCCCGACCTTGTGCGGCGAAATCGGCGCCGCTTGCCGCGGTTGTGACTGTTCGAGCAATTCTCCATGACGCCCTGCTATGCGCTCCATTTCTCGCGCCGAACAGGGCGCAAAACCTAACGTATCGCTCAACAGTTGCTGGCTCTGCTGAAAAGGCAACTCCAGCGCCGTGCGACATATCAGGCGCATTAATCCCGGTGTTATTCCGCCTTGCGCTATTCCTAAGCGTTGATCCAGTGGCGCCTGCATCTCTCCGCATTGCTGGCAGTAGTAAACCCGCCGCTCAAGCTGCAGGGAACCACAAACGGTCTGCAGTTGCTTCGGCCTGCGCCCCATTGGCTTCAGGCTCTGTTGGCAGTGCTCACACTGCAGGATCGCTGGCCCATCCGCGGCTTCCCACCGTTGCCGCAAATGCTCGCTGGCCGCCGCTTGCCCTAAACGCCGAAACAACTCTTCTTCCGCTCCCGCATCGATTGCCTCCGCGCCAGTAAGTGGCATCAAGGTCAACTCGGCTAACGACTCTTTCACTGCCGCAACGATCTCCGCTTGAAGTTTTTTTTACCTACAGTCGTTGCCCCACGCCCGGCCTCCAGCACCTGGTTCTCTTCCTGCGCTAACCACTCCCCAAGTAGCTCTTGTAGCTTGTGATAGTTGTCAATCCCTTCGCGCACCCGCTCTAGTTCTCGACCAGGGCGCAAGGTGCGATTCACCTGCTTGCCCTTAATATGCCGCCGCCACAAATAATACGGCCCATGGAGCTGCGGTGCCTCCTGAGCATGACAGCGACAACTACCTTTTCCACAGGTCAAGTACTGTTCATGCAAAGAGCCCGAACACACCGGCGAGAGCTTCATCAACTGCTGCCACAGACGCGCGCGCGACGTTGCCATAGAGCTTGCCTCCTATCCTAGTATTACCACCTTACTAGGATACATCTCCGCTCTATGTTAATTCAACTCCTTTGTAACTTTCATGGCGCGCGCCCGGACGCCAAGGGTGGTGTCTTAATTTGAAAGTTGATGGCGTTAAGGAAGGATATTCACCCTGTTGACTCTATAGACCCTAGCAATAAATGGTGGGGGTGTGGCGTCGGTTACCAATGGCCCCCCGGACACAAACGCACGGAAGGCAGATTACCGATCGAACGGTACGGGGGCCAGCCAAAAACAAGTTGTCTGGAGACTTCTATTTCACCAGCTGGCGCATGGACTCAGTGGATCGGCCCGAATACGATCAGCTGCAGAATCGGCAGTATCACAACCTCGGGGGCTCTACAGAGTCCGTTTGTTTGAACTTAGGGGCGCCACAGCGTTAGTTTGCACTGAGCAGGAACGGCAACGAGCGACGAAGAAAATCGAGAGCCCGATTGTATCGGGTGGCCCCTGTCTCACGTGCGAGAAGGCAACACTAGGAACCAAAAGGCTAGGCGAAGCTAGCCCTTATGAATTCTGGAAACTCGGTGGTGGTGGCGGTGGAATGCTGTTACCTTCGAACCCCTTCACGACCAAAGCGGCCAAGGGTCTACTTAGGAGGAAAAGGCAGATCCCGGGTCCAACATAGGTCAGGATAGCGAGGCTAGATATTATGAATGTGCCGTTGTAGGACGCGGTGAAAAAAAGATAAGGGGCGTAGAAGACGCCATAAAGCAAATAGGACACACCAAGAACGCGAAAGAGGATTGTAGCGAGAGTTTTGTTGTCCATAAAATGCTTGTATATCACAGTTCGGACAAGACCGTGCCCGGGTTTCCGTACTACGGATTCAAATTAGAACTACCGGAAGGCATGTGGTGGTTGATTTGCCCCCCGAATACATGACCACAGAGTTCACGGAGAGGCAGAAGTAGACAGAAAGCAAAATTTGGACACTACCGGAAGCCGGCAGTGGTGAAATATTGAATGGCGGTGAGCGGTAAAATGGTGAATGGCAATGAATAGTGAAGTTTTACTAATTCCTGACCATTCAGCATTCACCATTCACCACCCAGCTAGGCGACTCCCTGAAGACGTTCTACATCCAGCACCCCGGGCACGCCCTTGATGGAGCTGATCACTTTGTCGAGGTGCTTCACATCGAACACCTCGACCGTCACTTCAATGTGCCCACGTTCATCCGAAGCGACCGAGGCTCGTGCGTCCCGGATGCCCGTCTTCATATCTGAGATGGCTCCCGTGATCCCGGCGATCATACCTGTGCGATTCTCAGTAATGGCCAACAGCTTCACTGCGTAGGCCATCTTCTCTGGTCGACCAGCCCACTCAACCTCGACGATTCTTTCACGGTTTACCATTAACTGATTTACATTTTTGCATCGCCGCGTATGCACCGCCACACCTTTGCCGCGCGTCACATACCCGACAATTTCTTCACCATGCAGCGGATTACAACAACGCGCACGGGTCACCATTAGATCGTCTACGCCCCGGACTACAATGGAATCGTCACCTAGGCGTATCAGTCGTTTGACCGCGCGCACACCGCTGCGTAAGCGCGAGTCCTTCTGCTTATCGAGTTGCTCAAACTGCTCAGGTCCAAGGTACTTTGCGATGATGTTACGCGGGATTAACTTGCCATACCCGATGGCTGCCAACAGATCCTCGACCCGCCCATAGCCGTATTCGCTGGCAACACGCTTCATGTCACCATCACTGTCGGAAAAAAGCTTCTTGGCAGAGAGTTGAAAGCGATTGGCTTCTTTTTCGAACAGCTTTCTTCCGATCTCGATCGACTCGGTTCGCTGTTGTTCTGCAACCCAGTGACGCACGCGATTGCGCGCGCGCGAAGTAACTATGAAGTTCAACCAATCGCGGGACGGGTGGGAATTGGAGGAAGTAATGATTTCGACCACATCTCCGTTCTGTATCTGCGTTCGAAGCGGCACCATTCGCGAATTAATGCGAGCCCCGGTACAGGTGTTTCCAACTTCCGAGTGAATCATGTAAGCGAAGTCGACTGGAGTAGCCCCTCTTGGTAACTGAATCACCTTTCCCATGGGTGTGAAGGCATAAACATCCTTGGGATATAGATCGAGTTTGAGCGCATCGAGAAAGTCGCGGGAATCATTTACTTCCTGTGTCCATTCCACCAACGAGCGCAAGGCCTGTAAGGCACTATCGTCTTCGCGCGTACCCCGCTTTCCTTCCTTGTATTTCCAGTGTGCAGCGACACCCTCCTCGGCAATGTGGTGCATCTCCTCAGTGCGAATCTGAACCTCAAAGGACTGACCCGATGAACCAATCACCGAGGTGTGAAGAGACTGATAGAGATTGTCCCGGGGCGTTGCGATCCAGTCCTTGATCCGACCTGGCACTGGCTTCCAGGCGTTGTGAATCACACCTAAAGCGGCGTAGCAATGCCGAATCTCGTCGGGAGTGATCACCCGGGCAGCAACTAGGTCATAGACCTGATCAAGACTGATCTTCTGGCGCTTGAGCTTCTTCCAAATTGAATAAAGCCGCTTTACCCGTCCCTCGACACGGACAAAGGGCACTTCCGCCTCGCGCATTTTTCGCTCGATACGCTCTGTCACTACACTTAGGAAGGCCTCGTTTTCACTCCGACGCTTCTCCAGCTGCTCGGCGAGCTCTCGATAGTCCTCGGGATGCAGATGTCTAAAAGCGAGATCCTCGAGTTCACCGCGCAGTTTACCCATGCCCAACCGATGTGCGATTGGGGCATAGATCTCCATGGTCTCTTCAGCGATCCGCTTGCGCTTTTCGACACTTAGATACTGCAGCGTCCGCATGTTGTGCAGACGGTCGGCCAGCTTGACCAGGACGACTCGCACATCGTCCACCATCGCGAGCAGCATCTTGCGAACGTTCTCCGCCTGCTGCTCCTCACGAGAGATATTGCTGATCTGTGCAATCTTGGTGAGACCATCGACAAGGTGGGCTATTTCGTCTCCAAAGTACTTATCGATGGTTTCCAGATCGACGAGTGTGTCCTCCACCACGTCGTGCAATAAACCCGTTGCGACGGAGATCTCGTCCAGCTTCATTTCTGCGAGGATATTGGCAACTTCGAGGGGATGCACCAGGTAGGACTCACCCGAGGCACGTTTCTGGCCTTTGTGTTCGCGCGCCGAAAACAGGTACGCCCGCCGCAGGAGGTCCAGATCGGCCTGAGGGTGATTAGCAGCTACCGTTTCGACAATCTCTTCAATACGAATCATTTACAATGGAAAACCGGCTGCGGTCATTATAACAAAAAGGCTCGCGTGTTTCGGGTCTCCGGGCGGCGATCCAGGAGAGTCGGGGTGGGTGAAGGTTGGGGGTGGAATCACGACTGGTCATGCTAAGTGGTCAGTGCCCAGAAGTCAGAGGTCCAGAGGGCCTTAATTGGTCATTGGTCATTATGAACCGCTCTAGACACGATCCGCTTTAGCGTTATGGAGCTCCACCTTCGGCGAGGGCACGATTTTCCATTTCTCATTTCTCATTTCCCATTTTCCATTTTGCTGAGGCCGTACCCTTCAAGGTAAACACGCATGGGAATCATGAACTTCATGGACCAAGGCAATACTACACACTGCCGTGTGTAGGATTTGGTTGGTTCACCAAGACGGATGACCCCCCTTAGTCTTTCACACAACCTTTAAAGCGTCTGGCGTCTTGAAATGAGCACTTACCAATGAGTGATGACCAATGAGCAAGGACCGACCTCTGGCCTCTGACTTCTGACTTCTGGCTTGCTTCTATTTTCCATTTTCCATTTCTCATTTTCCATTTCTCATTTTTTATTTTCATTTGCGTACCTCAATCGACTCGGTATCAGTGGTCACTGCTGATTCGCCATTGCTCATTGGTCATTGCTCATTGGTCATTGCTCATTGGTCATTGCTCATTGGTCATTGGTCATTGGTATCCGAATTCTGACCTCCGAGAAATGGAAAATGAGAAATGAAAAATGGAAAATGGAAAATAGATTCAATCCAGAGGTCAGAGGTCGGATACCAATGACCACTGACCACTGACCAATATGCTCCGTCAGGCCGAAGGTCAAACTGCTTCAGCTACTCAACATGCGGGCAAGACTCGCGGCCAAAGTAGGGGTGTTGAAGAGGGCTGGAGGGATACCGCTCGTTGACCAGGAACGCGAGTACGAAGTGCTACTTCGGGTACAGAGAAGCAATTCGGGGCCCCTCGATGAGAGGGCAGTTAACAAACTGTTTCGACGCATCATATACGAATCAAGAAGAGTCGAGACCCCGACGGCCAAAACCGCTAAACAACAACATGAGGTCCTTCGATGAGTACTCGGGCGCACCCCCAAAGAGTTGCGTTCCAGGGAGAGAGAGGGGCCTTTAGCATTTAAGCTTGTTAGCCGGCAGCTTCGGGCACAGCGTACGGTGGTCCGCGTCGGTCGTATCGAGATCGGAAATGGAGAATTCGTGGTGATGGCGGGGCACTGCTCGGTAGAGTCGCGCGAGCAGTTGATCGAAACGGCGCGAGCAGTAAAGGCGGCGGGAGCGAGCATTCTTCGCGGAGGTGCTTATAAACCACGCACCTCTCCTTACGATTTTCAAGGTCTAGGTGTTGAAGCCTGTCCGGAGAGAGCGCTCTCGGATGGGCCGCAGTCGATGGACATTCCAGCTTTTACCAGGCTAATGAGCGCTCTTAATAGAACCATTCCAGCAATGATGGGCGCTTAAACCGAATGAGTTGGGTCGAGCGCGGATCAAATAGAAAAGGGTGTGCTGATTCTTTTGAGCCTTTAGCTGGTGGGGGGAGAAGCTTGCTTCTTGGCTTCCTCCTCCTCCTTCTTCTTTTTATTCTCCTGGCTAAGGGTTTCGGTGCGTTTCTGGGCTATCTCACGTTCCTTGTCGAATTTGACCTTCTGGTCGTTCTTGCCATCCATCTCTGCGAGCTTCGCTGCTTCAAGGAGTAGGTTCGTTTTGTAAGACCAGGCCGCTTCGCTGTTCGGGTCGAGTCTGATGGCGTTCTCGATCTCTTCCAGACCACGTTTGACACACATCTGCGCGTTATCAAAATCCTGTTGTTCCTTCGGTTTTCGATAGGACACGGTCGCCTTTGCACCATCACCTGAAGTAGTCACGGTAGTAATTTTGTTAGTGGGCAGGTCCGTGATCTGGAAAGAACAGTTCCAGTCTTTACTGGCGAGCACGACGTAAGCCTCAGCGCGTTTCTCGGCTTCGATCTGCTCATTGGACGCGCGGGACATGATCCATTGCCGCAACTGGTCTTCGACTTTCAGCTTCTCATAAAGAAAAGCGATCGCCTTATATGCTTCTTCGTTGCGTGCGTCCTTCTCGAGGATCTGCTTATAAGCCTCGATCGCCTCATTGGCCTTCGCAATGTTCTGTGGGTTAGAGACCCCGGGCCGGTATTGCGCGTGGATGGTGCGGGCGATAAAAAGCGGTGCCGTTTTATTTTCGGGATCTAACTCCAGTGCTCGCCGCGAGCGCTGTTCAGCCTCCTCGAAATTGGACTCACGGTAAGCACGGGCAGCTTCGTTTAACTCGTTCTTGGCCCTGATTCGGTTGACAAGGCCGCAACCCGAAGTTGAAACAACGAGAATCGCCAGTAGGATTGCGATTCCGGAATGAGAGGGTTTCATTTACAAGTGACTCCATGGTTGAGCGGCCAGGCAGGCAGTCATTAAGCCATGCCTGTTGCCTGACCAACTCTCTACTGGGGTAAATCATCTACCTGCAACCCGACCGGATTCGCGCCGGCGCCCTTGATTGCGTCAATCACCTTTACCACATCGCCATAGGGAAATGACCTGGGCGCTCTTTTACGAAGACGGTTTTTTCAATCCGTTCATCTTCCGGTAGGTCTGATCTGGTTTCCATGCCTGATTTGTAGGCTCGCTGCTCTTTACGCTGAGCGAAGACCTGCGCCAGACGCATACTCAAGCTGGTAGTGTCATTTACCGAGCCCATTGAATCCTGATTCAATCTCAACTGGAGGTCTGAACCGACCGACACAACCAACGTCAGCGGGTTTGGCTTCAATTGGCTTAAATCCTCGTTGGGATCGCGTTGCGTCGGGATATCAGCTTTAAAGCGGCTGGGTTTCAAGGGTGTCACAACCATAAAGATGATCAACAACACCAACAGCACGTCAATCAGCGGCGTCACGTTGATATATGGCTCGGCTGTAGTACTACCCTTCGCATTAGTACTGCCCATTGACATTTTCTAAACTCCTTATTTCTTAGCTACAGGGTACTAGACTTCTAGGTGGCGGGCGCAGGTGCGGGCGCAGCCTTACCCTTCTTCTTATCTGCCACCAGCCCGATCTTGTCGACGCCAATCTTTCGTACCTCGTTGATCACATTGACAACCGTTCCGTAACTCACGCCGACGCCACTCTTGATATACACAATCTGACGCTCAGGTTCGTTTTTTAACGGCTCCAGCATTCGCTCAACTTTTTCGCGAAAATCGCGGTTCACTTCCTGGTTACTATCGCCACCAACCTCGATGATGACTCGCTGCTTGCCGAGGTAATATTCGCCATCTTCAGGGATCGAGATGACTATAGAACTCTCCTTGATTATGTTCGTGTCGACATCAGGATTCAGCGATTCACGCGGAATGTTTACCGTGATGCCCTGCTGGAGGAAAGGTGTAACGACCATGAAGATGATCAGGAGCACCAACATGATGTCAACCATCGGGGTGACGTTAATCTCAGACTGGTAACCACCGCTTCCGCCTACTGCCATTCCCATAAGAAAAACCCCTTTCGATAAAACCCTAAGGCTGGTCCGTCGTGCGACACGCTACTTTGCGCATCGCACGTCTCGTCCCATCGTGACGCCAACTCCCAATGGCTTAAGGCTTTAACTGACGCGTTCGGTTCTTGATGAAGTAATCAACCAATTCGGAGGCTGAGTTATCCATCTCGACGACGAAACCATCCACCTTACCGGTGAAGTAGTTGAACAGCCACACGGCCGGCACGGCCACCAGCAGTCCCAGCGCCGTCGTGAACAGCGCCTCCGAAATACCACCCGCCACCGCGGAGATACCTGCGGACTCTGCATTCTTCATTCCGCGGAACGCATTGATGATTCCGAACACAGTGCCGAATAGTCCGACGAACGGGGCCGTTGAACCGATCGTAGCCAACCCGGAAAGGCCACGTTTGAACTCTGCAGTCTTGATTGCGATCGCCCTTTGCAGAGCCCGTTTTGAGGCTTCAATCTCGTCACCGGATATTTCCGAGGACTGTTCGTGGGCGCGAAACTCCTGTAAGCCGCTGCTCACGACCATCGCCAAATGCGACTTGCGATGCTTGTCGCTGATGTTGATGGCCTCTTCAATACGATCGTTTTTCAAGGCCTGCGCGACCCGCGGTGCAAACTCACGCGACTGTTTCTTTGCCGCAGAATAGGTTAAGTAGCGTTCGACCATGATGGCGATCGAATAGACCGACATGATCAGTAACACCACGACGACTGATATAGCGACCGCGCCCATGCTCTTGACCATCTGCGTGATCGAGAAGTGATCCTGCATGGTGTCACCGGCGGGACTCGAAGCAGCCTCTTGCCACAAAAACACGAGGAAGCCGAATGCTTTCGGTCCTAGAAAACTCATCAAAATATTCACAGTTAAACCCTCCAAAGGTTTTCATTGATTAATAGCTAGCAGGGAACGTGCGCAGAATGAGCCCCGGCAGAGGCAGAGGCACACCCGTAGCTGAACCTCCGCTTACTGAGCCACGAAGTTGTAAGTGATAACGCCTGTTACCTTAACCGGTTGCCCAGATAGTTTCGTGGGCGAAAATCTTGCCTGTCTTGCCGCAGCTACCGATACGGCCTGCAGCAGTGGATGCCCGGAAACGGCGTTTGCCGAAATCACTCGTCCGTTCTCGTCGATCACCACCTGCACGACGACGGTGCCTGACGCGTGCGCTGATCGCGCGATGGCGGGATAGCTGGGTTTGGGTAAGCTGATGGCCTTGCCGTTAAGCACACCACCGGAGATTGGCGCTCTGGGCGGAGTGGGTTGCGGCGGCGGTGGCGGTTCATCGGCAATTGTGACTCTCTGCGGTACAGTTACCGTGCCTGTCCCTGTGCCCGCCCCGGGCAGCGGTGCAGTCGCGTTAGAGTCGGTCGTTCCGATAACAGTTGTGACTCCACGCCGAACTGGTGGAATGTCGCTCGCCTTCGCCGAGATCTCCTTTGGCACAAGCTCAGTACGAGTTACATCGGCGATCAGCTCCTTGCGAACGTCGACGTTCTGTTCGACCTTCTGAGGCTTCGCCGCTTCCTCCTTCTGAGGCTCGTTCTGTTGTTGTGGGATTGGCACGGGTGCGACCAGCGTGGTCAACTCCAAATCCGGAGTGTTGATCTGCGACACTGTGTACCAGATGCTAAATGTAAGAAAGGCCACGCCCAACACCAGGTAAACAGCGATCGTACCAAGAAGAAAAGAGCCTTTGCGCGAAAGATCTTGCTTATGCGATCCAGACTCAACAAGGTTGTCGAACATTTACTTATTCCTCCCTATTCCGGTGCCAAATGGATCAGGGGTGCGAAAACTTTATTATTATTGCGAATCAAACGCCGACAATGCGTCTGCGCCAGCTCTTATGATTGAAGGGGAAACAGCAGCCTTGATTGAGCACTCCAAAGATTGACAGCCGCTGTGCGAGAAAAACTCGCTGGCCTGCTCAACAGACTGACCCGCCCAACCTATCGCTATTAGGAACGCGTGGTCGACTTTTGAGTATTTAATTGGCCAGCAACGGCCGCAGTCTATGCCGCATCAGGTGGCAAAGTCAAGCGCGGATGTAGCAAACCTGAACACTCACAATTCTCACTAACCTTGCCCGGCGCGCTGTGAGCGTTTGCCTGCCACAGTGGGAATTGTCTTTTCCGAACCCGAGTTTACTCGCATGTTGGTACGGACTGGACGGGCCGAAGTTGCTAGCAGAGCGCGTTGTGCAGCTTCAAGCCTCTGCTCCCACCAAACCATGATCGGCGCCGCAATCGCGATTGATGAATAGGTCCCGAAGATCACACCCACAAACAGAGCGAGCGAAAACGGACGCAACACATCACCGCCAAACAAAACCAGCGCGAGGACCGATAGAAACACCAATCCGTTCGTGATCACGGTGCGAGAGAGTGTCTGGTTTATGGCGTCGTTCGTGATCTTATATAAGGAGTCACGACGATGGAGTTTTCTGTTCTCCCGAATACGGTCGAACACTACGATGGTGTCGTTTACCGAAAAGCCTACCAGCGTTAGTAAAGCTGCGATGACGGTGAGATTCACCTCCCATTGGAATAATGAGAAGAATCCCAACGTCACCAGAACGTCGTGAAACACCGATATGACTGCGGCTGCCCCGTAAGTCCATTCAAAACGAAATGCAATGTAAACCAGGATGCCCACCAGCGCCGCTAGAGTAACCGCAACTGCTTTGTTGCGAAGCTGTTCACCAGCGACTGCACCGACTGCATCTGTACCGACGATCTTGTAGGCGGCATTCGGGTCGGCCGCCAGATCCACTTCAGGACCGGCTTCCGGGCCAAACGTGTTGATCGCTGCCCTGACGCTCGAACGTCCCGCATCAACCTGTGCCTGCGTCTCTTCACCCCCTTCGCCTTCCAAAGGGAGCTTGATCAAAACCGTATCGGTCCGGTCGGTGACTGGTTGTACAACGGCGTCGTTTATACCCTGCGAAACTAACGCAGAACGAATCGCATCATCCGAAGGGCGATTCTTAAACCTGATCGTAACGACGGTCCCTCCCTTAAAGTCGACGCCAAGGTTAAAAGCTTGCGTTCCCCCGGGCTGTTGCCATTGCCGATAAATCGCAGAACCAAGCCCGCCGAGCAGCAACGCGATTGAGATGGCGATAAGCCAACGCCGGTGGGCCAGCCAATCAACGCGCACATCTTTTAGAATTTGAAACATAAAGTTCGACTAAATGCTAAGCGTTTCGATACGCTGACCTTTCCGGCTCAAAATCCACATGAAGATAGTGCGCGATACGTACACAGCTGAAAACAGGTTCACCAGCAACCCGATGATCAAACTGACGGCAAACCCTCTGATGGGCCCAGTACCGAACACGAAAAGAAAGAGAGAAGAGATAATCGTGGTGACGTGAGTGTCGATAATCGTGATAAATGCTCGGGCAAAACCATGCTCGATAGCTGAGGGAATGGTCTTTCCGCTCAAGATCTCTTCGCGAATGCGCTCAAAGATCAGAACGTTGGAGTCCACCGCCATACCAATCGTAAGAATGATTCCTGCGATACCAGGCAGTGTTAACGTCGCTCCAAAAACAATTAGTCCCGCGACCATCAGGATCATATTCAGCACCAGCGCAACGACGGCGTTAATGCCTGACCCGCGGTAGTACAGCAGCATGAAAAAGATCACCAGAGCCAAGCCGACCAATGAAGCCCGCACGCCTGCGCGAATCGAGTCCTGGCCAAGACTTGGACCAACTGTACGTTCTTCGAGGTATTCGATTGGTGCTGGCAGCGCGCCCGAACGAAGGGTCAATGCTAAATCTTCTGCCGCTTGTTGTGTGAAGCGTCCGGTAATCTCGCCTTGGTCAAAAATCTGTGACTTAATGTAGGCGATCGATCTTACTTCATCATTTAGAACGACGCCCATATACTCGTTGATATGGCTGCCGGTCCATGCGCCAAACTTGTCCGCTCCCGCCTTTTTCAGCGAGAACTGAATCTGATAATCCGCAACGCCGCCACCTAGAGCTGGAACGGCGGCTGCGTTTCGCAGTTCGGCGCCAGTTATTATGGGAGGGACTTCCACCACGACCCATTTCGGTGCAGGCGTTTGATTCTGCGCAGTATCGGTGGGATCTGCGCGCTCCTGATAAGGCAAAACGCGACGATTGGCCGGGATCGTACCGCCGCTATTAAGAGATGCAATCGCCTCTTCTCGCGTTAAGTAGGTTTGTGCCGGAGCGGGGCTTGGGGGGCTGATAATATGCGCCAACTCCAATCGCGATTCACCCTTTAGCAGACCCTTTACTCGTTCAGGATCCTGAACGCCAGGCATTTGCAGGAGAAGCTGATGCGAGGATTGCGCACCATGCGTTTGCAGTGTGGGTTCAGCAACACCCAGAGCATCGATGCGGCTCTCAATAATGCGCAACGCCTGGTTAGTTGCGTCATCTGCCAGAGTGCGTTGAGCAGCCGTAGTTAGTGTCCAACTCAACACCGAACCTGACGCCGAATAGGACCAGCCGAAATTTGACCCCAGCTCAACCTTTTTTTCGATGGCCTCTTTAATTCCGTCGACGTTTGTGCCAGCTGCTGCCTCATAAAGGACTCGATAATCTCCGCCACCTATCTCTCCGCGAGCCTTGCCCTCAAACCCGGCCTCGCGCGCAGCGTTCTCCGCCGCTACGGCGTTGTCCTCCGTCATTCGCTTGAGAAAATCCTCAGTCTTAACGCGCATCACCAGATGAGTGCCGCCCTTGAGGTCCAGTCCCAGTCGAATGTTCTTCGCCAGATTCTCTTTGATGCCGCTCCAGGTGAGGTCGTGAAGCGTGGGTCGGTGTCTCGGTCCAACCACGGCATAGATCCCGACCACGGTAACAATGACGATGATGATAAATCGCTGCAGGAGGTTCTTTTTCTTCATTATTCCGGATGAAAACTGAGGGATGTTGGCGAGTTATTTCTTCTCTTCGTCCACGCCAGCTACTGCTGACCTCGCAATCTCAAGAATCGATTTGTCGGCACTCCTGATCAGGAAACTGGTGTCGCGTACACTCGTGATAGTGCCGATAACTCCGCCCGTCGTCACGATCCGATCCCCGGTTTTTAGTTGCGAGATGGTCTGCTGCAACTCACGCTGTCGCTTCTGCTGGGGGCGTAAGAGTAAGAAATAGAAGACAGCAAAAATCAGGATTATGGGCAGAAATTGTCCAATGGCTCCCAATCCGTTTTGCAAAAGCATCAGAAACATGGTCATCGAAGTAATCTGCTGACGGGGTAGAGCGGGCGCTATCTTCTTCTATGCATACCCGAACAGCGCGAAAAAGAGTTACTGAATATCTTTGCTCAGTCGCTCTATATACTCACGCTTGAATTTCGTGAAATCGCCAGACCGGATAGCTTGCCTGACACGTCTCATGGTGTCAAGGAAGAAGGCCAGATTGTGGTGCGTCAACAAGATGCTGCCTAACATCTCACTTGCTGTATGTAGGTGTCGCAAGTACGCGAGCGAGTGACGACGACAAACGGCGCAGCGGCAGTTCTCATCCAGCGGACGAGTATCACTCGCCCATTTAGCGTTCTTGACGTTGACCTTGCCACGTGAGGTGAACGCCTGGCCATTGCGACCGTTGCGCGTTGGAAGCACGCAATCAAACATGTCGATCCCGCGCTCGACCGCCTCAACCAGGTCTTGCGGCGTTCCTACTCCCATCAGATACCGTGGGTGTTCACGTGGCATTAGTGGAGCAATCTCATCGATTACCGCCCACATCAATGGCTTCTCCTCACCAACACTGAGTCCACCAATGGCGTAACCGTCAAACCCTATCGACACCGTGCGTTCCAGACTCTGTCGCCGCAGGTCAAGATGAGAAGCACCCTGGACAATTCCGAACAGGGCTTGCATCCCACTCAATCGATCGGACTCATCGCGTCTTCCCAGATCTGCTCCAGCTGATTGCTGCTGTTGGAACCGGGCTTTCGATCGCTCCGCCCAACGATCTGTTAGTTCAGCACTCCGGCGTGTTTCCTCATGCGTCGCATCGCCCGGCGCACATTCGTCGAACACCATCACAATCTCGGAGCCAAGCGTAGCTTGAATTTCCATGGAGGTCTCTGGCGATAGAAACTGCAGACTGCCGTCGATGTGTGACCGAAATTCCGTACCCTCCTCGGTTACTTTGCGAAGGCCACCTAAGCTCCACACCTGAAATCCACCGGAATCGGTCAGTAACGCCCGCTCCCAGCCGATGAATCGGTGTAGCCCCCCGCAGTCCTTTATTATTGTCAAACCGGGCCGTAGCCAGAGGTGATAGGTGTTTCCCAGAATAATTCGCGCATTGAGATCTTCAGCTTCGAGTTGCTCGACGCGCATTCCCTTGACGGTCCCGGCGGTGCCGACCGGCATGAATACCGGTGTTTCTATCTTGCCTCGACGGGTTTCCAGCACACCCGCCCGCGCATCTCCGGCGGTAGCTGAAATCTCGAATTTGATTGGAGGTTTTGCCATCCAGAGTGTGTCAGCGGTTCCTGGCTCTTTGCTTATGCTTCTCGATAATCCTCAAAGGCGTGGCGAAGAAATCAAACTCTTCACGAAGGCGGTTTTGCAGGTAGCGTTCGTAAGAAAAATGTAGCCCCGGCTTACCACCTGCGGTAAAGACCACAAACGTCGGTGGCCGTACACCAACCTGCGTCATGTATTGCACGTGCAGTCGCGATACTCCGCCTTTGACGGGAGCCGGAGTTCCGCCACCCCTTGGCTGCGCAATCGCTCGCTCAAAGAAGGCGTTCAGTTGCGAGGTCGAGATACGACGATTGCGTGCTTCGTTCGCGCGGGTTGCCAACGGCAGGAGGTTTGCAACCCGTTGTCCGGTCAACGCAGAAATCGTTACAACGGGCGCCCAGTCAAGAAATTTCATTCGCTCGCGAAGTCTTCGCTCAAACTCAGCAACAGTTCCTGTTTCCTTCTCAATCGCATCCCACTTGTTTACTGTGAGAATAATCGAACAACCCGCATCATGGGCGTACCCAGCGATGTGCGCGTCCAGAGCGGTCGGCCCTTCAATAGCATCGATCAACACCACGGCGACGTCTGCCCGCTCAAGATTCTTCCTTGCCATGATCACCGAAAGCTTTTCTGCCAACTGCTCTGTCTTACCCTTTCGTCGAATACCGGCTGTATCGATGATCCGGAACGTCTGCACAGAGGTTTTAAGAACTGTGTCGATGGCGTCTCGAGTGGTACCAGGCACAGCCGAGACGATCATCCGCTCTTCACCCAACAATCTGTTCAAAAGTGATGACTTACCAACGTTTGGCCGGCCAACAATGGCGAGACGCAATTCTTCGGTACGCGGACGATCCGGTGCGGACGGTATTTGACGAGTCAGTAATTCAGATGTGACTGCGTCCAGTAACTCGCCAATACCAATTCCCTGCTCGGCTGAAACCGGGAAAACCTCATTGAAGCCGAAGCGGTAGAACTCGCTTGCATCGTACGCAAGACCCGCGGCATCGGCTTTGTTGCCGACAACGAGGACTCGCTTACCAGTGGTCCTTAACAATCTTGCCAACTCTTCGTCCTGAGGAGTGATGCCTTTGCGGCCATCCACCACCCATAGCAAAAGATCCGCATCCTCAATGGCAAAGCCTGCCTGCTTGAGAATGTTTGCGGGTATGACTGCCTCGTCGTCAGGTATGATTCCGCCGGTATCAACGAGTGAGAATCGGCGCCCGGCCCATTCAACTTCTCCATAAATGCGGTCGCGAGTGATGCCAGGCTCATCACCAACGATTGCCTTACGCTCTCCGGTCAAACGGTTAAACAGAGTCGACTTCCCAACGTTGGGTCTGCCCACAATGGTGACCAGAGGTAACTGCTCGCCAGCGTCAGAGATTGCTGTCCCTGAAGAATGCATAAAGTTGACTGAAAAATGCTTGTCGGTACGTTAGGCGATCACAAGCGATTTGCCAAACTTGGGCGCCAACCTCAATCGAGGTATTGACTTCGCTGCACATTAATCATAGAAGAACTCTCCGCCACTCCTGAAAGGAAGTCCTGAACATGCACGATATACAAATTCACTACTGCCCGGTTTGACCGGTTAAGAAACTTTTGGCCTCCCGTGTGGCGGCCCAGATAGAGCGAGAACACAACGAGCCGGTGAAGGTGGTGCCCGGTAGGGTCCTTGAATTTAGCGTCAGAATCGGGGGCGAAACCGTCTTCACAGGAAATCCGCTGTGGTATCCGAGGCCGAGTTCCGTAATCAGGCGCGTGCGCGAAATTCTACAAAGACCCCCAATCCACAGGAACGACAAGTGATGAAGCGAAGAACTTTTCTGCAAACTGGAATCACCGCTTGTACTGCGACTATAGCCGCACCGAGACTCGCCCCAGCTCTCACTAAGGACTCGGCATCGGCGCCGAAACCATTTGAGCTCGATGAATTAACCATAAACGACCTTCAACAGGGATTGGGGACGGGGAAATATAGCTCCCGGTCATTGGTGAGACGGTATTTGGAGCGCATCGAGGAGATCGATCGTAATGGGCCCCGATTGAACTCTGTAATTGAAATCAACCCGGACGCGGAGGAGATTGCCGAAAGGCTCGACCGAGAGCGAAAAGAGAACCGAGCACAGGGACCACTCCACGGCATTCCGGTTCTCATCAAGGATAATATTGATACTGCGGACCGGATGCTCACAACGGCGGGATCCCTGGCACTAGTCAATTCACGACCCGGTGACGACGCATACGTGGTAAAGCGCCTGCGCGAAGCTGGGGCAGTAATAATAGGAAAGACGAACTTGAGCGAATGGGCAAATTTTCGCTCTACCAAATCCTCGAGCGGTTGGAGTGCTCGAGGTGGGCAGACCAAGAACCCTTACGTTATGGACCGGAATCCCTGTGGCTCGAGTTCAGGATCCGGGGCTGCCGCAGCTGCCAACCTGTGTGCGGCGGCCCTCGGGACGGAGACTGATGGATCCATCGTGTGCCCTTCGTCGGCAAACGGGCTGGTAGGAATTAAACCCACGCTGGGAGTCGTCAGCAGGTCGGGGATTG
>Ga0209751_10000233_pt1 | contig 59171 bp, 52 predicted proteins | sample RifCSP13_1_FD_184019 | JGI IMG/M metagenome (GOLD analysis project Ga0209751, IMG submission 184019) | Soil microbial communities from Rifle, Colorado - Rifle CSP2_sed 13_1 (SPAdes) (version 2) | ecosystem: Environmental > Terrestrial > Deep subsurface > Rock core/Sediment | place: Rifle...
ACGACCCCCAGGCGGGGTTCGAGGACCTCCTCGAGTCGATGCGGGCGATCCACAAGGCGGGCCTGGTCCACGGGGACCTGAGCGAGTACAACGTCCTCGTGTGGGACGGCCACCTCTGGGTGATCGACTGCGGGCAGGCCGTGCCCCTGGCGCACGGGCACGCGACAGAGTGGTTCGAGCGGGACTGCCGGAACGTTGCGCGGTACTTCTCGAAGCTCGGTGTGGAGACGACCGCGGACGCGCTCGCGAAGGCGGTCCGCGGCGAGTGATCGCCTCGCGGGGTGCCTCCCGCCGTTCGGTTATACCTCTAAGTAGAGGTAGAGCCCACGATTAATGGGGAGCGGCCTCGTCGTTCAGTCCGTCTCCCCCGTGGCCACGAGCGGGCGGGACCCCGCGAGTGCCCTGAAGGCGTCCCGGAGGGTCGAGACGGACCGGCGGAGCTCCTCGATCTTCAGGCCCTCCGCGTCTGTGTGGTCGAGGTGGGAGTCCCCGGGGCCGTACGCCGCGGCGGGGCATCCCCACGCGGGCACCGCGAGGTTGAGGTCGGAGGTGCCGAGCTTCCGGATCAGCGACGGTCGGCCCCCCGCATTCCGGATCCCGGCACACAGGGCCCGAACGACCGTGTTCCCGCGGTCCACCTCGACCGCCTCCGAGCGGTCCACGACGTCGACGCGGCCCGCCATCCCATCCCCCTCGAGAAACTCCAGGACCTCTTGGACTGTGACGCCCGGAGGGAGCCGGAGGTTCACGCCGATCTCGACGGCCTCCCGCCCGCCCTCGCGCCTCGTCTGGACCGTGTGGACCTTCGCGGTGAGGGAGCGGAACGGCGTGTCGCCGCGGCGCCCCGCACAGAACCCGCGGAGCCGCTCCAGACACGCGAGCCCCGCCTCGACCGTCGTCGGGGCGGGCGAGGACAGGTGGGTCCGCTCCCCCTCGAAGCGGAGCACGAGGCTCAGGTTCCCCTTGTACCCGATCGTCACGCCCGCCCACCCGCTCGGCTCTCCGACGATGAGGAGGTCGGGCCGGTGGCGGGGGATCAGGTGGCGGGCGCCGCGGGAGTCCCGCTCCTCCCCGACCGCGGCGGCGACGACGACCTCGCCCGGCCCGCGGTGGCCGCCCGCCGCGAGGAGCGCGGCCGCGAGGGCCCCCTTCGCGTCGCACGCGCCCCGGCCGTGGATCCGCCCGTCCTCGACCCGGACCGGGAGCTCGCCCTCGACCGTGTCGATGTGCCCGAGGAACATCACCTGGGGCCGGCCCGCCCCGATGCGGGCGAACGCGTTCCCCGCCTCGTCGATCTCGGCCCGGAAGCCCAGGTTCTCCGCGATCCCCACGAACCTCCGGACCGCGACCTCCTCGTGGCCCGAGGGGCTGTACGCCTCGAGCAGCGCCCGCAGGACGCCCGCCTCATCCATTCCGGAGGGCCCTCCCGAGGGCGTCGATCGCGCGGGACCACTGCGCCTCGGGGATCACGAGGGGCGGGAGCAGGCGCACGACGCTCGACCCGCCCCCGATCGCGATCACGCCGTCCGCCTGGAGCGCCTCCAAGATGGGGGCGGCCTTCGTGCGGAGCTCGATCCCGATCATCAGCCCGAGGCCGCGGACCTCCCGCACGGCGGGCGCGTCCAGGGACCGCAGCGCCGCCATCGCCTCCGCGCCGAGGCGGTCCGCGCGCTCCCACAGCCGCTCCCGGACCGTGACGTCGATCGCGGCGGCTCCCGCGGCGCACGCGAGCGGGTTCCCGCCGAACGTGGAGTTGTGGCTCCCCTGGAAGGCCCGCTCGACGGCCTCCGTCGCGAGGGTCGCGCCGATCGGGACGCCACCCGCGAGGGACTTCGCGAGCGTGAGCAGGTCCGGCTCGACGCCCCACCGCTCGACCGCGAACAGGCGGCCGGTGCGGCCCATGCCGGTCTGCACCTCGTCGAGGATCAGGAGCGCCCCCGCCTTGTCGCAGATCTCTCGTGCCGCGGGCAGGTAATCCGGGGACGCGACGTGGACCCCGCCCTCCCCCTGCACCGCCTCCAGGATCACGGCCGCGGTGCCGTCGTCCACCGCCGCCTTCAGGGCGGGGACGTCGTTGAACGGGACGTGCGCGAACCCGGGGACGAGGGGCTCGAACGGCTCCCGGAAGTCCCGCCGCCAGGTCGCGCTCAGCGCGCCCATCGTGCGGCCATGGAAGCCCCGCATCGCGGCGACGACCTTCGTCCGGCCCGTGGCCGCGCGGGCGAACTTCAGGGCGGCCTCGACCGCCTCGGAGCCCGAGTTGCTCAGGAACACCCGCCGCAGGTTCCGCGGGGCGACGGACACGAGCTTGTCCACGAACGCGGCCTTCGCGTCCGTCCCGAACGCCGGGCCGACGTGGATCAGCTCGCGGGCCTGTCGCTCGATCGCCTCGACGACGGCGGGGTGGCAGTGGCCCAGGTTCCCGACGCCGAACGACGCGCCGCAGTCCACGTACTCGTTCCCGTCCTCGTCCCACAGGGTCGCCCCGGACCCGCGCACGAACGTGGGCGCCCGCTTCGGGGAGCACGCGAACTCCGCGGCCCGCGCGTCCGCCATGCTCAGCGGATCACCGTCCCCATCCCCTCGAGCGCCCGCTCGACGGGGTCCGATTGCTGGGAGGACGCGATCACGACCCGCGCGACCCCGCCCTCCAGGGCCTCCTTCGCGGCGATGAGCTTCTTCTTCATCCGCCCGTACGCGAAGTTCATGAAGTGCGCGAGCTGGTCCCGCGGGACCTCCGGGATCAGGGAGGATGGGTCGCTCGGCTCCCGGAGCAGGCCGGGCACGTTCGTGAACAGGACGAGCGTGTCCGCCTTCATCGAGGCCGCGACCATCGCCGCGATCCGGTCCGCGTCCGCGTTGATCAGCTCCCCGCGGGGCGTGACGCCGGGCGGCGAGATCACGGGGACGTAGCCCGCGTCGAACAGCGTACGGATCAGGCCCGCATTCACCTGCTCGACCGTGCCGGAGTGGTCGTCCTTGACCAGGAGCACGCGGCCGTTGTCCACGGCCCGCACCGCCTCCTTCCGGCGGCCGAGGATGAGGCCGCCGTCGACGCCGCTCAGGCCGACCGCCGGGGCGCCGAGCGCCTGGAGGCGGGCCACGATCGCCGTGTTCATCTTCCCCGCGAGGGCCATCGTGAACACCTCCATCGTCCCGCGGTCCGTGTACCGCGACACGACCCCGCTCGGGGACGTGATCCACCGCGTAGGTCGACCGAGGGCCTCCGCGAGCCGGTCCACCTCGTTCGAGCCGCCGTGGACGAGGACATAGTCCCGCCGCGGGGCCAGGTCGATGAGCACGTTGTCGATGTCGTTCCCTTCCGCGCCGCCTACCTTGACCACCATCATGTTCGCGTCGTCACCTCAGATCGGATGCAAGCCGAGGAAATCGAGCCCCATCCCCTCCGGGTACCCCGCGAGGAGGTTCATGGACTGGACCCCGCTCCCCGCGGCCCCCTTCATCAAGTTGTCGAGCGCGCTCACCGCGACGACGCGGCCCGCGTGCTCGTCAAGCGCGAAACCGACGTCGCAGAGGTTCGTGCCCGCGAGGATCTTCGGCTCGGGGAGGCGGTAGAGGCCCGAGGCCTCCTTCACGATCCGGACGAAGGGCTCCTTCCCGTACGCGTCGCGGTACACCCGCCACAGGTCCTTCTCCGTCACCGGATCCTTGAGGAACGCGTGGCACGTCGCGAGGATCCCGCGCACCGCATCGACCGCGTGGCACGACAGCGCGACCCGGACGCCCGCCTCCTGCTCGATCTCCGGCGTGTGGCGGTGGTTCGCGGGCGCGTAAACCCGCATCACGCCGGAGCGTTCCGCGTGGGCCGAGGCGGGCCCGCCGTCCGCGCCCCCCGCGGAGGACCCCGTCTTCGCGTCGACGACGACCCGCCCCAGGTCAATCAGGCCCGCCATGGCGAGCGGGCGGACCGCGAGGATCGCGGCGGTCGCGATGCAGCCCGCCCCCGAGACGAGCGTCGCGTCACGGATCTTCTCCCGGTGGATCTCCGGGAGGCCGTACACAGACTTCGCGAGGAGCTCCGGATGCGGATGCTCCACGCCGTAGTACGTCCGGTACGCGGCGGGGTCCTTCAGGCGGAAGTCCGCGCTCAGGTCGACGACCTTCCCCGCCCGCGCGAGGAACTCCGGCATCCGCTCCATCGAGCGCCCGTGGGGCATCGCGAGGAACAGGAGGTCGCACGGGTCGAGCTCCGCGTGCGGCGTGAACGTGAGGTCTGTGGCCCGCCGCAGGTTCGGGTGCGCCCGGGACACGGGCCTGCCCGCCATCGAGTCGGACGTGACCTGCGCGACCTCGACCTTCGGGTGGCGGAGCAGGAGCCGCAGAAGTTCCCCGCCCGTGTACCCCGAGCCGCCCACGATCGCGACCTTCATCCCCGCATCGCCTCCGCGACGTACTCCACGACCCGGCCCGCCACGTCGATCCCGGTCGCGGCGGTGAGGGCCTTGAACTCCGGCGTCGGGTTCACCTCGTGGACGACGAGCCCCTCCGGTGCCTCCATGAGATCCACCGCGAGGACCCCGCCGCCGACCGCCTTCGATGCCTTGAGCGCGAGTTCGGAGATCTCCGGGGTCGGCGTCATCGCCTCCGCGATCCCGCCGCGGGCGGCGTTCGTGCGCCAGTCCGTCGAGTGGCGGTACATCGCGGCGACGACCTCGTCCCCGACGAGGAACACCCGCAGGTCCCGCCCGGGCTTCCGCACGTACTCCTGGACGTAGAAGATCGAGTGGTTCGGCGAGCCCATCGCGGCCTTGTGCTCGATGATCTGCTCCGCCTCCTCGCGGTCGTCGACCTTCGCCATCAGACGGCCCCACGAGCCGACGGGCGGCTTCAGGACCGCGGGGTACCCGACTTCATCGAGGGCCTTGAACGCGGCTTCCGGCGTGAGCGCGACGACGGTCCTCGGGGTCGGCACGCCCGCCTCCGCGAGCCGCAGGGACGCGAGGACCTTGTCCCCGCACAGCGCGACGACGTCGTACGGATTCACGGTCGGCACCCCGTAGTGCTCGAAGAACCGCAGCGCGTACAGGGAGCGGCTGTGGCTCACGCTCCGGTTCAGCACGAGGTCCGCCTTGAAGCCGTTCCGCACGAGGGGGAACGTGACCGCCTCGTCGTGGAGCCGCTCCACGGGGATCCCGCGGGCCGCGGCCGCCTCGAGGATCCACTTCTCCTCGGGCCGGATCACCGTGTAGAAGAGGCCGAGCGTGGACGCGCTACTCACCCCAGTCCTCTTTTTCTTGCGGGGCCGCGTCGACGCGGAACGGCTCCAGACTCGTGACCTCGAGCTCGATCCCGCAGTCCGGGCAGGGGAAGATCTCCCCCTCGATCAGCTCCTTCTTCTCGATCGGTCGTCCGCACTCCGGGCATTCCGTCACGGTGTGTCCTCCTTCAGGATCCGGTCGACGAGTTCCACGCACTCCGCGTGCTTGGAGAGGGAGTACCGCTCGAGCCCGATCGTGTCGTGGGCCCGCGCGAGCTGCGCCCGCACCGCCTCCGGACCGGGCCCGCCATGGGCCGTGCGGCGGGCGAGGGAGGCCCGGACGTCCAGGATCCCCGCCACGTCCGCGCCGAACCGCGGGTCGAAGGCCCGCAGAGACTCCGCGGTCACTGCGCCGTCCGACCCCGCCAAGAAGCGGGCGACGGCCTCGTGGGCCTCGCGGAACGGGACGCCCCGCCCGACGAGGTACTCCGCGAGGTCCCCCGCCAGGATGCGAGGGTCCGAGGCGGCCTCCGCGAGGCGGGCCTCGTCGAAGTCTAGCGCGGACACCGCCGCGGTGAGCGCGTCGAGGGTCGCGAGGACCTGGTCGACCGCGTCGAACGCGGGGGCTTTGTCCTCCTGGAGGTCGCGGTTGTACGCGAGCGGGAGGGACTTTAGGGTCGTGAGCAGGGACACGAGGTCCCCCGCCACGCGGCCCGCCTTCCCCCGCGCGAGCTCCGCGACGTCCGGGTTCCGCTTCTGCGGCATCAGGCTGCTCCCCGATCCGAGCGCCGGTGCGGGCCGGACGAAGCCGAACTCCGCCGAGGCCCATAGGACGATCTCCTCCCCCAGGGCGCTGAGGTGGACCGCGAGGAGGGACAGGTCGAACAGGAGCTCCGCGAAGTGGTCGCGGTCGGAGACCGCATCGATTGAGTTCTCGAACGGGGCCGCGAACCCTAGGCGGCGGGCCGTCCACGCGGGGTCGATTGGGAGCGTCGTGCCCGCGAGCGCGCCCGCTCCGAGGGGCGAGACGTTCGCTCGGTCGAAGCAGTCCGAGAGGCGGCGGTGGTCCCGCGAGAGCCGCCAGACGTGCGCGAGGAGATGGTGCCCGAGGGTGACGGGCTGCGCCCGCTGCAGGTGCGTGTACCCCGCCATCGGCGTCGAGGCGTGGGTCTCTGCCTGGTCGAGGAGCGCGAGCTGGAGCCGCAGGACCTCCTGCTGGACCGCGGTGACGCCCTCCCGGAGCCACAGGCGCTCGTCGAGCGCGACCTGGTCGTTCCGGCTGCGGGCCGTGTGGACCTTCGCGCCGAGCGGGCCGAGGATCTCCGTGAGGCGGACCTCCACGTTCGTGTGGACGTCCTCGAGGTCCTCCCGCCACGGGAACGAGCCAGACTCGATCTCCCGCCAGATCCGGCGCAGCCCCTTCGCGAGCGCGGCCCCCTCCTCCGCAGTGAGGATCCCGGCCTCGGCGAGCATCTCGGCGTGCGCGACGCTCCCCGCTACGTCGTGGCGGGCGAGCTTCCGGTCCACGGACAGGGAGGCGAGGAACCGCCACGCGGGCGTCTTCACGTACGACGGGGCTCCGCCTGCCCCGCCCTTCGAGTCCACGGTGACCGCCATCCTCACTTCGACCTCTTTGAGGCCTTCACGAGGCGGGGCGAGGCGGCCTTCTCGCCGACGGCGGCCCACGTCCGCGCGGGCAGCCCCCAGATGTATATGAAGCCCTCCGCCATCTCCTGGCGGAACCGGTCGCCCTTCGAGTACGTCGCGAGCGCGTGGTCGTACAAGGAGTTCGGGGACGCCCGCCCCACGACCGTCGCAGAGCCCTTGAACAGCTTCACGCTCACGTCGCCGGTGACCCGCCCCTGCGTCGACTCGACGAACGCGTCGAACGCCTCGCGGAGCGGCGTGAACCAGAGGCCGTCGTAGATCAGCGTGGCGTACCGGTTCGCGACGGTCCGCTGGAAGTCCATCACGTCCCGCGGCAGGACGAGGGACTCGAGGGCCTGGTGGGCCTTGATCAGGACCGTCGCCGCGGGGCACTCGTACACCTCCCGGGACTTGATCCCGACGACGCGGGACTCCATGTGGTCGATCCGCCCGACGCCGTGGCGGCCCGCGACCTCGTTCAGGGCGGGGATGATGTCGACGAGGTCCCTCCGGCGGCCGTCGAGGGCGACCGGCTTCCCCGCCTCGAACTTCATGTTCACGTACGCGGGCTCGTCCGGGGCCGCCGCGGGGCTCTCCGTCCACGCGAACGCCTCCTCGGGCGGCTCGATGCGCGGGTCCTCGAGGATCCCGCATTCGACGGACCGGCCCCACAGGTTCTCGTCCGTGCTGTACGGCGAGCCGTTCTCCACGGGGACCGGGATGTCCCGCTCCCGCGCGTACGCGATCTCCTCCTCGCGGGTCATGCCCCACACGCGGGCGGGCGCGATGACCTGGAGGTCGGGGGCGAGGGCGGTCGTGCAGAGGTCGAACCGGACCTGGTCGTTCCCCTTCCCCGTGCACCCGTGCGCGATGAACCTCGCGCCCTCCCGCCGCGCGACGGCCACGAGGTACTTCCCGATGAGGGGGCGGGCGAGGGCCGTGCTCAGCGGGTACTGGCCCTCGTACACGGCGTTCGCCTTCAAGGCGGGGAGGATGTACTCGTCCGCGAACTCCCGGCGGGCGTCGACGACGTACGCCGTCGCGCCGAGCCGCTCCGCCTTCTCCTTGATCCCGCCCAGGCCTCCGGGCTGCCCGACGTCGAGCGCCAGGGCGACGACGTCGTAGTCCCGCTCCTGGAGCCACCGGATCGCCACGGAGGTGTCCAGTCCTCCGGAATACGCCAGCACCACTCTGTTCCGCGACATTGGCACCGCTGCCTCGAATTGAACATCGTGGACTCGCGGGTGCGTATTTGAATATATTGACATCAGCTTGCCGGTTCTGAACAAAATTGTCTAATACTCGACACGTTGTTAGACCGTACCATGGCGACGGTCGCCCACCAGGTGAGGGAGTACATCGCGAGCCATCCGAGCATCTCGGACGCCCTCAAGATGGACATCGTGAACTACTCCGCCCTTACCCGCAAGGTCTGCAAGGAGCTCGGAATCCGCAAGGAGGAGGCCGTGCTCGCTGCGTGCCGCCGGTACCCCGTCGAGAAGCTCCGAGGCTACAGCGAGGATGCGGTCCGCCGGATGCTCGGGAGCAGCCGGGTCGAGACCCGCACGAAGGTCGCGACGATCATCCTCGTGGAAGGGGTCGACGTGCTCCAGCGGCTCGGGGACGTCGTGGAGGAGCTCCTCGACGAGAACAAGGAGTGCCGGCTGATCCAGGTCTCCCAGGGCACGGTAATCATCGTGGACGATGACTCCGTGTCCCGGGTCACGCGGAAGCTGAGGTCCGAGCACATCGTCTCCGTGACCCGGGGCCTCGTCGAGATTGCGGTGACGAGCCCGGAGAGCGTCGAGAAGACCCCGGGCCTCCTGGCGTTCCTCTCCGGGGCCCTCGCCTCCCGCGGCATCAACATCGTGCAGGAGATGTCCTGCTACACGGACACGATCTTCATCCTGAACCGGAAGGACATGACGCGGGCGATCGAGGTCCTGACGCAGAACCTCCAGTGAGGCGGGGGAAGGGTTTTTGGCCCCCGCCCGCATGGTCGTCGTCCCCACCGCCACCGTGCGGGGGGAGTAGGCGATGCTGTACACGCGAATCCCGACCGAGCGGGTCGGGGTCCTCATCGGCCCGGGCGGGGAGACGAAGTCCCGCATCCAGGAACAGACCGGCATCATCCTCGTCATCGACTCGGGCACCGGCGAGGTGACCGTGGACGAGAGCAAGGCGACGGACGCCTCCCTGGTCCTCAAGGTGCGGGACATCGTCGTCGCGATTGGCCGCGGGTTCTCCGAGGAGCGGGCCTTCCGCCTGTTCGACGACGACACGTACCTCGAGGTCCTCGACATCAAGGACTTCGCGCACTCTCGGAACCGGATCGGCCAGATCAAGGCCCGCATGATCGGCACCCGCGGCAAGACCCGCCGGATCCTCGAGGAGCTCACGAACGTGGACGTCAGCGTGCACGGCCACACGGTCGCCCTGATCGGGGAGGCGTTCCACCTCGCAATCGCGCGGGAGGCTGCGGAGATGCTCCTACGCGGGAGCGAGCACAATACCGTGTACCGATTCCTGGAGCGGAAGCGGGAGGCGATCAAGGGGTACGAGATGGGGCTGTAGGCTGCGAGGGCCGCGTTCCGCCACAACGCTGTTGCCCGCGTCGATTCGATATCCTTATGACACGTACGACCCCTTTCTCTCGCGATGCGCTATCGCATCGTCATCGAATACGACCCCGAGACCCGATCCTACACGGCTACCGTGCCCGGGCTCCCCGTCTTTGCGGACGCGAATACGGAGAAAGAGGTGGTGAAGTTGGCCAAGGAGGGGATTGCGTGGTATCTCGAGGAGGAGCCTGCCCGCCCCCGAGGAAGGCCATCTGGCCAGCCGGTGAAGGTCAAGCTCGTCTCGGTGGACCTCTGAATGGGCCGCCTCCCGGGGAGGTCGACGGCCGTCGATTCCTGCGGGCCATGGCGCGATTCGCGTGGACGGTCATCAGCCAGCGAGGTAGTCATCGGAAGCTGGAGAATCAGGAGAGCAGGCAAGTCGTCATCGTCGCATTCCACAATGTCGTCCGACGCAATACCATGCGGAAGGTTCTGAGGCAGGCGGGGATCGACGAGGATGAGTTCATCCGACGCTTGTGAGATTCCTTGGTGGTTGGCGGACCGCGGCATCCCGCCCCAACCCTTTTATCGTGGGCCCCCGGTTCTCGCAACGGGGGACGAGTGCCGAAGTCGGACCGTGCGAAGCTCGCGGACCCGTTCCAGGCCGCGCTCGCCAAGGCGATCCCGCGGATGGACGACGAGGCGTCGTTCCGGCTCCGGAGCGAGCTCAGCACGATCCGCGCGATCCTCTCCACGGGCAAGCCGGACCGCGAGCTCGTCGACGCCGTGGACCGGACCCTCACCGCCGTGGGCCGCCTCCACTCCTTCGCGAACGAGGTGAAGGGCTTCGTGGTCTCCAAGGACTACAGCGAGAAGGCGAGCCTCTTCGACATCGGGTCGATCGGCATCCTGGCGCTGGAGAACGTCCTCACCGCGGACCACGTGAGCCTGTTCCGCCTCCTGATGAGCGGCCTCTCGGAGGGCCTCGCGTTCCTCGCGAGCCGCCAGTACATCTACGGGTCCACGGCGGTGCTCGAGAGCCTCTACCGCACGCACTCCGCGACCCTGTACGACGACCTGTGGACCCTCGCGGTGGAGTTCCGCGGCCCGCTCGACGAGACGGCCGCGCGGGAGGTCCAGGGGGGGCTCGACGCGTTCTTCACGAAGCTCTCCGCACCCGGCGTCCCCGTCGACGCCCGCGTGGCCGCCCTGTGCCAGATGTACGGGATCCTCGTGCTCGTCCGCTGTGCGGACCTACTGCAGCGACTGCGGAAGGCGTGAGGCCCTCCCGCCGAATCGTTAAATACCGTGGCCTTCATCGCACGCCCTCGGGTGGGGACATGCCGAAATGGGTGTACCTTTTTCACGAGGGGAACGCGAAGATGCGGGACCTCCTCGGCGGCAAGGGCGCCGGCCTCGCGGAGATGACCCGCCTCGGACTCCCGGTCCCGCCCGGCTTCACGATCACGACGAAGGCCTGCAACGTCTACAGCGCGAAGGGCCGCTTCCCGCCCGGCCTGAAGGTGCAGATCGCCGCCGCCGTGAAGCGCGTCGAGGCGAAGGCGGGGAATAGGCTCGGGGACCCGGGGAACCCGCTCCTCGTCTCCGTCCGGAGCGGCGCGAAGTTCTCGATGCCCGGGATGATGGACACGATCCTGAATATCGGACTGAACGACGCGGTCGCGACCGCCCTCGCCGCGTCTTCCGAGAACGAGCGGTACGTCTGGGATGCATACCGCCGGCTCCTGCAGATGTTCGGGCGGATCGTGCGGGGCATCGACGGCCACAAGTTCGAGGCGATCATGGACCGGTGGAAGGCGAAGACGACCGGCGGGAAGGACACGGACCTCGACGCGGGCATGCTCCGCTTGATTGTCGACGAGTTCAGGGCGGTGTACACGTCGGAAAGCAAGGACTTCCCCGAAGACCCGCGCGTCCAGCTCGAGGAGGCGATCAAGGCCGTCTTCGGCTCCTGGAACGGGAAGCGTGCGGTGGACTACCGGAACTTCCATAAGATCCCCCACGACCTCGGGACCGCCGCGAACGTCCAGACCATGGTCTTCGGGAACCTCGGCGACGACTCCGGCACGGGCGTCGTGTTCACCCGCGACCCCGCCACGGGGGAGAAGGGCCTGTACGGCGAGTACCTCGCGAACGCGCAGGGCGAGGACGTCGTGGCGGGCATCCGGACTCCCCTCAAGGTCCGGGAGCTGAAGGGGCGGATGCCGCGGATCTACGCGGAGCTGAACCGCCACGCGATGAAGCTCGAGCGGCACTACCGGGACCTCCAGGACATCGAATTCACGGTCGAGCGCGGGAAGCTATGGGTCCTCCAGACCCGCGCGGGGAAGCGGACGGCCAAGGCCGCGATGAAGGTCGCCGTGGACATGGCGGGCGAGCGGCTGATCACGCGCGACGAGGCCGTGCGGCGGGTCGAGCCCGCGCAGGTGATCCAGCTCCTGATGCCGCGGTTCGACGAGCGGGCGAAGGAGGCCGCGCGGAAGGAGGGCCGCCTCCTGGCCCACGGCCTCAACGCATCCCCGGGCGCCGCGACGGGCATCGTCGTGTTCGACCCGGACGAGGCGGAGCGTCTCGGGCGGGACGAGAAGAGGCCCGTGATCCTCACCCGCATCGAGACGTCCCCGGACGACGTCCACGGGATGCTCCACGCGAAGGGCATCCTCACGACCCGCGGGGGGGCGACGTCCCACGCGAGCGTCGTCGCGCGGGGCCTCGGGCTCCCGTGCGTCGTGGGCGCGGAGTCGATCCGCGTGGACTACGAGGACGGGTCCTTCAGCGTCGGCGAGAGCATCGTCCGGAAGGGCGACGCGGTCTCGATTGACGGCACGACGGGCGAGGTGTTCGTCGGCGCGATCTCGACGATCGATCCGGACTTCCGGCGCGAGAAGGAGCTCCTCACGCTTCTGTCGTGGGCGGACAAGGTCCGGCGGCTCCAGGTGTGGGCGAACGCGGACTACCCGCGGGACGCGGTGCGGGCCCGGGAGTTCGGGGCACAGGGCATCGGGCTGTGCCGCACGGAGCACATGTTCTTCGAGCAGGAGCGGCTCCCAATCGTCCAGCGGATGATCCTCGCCGAGACGGAGGCGGAGCGGCGGGAGGCCCTGGACCGGCTCCTTCCAATCCAGCGCGGCGATTTCAAAGGGATCTTCGAGGCGATGGGCGACCTGCCCGTCGTGATCCGGCTCATCGATCCGCCCCTCCATGAGTTCCTGCCGAAGTACGAGGACCTCCTTGTCGAGGCCGCGGAACTCCGCATCACGGGCAAGGACCCGGACCGGCTGAAGGAGGTCGAGCGGCTTCTGAAGGCAGTGGCCGCGATGAAAGAGCAGAACCCGATGCTCGGCCTGCGGGGCTGCCGCCTCGGAATCATGTTCCCGGGCGTCACGGAGATGCAGGTCCGCGCGATCTTCGAGGCGGCGTGCGGGCTGAAGAAGGCGGGCGAGGACCCGCATCCCGAGATCATGATTCCCCTCGTGGGCCACGTGAACGAGCTCCGGGTCGAGCGGGAGAAGCTCGAGCGGGTCGCGAAGCAGGTGATGGAGGAGCAGGGGATCCGCGTGGACTACAAGTTCGGGACGATGATCGAGGTCCCCCGCGGCGCGCTCACCGCGGACGAGATCGCGCTGCACGCGGAGTTCTTCTCCTTCGGCACGAACGACCTCACCCAGATGACGTTCGGGTACAGCCGGGACGACGCGGAGGGCAAGTTCCTCATGGCGTACGTGCAGCGCGGGATCCTCCCGGCGAACCCGTTCCAGACCCTGGACCGGGCCGGCGTGGGGCAACTCATGCGGACGGCCGTGGAGAAGGGCCGGAAGGCCCGCCCGGACCTGAAGATCGGGATCTGCGGCGAGCACGGCGGGGACCCGGAGAGCATCGCGTTCTGCCACGAGCTCGGCCTGAAGTATGTCTCGTGCTCGCCCTTCCGCGTGCCCGTCGCCCGCCTCGCCGCGGCCCACGCGGCCCTCCGCGAGAAGGCGGGGCCCAAGGGGACGGATTGAGTGGACCTCCCCTGGCTCGCTCTCCAGGCGGAGGACGTGACCCTGGTGGGCCTCCTCGTCCTCTTCGCGTTCCTACCGCCGATCCTCTTCGCGACGTGGATCCGGAACACGGAGCGGTACGGGCGGGAGCCGTGGTGGGCGATCGCCCGCGCGTTCCTCTGGGGCGCCGTGTTCGCGGTGATCATCGGGGCCACCCTCAGCCTCGTCCTCGTGTTCCTGATCGAGAACGTCACCCCGGTGTACGAGATCCTCGCGCGGAGGGGCTTCGACCCGGGGACGATCGTCCTCGCCCTCGTCGTCGCGCCGTTCACGGAGGAGCTCGCGAAGGCGTTCGGCGTTTGGCGGACGGGCGACACGATCCGGGAGCCGGAGGACGGCCTGGTGTACGGCGCCACGTGCGGGCTCGGCTTCAGCGCGACGGAGAACCTCCTGTACGGGGCCTGGGCCCTGACGATGGCGGGGTTCTGGGCGTTCCTCGTCCTGATCGCCGTGCGGTCCGTGTCGTCCTCGCTGCTCCACGCGTCCGCGACGAGCCTCACCGGCTACGGGATCGCGCGGCGGAAGCTGTGGGGCCCGCGGTTCTCCGTGCTCCCGTGGTACCTGGGCGCGGTCGCGATCCACGCGGGGTTCAACGGGCTCGCGTCCCTCGGCGTCTTGTACATGGGCGCGTACGGGGAGGGGCTCGGGGCCCTGTTCGTGCTCGCCTCGGCGGTGATCCTCGCGCTCATCGCGATCAGCCTGGTCCGCGGGAAGATCCTGGAGCACGAGGGGCGGGAGGACTGGGCCCGATGACGGGGCTCCGGATCGCGGGCCGGCGGCTCCGGCCCGGCAAGATCCTGTGCGTGGCCCGGAACTATCCCGAGCACGCGAAGGAGAGCGGGGCCGAGGTCCCTGCGGAGCCCGTGTTCTTCCTGAAGCCCACCACGGCCCTGCTCGAGCCGGGCGGGACGATCCTCCTCCCGCCCCAGTCGCGACGGGTGGAGGTGGAGTGCGAGCTCGCCGTCGTCCTGTCCGGCGGCGGGCGGGACATCCGGAGGGAGGAGGCGCTGCGCCACGTCCTCGGGTACGCGGTGATTTTCGACATGACCGCGCGGGACCTGCAGGCCGAGGCGAGAGCGAAGGGCCTGCCGTGGACGACCGCGAAAGGCTTCGACACGTTCGCGCCGATCTCGGAGATGGCACCCGCCGGTGCGGTGGGCGACCCCGACGGCCTCGCAATCCGCCTCGAGGTGAACGGCCTTGTGGCCCAGGATGGGAACACCAGGGAGATGGTGCACAAGGTGCCGGACCTGATTCACCACGCGTCCCGTATCATGACCCTGGAGCGCGGGGACGTGATCGCGACGGGAACGCCCGCGGGCGTGCGGGAGGTCCGCGACGGCGACGTGCTCGTCGGGACGATCGAACGGGTGGGGCGGCTCGAGGCCCGCGTCGCGACGCGACCGGGCTCCAATCGATAAAGGTCGCGACCTAGCGTCCGACAACGGGGGCGGGTGGCCGGGCCGCAGGGCGTAGCCCTCCCAATGAGTCGGCCGGTGCCGTGCACCGCCACCGAAAGTCGCATAAGGCCAGGGGGGTCTCGGAGGATTCCTTGAGATGATCCGGTGAATCGACTCCTCGCGCTCGGGCTTGTGATTGTTGTCGCGGGAGTCGTCCTCGGGTCGGGGATTGTGGCCTACAGCTGGACGGACAGTGCGGCCAACGAACGGCAAGGCGATGTGCAGATCGCTGCGGGAGCTTACTTCGAGGTCACGTTCCGTCAGCTCGATCCGGGGGCCGAAGCGGTCTTCCGGATCATCGTCGAGGCCGGGCCTCGGGTCGATGTCTATGTACTGAAGGACGCGGACTTCCTGCGATACGTTGCCGCCCTTGCCGTCGTTCCGTCGCCCGAGACCTACGTGTACGAGAACGTCTTGGAGGTGGATGAGTCGCCGTATCCTTCGCAGGGCGTCTGGCACGTGATCGTCGACAACACCGACTACGGAGTCGCGAGGCCCGCGGGATACACTTCGCAGGTCCACTTTCTCGTCCTGGGAGGGGGCACCTCCTTCGGAGTCTTCTTCGGCGGCCTTGTCGTGTCAGCGTCCTTGGTGGTCTTGGGGTCCCTGGTGGTGACCCGGGCCCGCAGCCGAGCACAGACCCTTCCGCTCTCGAGTGCCCCCCAACGAGGGAGGTTCTAGCACGCCGATCGCAATTGCCTGACCGATGACCACCGGGGGCGGCGGTCGCGGGTAGACGGAGGATGGACACTGCACCGACGAGAAAGTTTAACCCCTCCGCCATCCGTCCTCACCGCGGGATGCGCTTCCGGTTCGTCCTCGACGGGTCCGCGTACTCGAAGCACAAGGACGCGTTCAAGGCGATCCTGAAGCGGCACGGTCTCGCGTTCGAGGGCTCGCGGGACACGTTCGTCTGGTCGAGCCGCTCCGAGAGCGTGACCGCGTTCTTCGAGCGGGACGAGGCCCGGGACGTCACGATGAAGGCGGAGCTCGTGTGGCAGAGCCGGAAGAAGACGCCGCTCCTGAACGACCTGCGGGAGTGGGTCTGGTCCGCCGGGGGGCATGGCGGGGAGGAAGAGGAGTCCGTGCCGGACGAGAAGGCCTCCGACGCGATCGACCGGGAGCTCGCGTTCTGGGACTCGATCCACAAGCCGGACGTCGAGAAGTTGCGGGCGGCGGGCCGGCCGGAGGCGTGGATCCAGAAGGACCTCCGAGAGTGGAAGCGGAAGCGCGCGGAGAAGCGGCGGGAGCTCGCGGGGCGGGCCCGGCCCGCCTAGACCGTCGCGGCGACGAGCTCGAGGGAGTCGAAGCAGTCGAAGCAGAAGCCCTGTCGGCGGTCGTCCGGGAGCAGGACGATCCGCGTCCCGCACTTCCGGCAGTGGCCGAACCGATCCCCGCCCTCGTTGAAGCGCCGAACGTCGGACCTCAGCCTGAACGAGATTCTCCCAACCTCCGAGAGGAGAGGCGGCTCCGCGGGCGGCAAGAATCTGAGTCTATAAGTAAGTTGTGAGAGCACGTCTGCGACATCGCGAGTTGCGATGGCGCAACAACGTTTTTCGGTCGCGTGCGCTATCCCGGCCCGTTGCGCGGGCGCTTCATCACGTTGGAGGGCATCGACGGGGCGGGGAAAACGACGATCGCCCACCGCGTGGAGTCGGAGCTGCGCAAGAAGGGCCATCGGGTCGTGCTCACGACGGAGCCGACCCGCACGTGGCTCGGGGACGCGGTCAAGAAGAGCTACGACGACGATGTCGGACCCCTCGCGGAGACGTTCCTGTTCCTGGCGGACCGCGCCCGCCACACGGTGCAGATTCAGGAATGGCTCGCGAAGGGCGCGATCGTGGTCTCGGACCGCTACGCGGACTCGACGTACGCGTACCAGGGCGCCCGCCTGAAGGGCACCGTTCGCAATCCAATCCGCTGGTTGCAAGCCGTGAGCGCACCCGCCGTCATCGAGCCCGACCTCACAATCCTGCTGGACGTCTTCCCGCGTCTCGGCCTGCGGCGAATCGCGGGCCGCAAGCGGAAGGTCCGCTTCGAGAAGGAGCGGTTCCTCACCGAGGTCGCGAGGAACTACCGCCGCCTCGCGAAGGGTCGTCGGTTCGTCACGATCGACGGGTCCCGGTCCGCGGCCGAGGTCACGGCGGACGTCATGCGAGCCATCGAGCGCCGCCTTGGCGCACGACCCCGTTGATCACCGCGCCCTGGACCACGAACGCCTTCGCGAAGAGCGTCGCCAGCGTCGTGTCCCCCTTGTTGATCTGGGTCAGGAACGCCCGCCCGAACGCGAGCCTGGCCTGCAGCTCGGGGGACTCGACGGCCATGGGAAGGGAACCGATTTCCGGCCAAGGGCTTGAACGTGCCCGCGAGAAAATCATTCTCAGTATTCTGAGCACCGTCCGCGGGGACTGCGCGGTCCTCGGCCCGCGGTTGGACAAACCTTTTAAGCGGCCTTCCCGATTCTCGCCCGCTTCGGGATGCACTCATGGTGACGGAGGCCCATTCGAGGCCATCCGCCCAGCCGGGGGCAGATGGCTTCCTCGGGGTGATCTACGGGGACGTCGGCTCGACGTCCTTCCGGTTCTCTGTCGTGGGCCAGGTCGAGCGGAACGCGTTCGTCCAGGTCGCCCACGACATGTGCGGGCTCGTCCTGGGCCGCGTCGAGGAGATCGAGCGGCGGACGGACCTGAGCCTCGAGAAGGCGCAGCTCCTCGGCAGCGGCGAGCCGGTGGACATCGAGGAGAAGGTCGCCGCGTCCGTCGCGGTGATCGGGTACCGGGATGACCGGGACCTCCTCCAGACCCCCCGCACCCCCTTCAAGGCGGGCGAGCCCGTGTGGCGGGCGGACGAGGAGGTCATCAAGCGCGTCCTGGGCCTGCGGGACGACAAGGTCCACGGGGCGTACGTGGGCCTCCTGGCGGGCCACGACGTCCGCGTGTTCCTGGACATCAACGCGATGGCCCAGAAGCACGTCAGCGTGCTCGCGAAGACGGGCGGCGGGAAGTCGTACATCACCGGGGTCCTGATCGAGGAGCTGATCAAGCACCACGTCACGTGCGTCGTCCTGGACCCGCACGGGGAGTACACGAGCCTCGCGGAGAAGGGGAAGGTCCCGCACAACGCGGAGCGGTTCGGCGTGGAGCCCCGCGGGTACCGTGAATCGATCGAGGTCTTCTCCCCGGACGTCAAGGTGAACCCGCACGCGCGCCCGCTGAAGTTCACGTTGAGCAACCTGGACGCGCGGGACATCCTGAGCCTCACGGGCGGGGGCGGGAAGCTCCGGGCTCACCTCACGGCGCTGCGGAAGGCCTTGGACCTGCTACGCCAGACGAGCCGGGACTACTCGATGATGGACATCATCCGCGTGCTGGAGCGGGACGAGGACCCGCAGAACGCGTCCCTCGTGGACGACCTGGAGTACCTCGCGGAGGTGGACATCTTCGCGCGGGAGGGCACGCGGATCGACGACATCGTTGTGAAGGGCCGGACCACGATCATCGACTTGAAGGGGACGCCGCCGGACATCCAGGAGCTCATCGTGAGCCGCCTGGCGACGGCGCTGTTCGAGCTGCGGAAGGTGAACCGCCTCCCGCCGATGATGCTCGTCGTGGAAGAGTCGCACAACTTCTGCCCGCAGGTCGGCCAGGTCTCGTCCTCGAAGATCTTCCGGACGATCGCGAGCGAGGGTCGGAAGTTCGGTCTCGGGCTCGTCGTCGTGACGCAGCGGGCCGCGAAGATCGACAAGAACGTGCTGAGCCAGTGCAACACGCAAATCATCCTGAAGGTCACGAACCCGAACGACCTCAAAGCGATTGCCGCAAGCGTGGAGGGCCTCACGGCGGGGATGGAGGAGGAGATCCAGCGGCTGCCGATCGGAGTCGCGATCATTACGGGGGCGGGCCTGCAGATGCCGATGATGGTCGAGGTCCGGCCGCGCGAGACCCGCCATGGCGGGGAGAGCGTCCAGGTGATCCCGGAGTAGGCGGAGAAGGGTCTCCGCGAAAGGCTTAGGTGCCCGAGTCCATTGCGACCGCGTGCCGAAGAGGGGTCATGCGGAAATCGAGGCGCCGGACGACTTCGCAGATCTCGTAGTCGCTTCCACGCAAGTCGCCGAGGAACTCTGGGCCAACGATTCGGACAGCGTGTGGGATTCCTGTTAGGCGGGTGGAGCTTGGATCTCGCTACCCTTGTCGACAAGGACATCTCCCTCACCAACCGGGCCCTTGCGAAGATCAAGGTCGCCCCACCCCCCAAGTCCCACCTCCGGAAGGTCGCGGAGGACTTCCTCTCCATGGCCCGCGCGTACTGCGAGGACGCGAAGCACTTCCGCGAGAAGGGGGAGCTCGAGAAAGCCCTCGCGAACATCAACTACGCCCACGGCTGGCTCGACGCGGGCGCTCGCATCGGCCTCTTCGACGTGGGCGGGGACGACACGCTGTTCACCCTTGCGGAGTGACGACCTGCCGTTTTGACCATCTGGTCAAGACAGGCGCCTACTGGACGCGGGCGCCCTGGTTGTCCACGCTGCATCGGTTGATGATGCCGTAATTCCGGAGCACCGTGGCGGCGAGGTCCCCGCCCGTCGCGAACACGGAGTGCCCGAGCATGGACATGCTCGCACGGCCGTAGGCGCGGACCGCCTCGAAGCACTCCCGCACCTTCTGCGTCGCCAGTCCCGTCTCGAGCGCGAACCGCCGGCCGAGGTCGAACAGGGCCTCCAGGGACGGGCCCTTCTCGAAGGCCTCGATGCACTGCAGGCCGACGGTCCGGATCGTGTCCATCGTCCTCTGGTTCCTCAGGATCTCCGCCTTCGGGAACGCTGGACCGACCGCGCACAGCAGGAGCTCCGCGTCCACGTCGAACTTCCGCACGAGGCCGTGCGGCGGCCCGCCCGGCGTCATCCGCAGGTCCATCCCGCCCATCGCCTGGGGCATCACGTCCCCGAGGCCCGTGAAGGACTCGACATCGGCCCGGTGCGCGATCCCCACGAGCTCGTCCCGCGGCCGCAGGGAGCCCAGGGCCTCGTCCAGGGCCAGCACCGTGCTGAGGGCCCCCGCCCCGCTCATCCCGAACCCCTGGGACACGGGGAGCTGCATCTTCTGGAGGAGCATCACCTCGTACTCGCCGTCGCCGAGGAGGAGCTTCGCAGCCCGCTCGGACGTCCCCGCCTTCGCCCTCTCGTCGTTGATGTACACCTCGATCGACTGCGCGCGGGCCTCCCGCACGCGGGCGACCGTGTGGACGCCGAGGGTCGTGCACAGCCCCGCCCCGCGGGAGCCCTTCTTCATCGGGTCCGGGTCGTCGTAGCCCACGAAGAAGGCCGTGACGTGGCCTGGCGCGAACGCCTCACCCTGGGAGGCCATGGATCACGGCCCTCCAGATCGTCTCCGCGGCGAGGGCCTTCGAGCCCTCGAACGATTCCCCGCGGCCCTTCTTGTCCAGGATCAGGATGGAGGTCTTGGCTTTGCCAACGCGGGCCACGTCGTTCGCGACGACGATGTCGAGGCCCGCCTCCTTCAGGAGGTCCATCGCGCGGGACCTCAGCTCGGTCGCGCTCACGCCCGCCTCCGCCTTGAACCCGACGAGGACCTTCGCGCCCTTGCGGAGGGCGGGCAGGACCTTCGGCGTGGGCTCGAGCTCGAGGCTGAGCGGCCCCTTGCGGGACGGGATCTTGCCCTTCGCCTTCCGCGGCGCGAAGTCGCTGATCGCGGCGGGGACGACGCACACGTCCGCCTTCATCGGGCCCGCCATCGCGGCGAGGTCCGCGGTCGTCTCGAACGTCTTCGCGGGGATGTAGGGAGGGGCGACGGTGTGGTGGCGGCCGAGCCACAGCTCGACGTCCGCGCCCTTCTCGAACGCGGCCTTCGCGAGCTCCATCCCCGTCTCCCCGGTGGACCTGTTCGTCAGGATCCTCACGTCGTCGATGGGCTCCACGGTCGAGCCCGCCACGACGACGACCCGCTTCCCCGCGAGTTCCCGCGTCCCGATCCGGCGGATCACCCGCTCCACGATCTCCTCGATGTCCGCGAGCTTCGCCTTGTCCTCCTCCATCCTCGGCTCGACGAACTCCACGCCGAGGGCCAGGAGGCTCTTGATGTGGCCCGCGACGATCGGATTTGCGTACATCGTCTCGTGCATCGCGGGCGCGATCAGGATCGGGATCCCCGCCCCGAGCGCGTTCTGCGCGAACGTCGTCACGACCGTGTCGTCGATCCCCATCGCGACCTTCGAGACCGTGTTCGACGTGGCGGGCGCGATCAGGACGAGGTCCGCGGTGCCGTCCGTCCCCACGAGCTCGATGTACGGCACGGAGCCGTCGAGGCGCATGATCGGGTCTCTTCCGGTCGCGAACTGCAGCGCGTTCGGGTGGATGATTTCGGCCGCGTCCTTCGACAGGACGGGGACGACCTCCGCGCCGTGGCGGATCAGCTCCCGCGCGAGCTTCACGGTCTCCACCGCGGCGATGCTCCCCGTGACCGCGAGGACGACCTGTTTCCCGGCGAGCTTCTGGGACTTCGCGGCGTGGATTCGCTTGCTCGGGTGCATCGGGGTCGCTCGAAGGCGGACCCCGGAGATATACCTATCCGGCGGGGCGGGGGCGGGGCGGGCCGAACGCTTCCGGAACCCTTATCGTCCCAGGGTCCCTCCCGGGCGCGTAGGAGGAATGCCGATGCAGCCGACCATGGGACCTCCCGGCCTCGAGATGCCCCCGCTGTACGCGCCGATGCCGATGATCGCACCCCGCCCGGACCGGTTCCTCAAGATCGGGGCCCTGCTCCTCATGATCTTCCTCCTCGTCGGCCTGCTGGCCTTCCACTCCGCGTTCTTCGTCGGGTACCCGGGCAGCTCGGACCCGAACGTGACCGCGCGGGTCGCCCTCCTCGCGACGTTCTTTGTGATGATGGACGTCGCGCTCGCGTTCACCGTGTTCCTCACGCTCTGGACGATGGCGAAGCCGGAGGTCGCGGAGGGGACCCGCCGGGGACTGATGTTGTTCTCCGCGGTGTTCTTCGCGGTGTGGGTCTTCCTGTCCTTGACGTACCTGTCCTCCCTCCTCTTCCTCCTCCGCTTCCCGTGAACGGACGCCGGAGGCGCCAACCTTTAACCCGCCCGCGCGGTTAGCGGGCGGAGCCCCGCATGGACTACGAGGCCCTCCTTCAGGAGCTGTACCGCCTCGAGCGGTTCGGGATCAAACTCGGCCTGGACACGGTCACCGAGCTGCTGGGTCACATGGGGAACCCCCACCGCCGCTTCAAGGCCGTCCATGTCACGGGAACCAACGGAAAGGGCTCCGTGTGCGCGTACGTCGCCTCCGTCCTTCGGAAGGCGGGGCACCGCGTCGGGCTGTACACGTCCCCGCACCTCGTCCGGTTCAACGAGCGGATCCAGGTCGACGGGCGGGAGATTCCGAACGCCGACGTCGCCCGGATCTACTACGAGATGCGGCCCGCCATCGAGAAGACCGCGGGCCACTCGAAGGTGAAGCACCCTACGTTCTTCGAGGTCGCGACGGCGATGGCGTTCCACTACTTCGCGGAGCAGAAGATCGACATCGGCGTGATCGAGGTCGGGCTGGGCGGGCGGTACGACGCGACGAACGTCGTGACGCCGCTCGTGGCCGTGCTCACCCGCATCGGCCTGGAGCACACGGAGCAGCTCGGGAAGACGGAGGAGCGGATCGCGCGGGAGAAGAGCGGGATCATCAAGCCCGGGTGCCGCGTCGTCACGGTGGACCAGCCGACGCTCCCGATCATCGAGGCCCGAGCCCACGGCCTCGGCTGCCCGCTCACGGTCGTCGGGCGGGACGTGAAGTACGAGCGCGTCGGCTTCGACCGCCACGGGCAGCAGGTCCGCGTTTCCGATGGCGGGTCCGTGGACCTCCAGATCCCGCTCCTCGGCGCATACCAGTCAGAGAACGCGGCGGTCGCGTACGCGGCGCTGCGCGCGGTCGCGCAGATGGGCATCGCGGTGCCCGATGAGGCGATCGCGGCGGGCTTCCGGGAGACCGTGTGGCCGGGGCGGCTCCAGATCGTGCGGGAGCGGCCCACGGTGGTCGTGGACGGCACCCACAACGCCCTGGGCGTCCCCGCCATGGCCGCCTCCCTGCGGGAGTTGTTCCCCGGCGTGCGGCCCGTGTTCGTCCTCGGGATCCTGGACGACAAGGACCTCGCCCCGTTCGCGGAGCACCTCGGGCCCATGGCCTCCCGCCTCGTCGCCGCGCGGCCGGACACGCACCGCGCGTACCTGCCCGAGGCGATCGCGAAGGCGTTCGCGGCCCACGTCGCGGACCCGGTCGTCGTGCCGAAGGTCTCGGAGGCGGTGGACCGGGCGATCGGGATGGCGGGGCCGGACGGCCTCGTCGTCGTCACCGGGTCGATCTACACGGCGGGGGAGGCGCTTGCGCATCTCCAGGGCCCGCAAGGTTGAGCGCGTCCTGTCCGGCCTCGGGCAGCGATACCTCGGAGTGGACCCGGTGAAGGGCGGTGGTACGGCCCTCGCGAAGATCGTCGCGGAGACGGAGGACCCGTTCCGCGTCCTCATCGGGACGATCCTGAGCCAGCGCACGCGGGACGAGATGACGGAGGTCGCCTCCCGCAACCTGTTCTCGAAGTACCGGACCCCGCAGGCCTTGGCGGACGCCCCCGTCAGGGACGTCGAGAGACGGATCCGGCCCGTCGGGTTCTACCGGCAGAAGGCCCGCAAGATCCGCGAGGTGAGCCGCGTCCTCCTGGACCGCCATGGCGGGCGGGTCCCGGACTCGTACGACGAGCTCATCGCCCTCCCCCAGGTCGGCCCCAAGACCGCGAACTGCGTCCTCGTGTACGGCTACGGTGTGCCCGCAATGCCCGTGGACACGCACTGCCACCGGATTCCGAACCGCCTCGGCCTCGTGCGGACCCGGACGCCCGAGCAGACGGAGGAGGCCCTGAAGCGGATCATCCCGAAGGAGTACTGGCTCCACGTGAACGAGTGGTTCGTGCGGTTCGGGAAGGAGGTCTGCAAGCCAATCGGGCCGCGGTGCGGGGAGTGCGACTTCAAGTCGTTCTGCGCCTACTACCGCGAGCGGGGGAAGCGATGAGGCTCGACGCGATTCGGTTTGAGGTCCACGAGACCCCGCGGCGGGAGCCGTTCGTGATCGCGAGCGGGACCGCGACGACCGCCACGAACGTGATCGTGCGGATCGAGAGCGGGAACCTCCTGGGATACGGGAACGCGTGCCCGAACTCCGTGACGAAGGAAACGCGGGACTCCGTCGTGCGGGCCCTCGACGCGCTCGTCCCCGCGCTCCGGGGGCGGGAGTTCGCCACGGCCATGGACCTCGCAGACACGATAGACAAGGCGGTGGCGGGCAACCCCGCGGCGAAGGCGGGGATCGACATCGCGTTCTACGACCTGCGGGCCCAGGAGGCCGGGCGGCCCCTGTACCGGTTCCTCGGCGGGGGATTTCGGGACCGGATGCCGACGGACATGACGATCGGGATCATGGACATGGAATCCGCCGTGTCCAAAGCCCGCCACTGGGTGCGGGAGGGCTTCCGCGCCCTGAAGGTCAAGGTCGGTACGGACGTCCCCAAAGACCTGGACCGAGTGCGGGCGGTGCGGGAGGCGGTCGGCCCCGCCATCGAGCTCCGCGTGGACGGGAACCAAGGCTTCTCCATGGAGTCCGCGATTGCGTTCGCGAAGGCGCTGGCCGCACTCGACGTCGTCCTCTTCGAGCAGCCCCTCCCCGCCGCGGACCTGAACGGGATGAAGGTCCTCACGGAGAACTCGCCGGTCCCGGTGATGGCGGACGAGATGGTCCTCACGCCGCAGGACGCGATGCGGGTCCGCTGGGGCGGGTGCGCGAAGGCGGTGAACCTGAAGCTGATGAAGCACGGCGGGCTCCACCGGGCCACGGAGGTGAACACGGTCTGCGAGTCCGCGGGCCTCCCCACGATGGTCGGCTGCATGGGCGAGTCCGTCGTGTCGATCGCGGCGGGCCTCCACCTCGCCCTCGCGAGCCGGAACGTGCGCTGGGCGGACCTCGACTCACACGTCAACCTCGTCAAGGACGTCGCGCCGCCGCTGCCGTTCGAGGCCGGGGAGCTCGTCGCCCCCGCCATGGCGGGCCTTGGAGTCCGGGTGGACGACGCCCTCTTCGCCTGAGCAGAAGGTTCATCCCCCCGCATGCCATTCCATGGCACGGCGGTGTCCGTATGGCGATCCAGTTCGACGTCACGGTTTCGGACCGGCCCGGGGAGCTCGGGAAACTCGCGGCGGCCCTCGCGGAGCGCGGGGTGAACATCGACGCGATCGCGGCCGTCACGGGCGGGGGCAGCGGCTACGTGTGCGTCCTCCCCAGGGAGCCCCTGAAGGCCCGCGAGACGCTGAGGGCGGCGGGCTTCGCGTTCGTCGAGCGCACCGTCGTCACCGTCACGCTCGAGGACCGGCCCGGGACCCTGGGGGATCTCGCGAAGCGGCTCGGCGCGGCGGGCGTGAACGTCACGAGCATCGTGACCCTGACCTCGGGCGGCGGGCGGGTCCAGCTCGCGCTGGGCGTGGACAACCTCGACAAGGCCCGCCGCGTCGTGTGACGGCGCAAACGCTTTCTCCGGGGTCCGCCTCCCGCGACCGGGAGTTCCAATGGTCAACGCGGACGTGTTCGATCACATCGACAAGCACATGGACGAGTCCATCGCGACGCTCTCGGAGTTCTGCCGGATCCCGAGCATATCCGCGGAGAAGAGGGCCCAGCCGGAGGCGGCTGCGTTCGTGCGCCGGATGCTGGGCGAGATCGGCATCGAGGCCCGTGAGATCCCGACGGACGGCGGGCCGCCCGTCGTGTACGGAGAGCTAAGGGCGGGCGACGACCGGCCCACGCTCCTCCTGTACAACCACTACGACGTCCAGCCCGTCGACCCGCTGAACGAGTGGAAGCGGGACCCGTTCGACCCCGTCGTGGAGGACGGCAAGCTGTTCGCCCGCGGCAGCGGGGACACGAAGGGGAACATCGTGGCCCAGGTCGCCGCCGTGAAGGCCTTCCAGGCGGTGGCGGGCCGCCCACCGTGCACCGTGAAGTTCGTGATCGAGGGCGAGGAGGAGGTCGGCAGCCCGCACTTCCGCTCGTTCGTCGAGGCGAACCGCGAGATCCTGAAGGCGGACGGGGCGACGATCGAGGGCGGGGAGCATTCCATGGCGGGGATCCCGAACGTGCAGTTCGGGTGCAAGGGCACGCTGTACGTCGAGCTCACGGCCCGTACCGCAGCGCTGGACCAGCACAGCATGTGGGCGCCGATCCTCCCGAACGCAGCGTGGCGCCTGATCCACGCGCTGGACACGCTCCGGGACCCGCGGGGCAAGGTCCGGATCCCCGAGTGGACGCGGAAGGCCGCGAAGCCCACGAAGGAGCACCTCAATTACCTGAGCAAGGCGCGGTTCAAGGAGAAGGACCTGCTGAAGGCCTGGGGCATCAAGGCCCCGCTCGTGCCGAAGTCGGGCGTCGCCCTGCTGAAGCATGCGATCTACTCGCCGACGTGCACGATTTGCGGGTTCACATCCGGGTACCAAGGCGAGGGCACGAAGACCGTGAACCCCGCGGTCGCAAGCGCGAAGGTCGACTTCCGCCTCCTCCCCGGGATGAAGTCCCAGGACCAGCTGAGGATGCTGAAGCGCCACCTCAAGGCGAAGGGCTTCGGGGACATCGATGTGCACTTCCACGATGCCCTTGAGGCGAGCGCGACGCCGTACGATTCCCGGGTCGCGAAGGCAGTGATCGCGGCGGGATCCGAGGTGTACGGCCGAGCGCCGGACGTGTGGCCCTGGGGCCTCGGCGCCTCCGCGACGGGTTTCTTCAACGAGATCGTCCGCGTGCCGTCCGTCAGCGGGCCCGGGGTGAGCTACGAGGCGAGCGGGTACCACGCGCCGAACGAGCACATCCGCCTCTCCGACTTCCGGAACGGCGCGAAGTACTTCGCGGCGCTGATGGCGCGGTTCTAGCGCTTCCCGTGGAGGATTTCCGCGACCGCCTCCCCGCGGCGGGGCTGCGAGGCGCGCCCGAGTCCCGGGAAGTCGATTGCCTCGACGGGCGCGTCGATCAAGTCGCGGTAGCCGTCCACCGCCTTGCGGTACTCGAGGGAGAGGAGGTCCACGACTCGCTCCGGTCGCGCCTCCTTCACGAACGAGGCGAGGAGGGCGGGGAGCCCATTCTCCCGCCACCACCCATGAAGCGTCCCGAGGCCCGGGAGGTCCTCCGCCATCGAGAAGCCGTAGACCCGGATGGGTTCGCGGGACAGCACGAGACCGTAGAGGGCGGACACGATCGCGACCTCGACCCCCGCCGCGCGGGACTCCCACGCCTCGCGCGGGATGTGGCGGTACATGTTGCCGTCGTACCGGAGGTAGGCGGGCATGAGGTCCACCTTCCCCTTCGAGGCGGGGTCGACATCGGGAGCGGGTGAGAGCTTCGCAACGGACGCGACCGTCCTGCGCAGGCCGACGAGACGGGCCAGGTCCGCGGCGGGCAACGAGTCGGCGACCGCAAGACCACTCGCGAGTAGCGAGCCCTCTCGCTTGCGCGTTGAGTCCGGAATCAGGACGAGGACCCGCGCCACCATGGAGGTGTGGATGGCCCGCCGCGGGATTAGGTTTCCGAGCGGCTGAACCTCGGCCATCGCGCGGCTTTGAAACGGGGCTACCCCGGCAACGCCGTCCGCAGGTGTTCCAAGGCCTTCCGATGTTGCCGGAGCGTGACGTTCCCTCGGACGCCGTGCTCCCACAGGATGTCCAGCATCTCCCGAGGCGTCGCGCTCGCGATTTCCGCAGCCTGGTTGAGGGTGAGCGTCCCGTCCCGGTACAACCGTACGGCGTATTCCTCCGCCCCGAGCCGGATGAGCTGCCGGGTGGCGGTGGATTCGTCCAGATGCTCACGGCGTGCTCGGTACCGGATTGCCTTCTGGAGTTCCGGCGGAATCCGAAGTCTCTTGACGGTGTCCCTCTTCACACCGGGGTTCACAATGCGAACACCTCGACGCACTACAAAGACCCATCGACTCGCTTCTCGGCCGAGTCGTCGCGTGACCGATGCGGACCGCGCCGACGGAGCGGGGTCGAGAAGGCCGAACCTTGATGCCGCCCGCGGGCCTTCGCGGGGCCATGATCGACACCGCGGACCGCCAGAAGGTGTACAGCATCATCGATTCGCGCTTCGAGGACTTCGTGCGGGAGCTCTCCGACTTCACGCGAGTCGCGACAATCTCCGCGCAGGGCACGAAACTCCAGGAGGGCGCGGACGCGACCCGCCGAATCCTCGAGGGGCATGGAGCGAAGGTCAACGTGATGCCCGAGGAGGGCGGCCCGCCCGTCGTGATCGGCGAGATCGAGGAGGACCCGTCCCTCCCATGGGTGATCCTGTACAACCACTACGACGTACAGCCCGTGGACCCGCTCGACGAGTGGACCACGGACCCGTTCGACCCCGTCGTGAGGGATGGCAAGCTGTACGGCCGCGGCGTCGGAGACACGAAGGGGAACCTCGTGGCCCAGGCCATGGCGGTCCGCGCGATCCGCGAGGTCGCGGGCCGCCTCCCCGTGAACGTGCGGTACTTCGTGGACGGCGAGGAGGAGAGCGGGAGCCCGCACCTCCTCCCGTTCGCGGACGCGCACCCGGAGCTGTTCAAGGGCCTCGGTGCGACGATTGAGGCCGGGAGCCACACCCTCGACGGGAAGCCCGCGATGGCGATGGGCTCGAAGGGGATCCTGAGCGTGGAGCTCGAGGTCCGCACCGCGGCGGTGGACCAGCACTCCTCCCTCGCGACCGTGCTCCCGAACGCCGCGTGGCGGCTGATCGCGGCCCTCCGGACCCTGCGGGACGAGCGCGGGAAGGTCCTTATCGAAGGCTTCCTGGACGGCGTCACACCTCCGGACCTGGAGATGCTGAGGTACCTCCGGAGGAACACCTCGGACCCGCTGAACTACAAGGAGGCGTTCGGCACCACGGAGGTCTACGGCGGGAGGACGCGGTACCAGAGGCTGAAGCGCTTCATGTACGGGACGACGTGCACGATCGACGGGATCTGGAGCGGGTACATCGGGGCGGGCCACAAGACCGTGAACCCCGCCGTCGCCCACGCGAAGCTCGACTTCCGGCTGCTCCCGGGCCAGCGGCCCGACGCGGTCTTCGACAAGCTCGTCGCGCACCTTCGGGCGAAGGGCTTCGGCGACGTGAAGGTCGAGAAGCACTCCACCTTCGAGCCCGCGTCCTCATCGATCCACGAACGGATCGCCCAGGCGATCCTCGCGGGCACCCGGGAGGTGTACGGCGTCGAGCCCCTCGTCTATCCGTGGTCCGCGGGCTCCTCGACGACGTGGTACTTCACGCGGCTCGGCACGCCCGCCCCGCACCCGCCCGGCGTCGGCTACGACGGGAGCCGGTACCACGCGCCGAACGAGCACATCCGGCTCGAGGACGCGCGGCGGTCGATGAAGGCCGCCGCCGGGATGATTATGGCCCTGTGAAGGAGTCCCGCCCATCCGTCTCGGACCACGAGACGCCCGAGTTTACCTCTACTTAGAGGTAATAACCCGCGCGCGGCGACCGATGCCGATGGCGGGGTCGCGCCTATGGCCCCGGCGATGGCGGAGGCGATGGAGGCGGGGTCTCCGCCGCGAGCGCCTGGTCCTGCTCCTCCTCTTCCACGAGGCGCGCGACCGCGACGACCTCGTCCCCCTCCTGGAGCCTTTGGAGCCTCACGCCGCGCGTCGCGCGGCCCTTCACGCTGATGTCGCTCACCGGGCACCGGATCACGACGCCCGTCTTCGTCGTCACGAGGAGGTGCTCCTCCGGGCCCACGACCTTCACGGTCACGACGCGGCCCTTCGCGTATTTCGCGCTCGTCGTCCGCACGCCCTTCGACCCGCGGCGGGTCCTCCGGTACTGCGACAGCGTCGTCCGCTTCCCGTACCCGCTGCTCAGGACCGTGAGGAGCTCCGCCCCCGGGTCCTTCGAGAGGGCCATCGAGACGACCTCGTCCCCCGCGCGGACCCGCATCCCCGCGACGCCCGCCGCGGTCCGGCCCATGGGGCGCACCTGGGCGATCGGGAAGCGGTTCGCGTACCCGCCCGCGGACGCGAGCACGACCTCCTCGTCCCCGTCCGCGATCTGGACGTCTATCAGCTCGTCCCCCTCGTTCAACTTGATCGCCCGGATTCCGGACACTCGGATGTTCTGGTACTCTGCGAGGCTCGTCCGCTTGATCCGGCCCTTCTTCGTCACGAACACGAAGAACCGGTCCTCCTGGAACTCGCGGGTCGGGATCATCGACTCGACCTTCTCGCCCGCATCGAGGCGCTCGAGCAGGTTCACGACGGGCTTGCCCTTCGCGTACCGGCCCGCGGCGGGGACCTTGAAAGCCTTGAGCTTGAACACCTTCCCCTTCGAGGTGAAGAACACGATGTAGTCGTGGGTCGAGGCGACGAACAGGTCGACGACGAAGTCCTCCTCTTTCGTCTCCATCCCCGTGACGCCCTTCCCGCCCCGCCGCTGCTTCCGGTACGCGGTCACGGGCAGGCGCTTGATGTATCCCGTGTTGGTGATCGTGACGACGTTGTCCTCCTCCGGGATCAGGTCCTCGACCTCGATATCCGCGGCCTGGACCTGGATCGCCGTGCGGCGGGCGTCGCCGTACTTCTCCTTGAGCTCCCGGAGCTCCGCCTTGATGATGTCGAGAACCCGTTGCTTCGATGCGAGGATACCCTCGAGGTCCGTGATCGTCCCCTTGAGCTCGTCCTGCTCCGTCCGCAGGGCCTGCGTCTCGAGGCCCGTGAGCCTCCGGAGGGACATGTCGAGGATTGCCTTCGCCTGGTCCTCGCTCAGGAGGTAGCGGGTGCGGAGCTGGTTCGACGCGTCCTCCCCGTCCCGCGCGCGGCGGATGATCCGGATCACCTCGTCGAGGTGGTCGATCGCGGTGAGGAGGCCCTCCACGATGTGCTCCCGTTGGCGGGCCTTGTTCAGGTCGTACCGCGTCCGCCGCCGCACGACCTCGATGCGGTAGTCGACGTTGGACTGGAGGAGTTCCCTGAGCCCGAGCACCTTCGGCTCGCCGCCCACGAGGGCGAGGTTGATGATCCCGAAGGTGGAGTCCATCTGCGTGTGGTGGTACAGCTGGTTCAGGACGACGTCCTCCATGGCGTCCCGCTTCAGCTCGAGGACGATCCGCATCCCCTCACGGTCGGACTCGTCCCGGAGGTCCGTGACACCGTCGATTCTCTTCTGCTTCACGAGGAGCGCGATCGATTCGACGAGGGTCCCTTTGTTCACGTAGTAGGGGATTTCCGTGATCACGATTCGGACCTTGTCCCCCTTCGCCTCCTCGAACCCCGCCTTCGCGCGGAGGCTGATCAGGCCGCGCCCCGTGGAATACGCCTCCGTGACACCCGCCACCCCGTGGAGGATGCCGCCCGTCGGGAAGTCCGGTCCGCGGATCGGTCCCGTCTCCGGGTTGTAGAGGTCCACTAGGGTCGCGGCGGGGTTGTCGATCAGAACCAGGAGCCCGTCGATGATTTCCCCGAGGTTGTGGGGTGGCATGTTCGTCGCCATCCCCACTGCGATCCCGCTCGAGCCGTTCACGAGGAGGTTCGGGAACTTCGCAGGCATTACCAAGGGCTCCTTCTGCGTGCCGTCGAAGTTGTCGGCCCATTCGACCGTTTCCTTGTCGATGTCCTGGAGGAGTTCCTCAGCGATTTTCGACAGCCGGCATTCCGTGTACCGCATCGCGGCGGGCTCGTCCTCCGTGCTCCCCCAGTTCCCCTGGCCCTGGATCAATGGGTACCGAAGCGAGAAGTCCTGGACCATCCGGGCGAGGGCGTCGTAGATCGCCATGTCCCCATGAGGATGGTATCGAGCGAGACAGGTTCCCACGACTCGCGCAGACTTCTTGAACTGTGCACCGGACGACATCCCTTCTTCCCGCATGGTGTAGAGAATCCGCCGCTGCACGGGCTTTAGCCCGTCCCGCGCGTCGGGGAGCGCCCGCCCGACGATCACGGACATCGCGTAGTCGATGTACGAGCGCTGCATCTCCTGCTCGATCGGTTGGGGGCGGATGCGCGCGCCCGGTTCCTGCTGGGCTTCGTCCGGCATGTCCCACCTAGATGTCGAGGTTCACGACGTCCTTCGCGTGCTCCTCGATGTACTGGCGGCGGGGGCCGACGGCCTCGCCCATCAGGACGGAGAAGAGTGCGTCCGCCGCGGCGGCGTCCTCGATCGTGACTTGCTTCAGGATCCGCCTCGCGGGGTCCATCGTCGTTTCCCACAGCTCCTCCGCGTTCATTTCGCCGAGGCCCTTGTACCGCTGGTACGTGACGCCCTTGTCCCCGAGATGCTTCGCGAGCTCCTCCCGCTGCTTTTCCGTGTACGCGTAGTGGGTCTCCTTGCCCTTGCGAACCTTGTAGAGAGGAGGTTGCGCGATGTACACGTACCCTGCGTCGATCATGGGCTTCATGTACCGGAAGAAAAGCGTGAGGAGGAGGGTCGTGATATGCTGGCCATCCACGTCAGCGTCAGCCATGGTCACTACCTTGTGGTACCGGACCTTCGCGAGGACGAACTCGGGATGCACCCCCGCGCCGATCGCGGTGATTAGCGTGCGGATTTCATCGTTCTTCAGCATCTGGTCGAGCCGCGCTTTCTCCACGTTCAGGATCTTCCCCCGCAGCGGGAGGATCGCCTGGAACTCGCGCTTCCGGCCCGCCTTCGCACTTCCGCCTGCGCTCGGGCCCTCCACGATGAAAATTTCCGACTTCGCAGGGTCCCGTTCCTGGCAGTCCGCGAGCTTTCCCGGGAGGTTGAACCCCTCGAGGAGCCCCTTTCGGCGCGTAAGCTCCCGGGCCTTCCGAGCCGCCTCGCGGGCCTGCGACGCGAGCACCGCCTTCTGGAGGATCGTGCCCGCGGCCTTCGGGGTCTCGTTCAGGAACTCCGAGAGCTTCTCGTAGACGCCGGAGTCCACGATCCCCTTCACCTCGGAGTTCCCGAGCTTCATCTTCGTCTGCCCCTCGAACTGGGGCTCCGGGATCTTGATTGACAGGATTGCGGTAAGCCCCTCCCGCACGTCCTCGCCGTCGAGGCTCTCCCCGCTCTTCAGGTACTTGTTCCCCTTCGCGTAGTTGTTCAGGGCGCGGGCGAGCGCGGACTTGAACCCAATGAGGTGGGTCCCACCCTCCACCGTGTTGATGTTGTTCACGAACGTGAAGATCGACTCTGCGTACCCGTCGTGCCACTGGAGGGCGGCCTCGATCTGTGTCCCGTTGCTCTCCTTCGAGAGGTAGATCGGCGGGTCGTGGAGCGGGGTCTTCGCGCGGTTGATCCACTTCACGTACTCGGAGATCCCGCCCTCGAACTGGAAGATCTCCCCGCGATTATGCGCGGGGTCCGTGATCACGATCTGCAGGCCCTTGTTCAGGAACGCCAGCTCACGAAGGCGGGTCGCGAGCGTCTCGAAGTCGAACTCGACGGTCTCGAAGATCTGCGGGTCCGGCTTGAACGTGATGATCGTGCCCGTGCCCTCCGCGGGGCCGACCTCCTTGAGGTCCTCCGCCTTCTCCCCGCGGGAGAACCGGAGCCGCCACTCCTTCCCGTCCCGCTTGATGCGGGCCTCGAGCCACTCGCTCAGCCCGTTCACGACGCTCAGCCCGACGCCGTGCAGGCCGCCGGAGACGCGGTACAGCTTGTGCTCGAACTTCCCGCCCGCGTGCATCCGGGACATCACGAGCTCCGCGGCGGGCAGGCCGTACTTCGGGTGGACCTCGACGGGGATCCCGCGGCCGTCGTCCGCGACCGTGACGCTCCCGTCCTGGTTGATCGAGACCTGGATGTTTTTGCAGAACCCCATCATCGCCTCGTCGATCGAGTTGTCGACGACCTCGTGGACGAGGTGGTGGAGGCCCCGCGCGTCCACGCTGCCGATGTACATCGCGGGCCGCTTCCGGATCGCTTGGAGGCCCTCCAGGACCTGGATCGACTCCGCGTCGTACCGCACCGATTCCGTCCCCTCTCCCGCCATCTCGTTCACACTAATCTTGGAGTCCGTCACACCCTCGGTACCGGCCCTTTTCAGCACCCCATCCGAGGTACCTTTCCGTAAGCCTCCGGAGACTATAAGCTTGCCGACCCCGTTCTAAGGGAGAAAACGACCGTTCCAACCGGGGTCCGGTCTTTAAATACTACCCTTTAAATACTACCCGGCCCGCGGAACCCACGTCATTCTCGCTTCTGAGAACACGATGGCGGCGGATTCCGGAGCCCCCTCAGCGACGCTTCCAACGGACCCCGTCCTTCGTGTCCTCGAGCGCGATGCCGAGGTCCGCGAGGCGGGTCCGGATCGCGTCCGCGGTCGCGAAGTCCTTCCGCTTCCGGGCGTCCTCGCGGAGCTGCACGAGGAGGTCCAGGACCCCCGCGAGCGCGCGGTCCGCGTCCCCGCCCGCGCGGGGCAGCAGCGCGAGGACCTCGTCGAACGTGCCGAACGCCCGGAGGGCCTCTCGGACCGCGCCCTGGCCCGCGCCCGCGTCCAGGGCCCTGTTCGCTGCGGCCACGAACTCGTAGATCGCGGCAATCGCCTCGCGGGTGTTGAAGTCGTCGTCCATCGCCTCCGTGAACGCCCGCAGCGCGGTCGCCCCGGCCGCCCGGAGGGCGGGGTCGCCAGGCCCCGCGTCCCGCCCCGACCGCTCCGCGGCCCGCAGGCTGCCCCACGCGTCCCGGATCCGCCGGTACGCGGCCTTCGCCTCTTCGAGCGCCTCGAGGGTGAAGTCGATCGGGGAGCGGTAGTGCGCGTGAAGCAGGAAGAACCGCAGCTCCTCCGGGGCTACGGCCTTCAGGGCGTCCTTCACCGCCCAGAAGTTTCCCATGGACTTGTGCATCTCCTCCCCCGCGACCATGAGCATCCCCGCGTGCATCCAGATCTTCACGAAGGGCTTCACGCCCGTGAACGCCTCCGCCTGCGCGATCTCCGCCTCGTGGTGGGGGAACTTGTGCTCGCTCGCGCTTCCGTGGAGGTCGTACTGAGGCCCGAAGTGGTGGATCGAGATCGCGGTGTCCTCGATGTGCCAGCCCGGGCGGCCCTTCCCCCAGGGGCTGTCCCACGCGGGCTCCCCCGGCTTCTGCGCCTTCCACAGGGCGAAGTCGGCGGGGTTCCGCTTGTTCTCGTCCAAGGCGACCCGCGCCCCAGGCCGCAGCTCCTCGACCTTCTGCCCGCTGAGCTTGCCCCAGTCCGGCCACTTCGTCGTGTCGTAGTACACGCTGCCGTCCTTCGCCACGTACGCGAAGTTCTTTTCCAAGAGTCCCTGGACCTGCGCGACAATCTCCGGGATGTAGTGGGTCGCCCACGCGTACAGGCTCACGGAATCGCACCGCAGGGCGGCCATCGCGTCCTGGAACTCCCGCCAGTACTCCGCGACGATCTCCTTCCAGTCTCGCCCCGTCGCCTGCATCTTCTCGATGATTCGGTCCTCGATGTCCGTCACGTTCTGGAGGTAGAACACCTCGTAGCCCTGGTGGCGGAGGTACCGCGCGACGACGTCGAACGCGACGTACGTCTTCGCGTGGCCCACGTGGGCGGAGTCCTGCGGGGTGATCCCGCAGACGAACATCGCGACCCGCTTCTCATGGAGGGGCGCGAACGCCTCCTTGCGACGGGCGAGGGTGTTGTAGATCCTCAGGGGCATGGGCCCGAGCGCATCCGGGCGGCTCGTATTAAGGTTAGGGAGTGCCGCGGCGGCGGCCCTCCGCCGGTGACGCGCCTATGCAACTTGGATGAGTCCGAGGGCCCCGAGGCCCGTGTACGCGAAGCTGTGCGTGACGAACGGGTAGAGCCCCGCGGCCGGGATCACGAGGTCGAGGGTGGCCCCGCCGCCCGGGGCGATCTGCCACGTCTGCAGGCCGACCATCTCGTTCGCGGGGTTCCCGTCCACCCAGACCTTGTCGAACATCGCGCCGATCACGTGGAACGCGGAGAACGTCGTCGGGCCCGCGTTCAGCACGTGGAGCCGGATCCGCTGCCCCGCACCGACCGTGAGGGGCGCGTCCTTGTACTGGTTCGCGTACCCGTTGAACACGACGTACGTGGGATCGACCGTCTCCATCTTCGTGATGTCGCCGTGGTACACCCCGTTCGCGTCGTATGCGTCCGTGAGGTAGATCTCGCTCTGGACGAGCGCGTACTCGACGTCCGGGACCGGGCGGGTGTCGACCGCGGGGTCCACGATGATCACGCCGTACATCCCGTTCGAGAGGTGCGCGAGGACGGGGGCGGCCCCGCAGTGGTACATGAACACGCCGGGCCACATCGCCGTCCAGTCGAACGAGTACGAGGTCCCGGGCTGCACGGGCTGGTAGTTCACGTTCCACGGGGTCTCCGCCGCGTGGAAGTCCATCGAGTGCGCCATCGTCCCGTTGTTGTACAGGGTGAAGTGGACCAGGTCGCCCTCCACGACCCGGAGGATTGGGCCCGGGAGGCTGCCGCCGAAGGTCCACGCGGCGAGCGCCTTGCCGGGCGCGACCTCGAGCGGGAGCTCCTTCGCTTCGAGCACGATCCACTTCTCCCCGGCCGCGGGGCGCGTCGTGCGGGCGTCGTAGGTCGCGTGAGGGAGGTCCAAGGGTCCCGTGCCGTTCCCGCCCTGGCCCGTGCCCACGACGACCTTCCCCGTCATCCCCGTCCACATCTGCGTCCCCGCGTCGTACGAGGAGTGGGGCGTGCAGTGGTACGCGTACGTGCCGTCCTGCGTGAACGTGAAGGTCCACCGCTCGCCCTGGTTGATGCTCGGAGAGTCCAGCGGCCCGCCCGGTGCGTCGCTCGTCACCGTGTGGTACACGGGGTCCTGGTTCACCCACGTGACGGTCGTGCCCCTCGCGACGTTCAGCACGCCGGGGTTGAACGCGATGTTCTTCATGGCCACGGTCGCCTCGCCCGGAGGGGAGTTCGGGGCCAGGCCGGGCCCCGCCATCCAGACGAACGCGCCGAGGACCAGAGCTCCGATCACGATGCCCGCGACGAACAGCGCCGCGGTCCGGCGCCGGGTCGCGTCTCCCTCCGCGGCGACTTGCTCCAGGGTCAGGATTCGGTCCATGGTCTCGTCCCGAGACCTCCTACCGGCGTAGAGGGGTTAAAGTATTCCCGAACGGGTTCGGCCCGTGCGACGGTTTCGCTTGCCCGAAACCGGGGCCCGGGGCGCAATCCGCGGCCGCCGCCCCGTGCGTTATCCGAGGGCCCGCCGGAGGTCCTCGAGCAAATCCTCGACGTCCTCGATGCCGACGGAGAGGCGGACCAGGCCGCCCGTGATCCCGCGCGCCTCCCGCTCCTCCGGCGGGAGGGAGGCGTGGGTCATCGACGCGGGGTGCTCGATCAGGGTCTCGACCCCGCCGAGGCTCTCCGCGAGCGTCATCACCTCGAACCTCCGGAGCACGTCGAGGGCCGTGGACGGGTCCTTCAGGACGAAGCTCAGCATCCCGCCGAACCTGCGCATCTGGCGCTTCGCGGTCCCGTGGCCCGGGTGGGACAGGAGGCCCGGGTACAGGACCCGCTCCACCTTCGGGTGGTCCGCGAGGAACCGCGCGATCGCCTCCGCGTTGTCGCAGTGCCGCTCCATCCGCACCGCGAGCGTCTTCACGCCGCGGAGGACGAGCCAGCAGTCGAACGGGCTCGGCACCGCGCCGAGCGCGTTCTGCGCGAACCGCAGCCGCTCGTGGAGGTCGTCCCGCCGCGTGACGATCGCCCCGCCCAGGACGTCCGCGTGCCCGCCGAGGTACTTCGTCATCGAGTGGACGACGAGGTCGACGCCCAGGGCGAGGGGCTGCTGCAGGTACGGGGAGGCGAACGTGTTGTCGCACACGCTGAGGGCGCCGTGGGCCTTCGCGAGGACCGCGACCTCCGCCAGGTCCACGACCTTCATCCGCGGGTTCGTCGGGGTCTCCGCCCAGACCATCCTCGTCTCGGGCCGCATCGCGTCCTCGACCGCGACGAGGTCCGTCATGTCCACGAAGGACGCCTCGACGCCGTACTGGGACATGATGCGGGTGAAGATCCGGAAGACGCCGCCGTAGCAGTCGTCCGTCACGACGACGTGGTCCCCCTTCTTGAGGAGGGTGAGGAGGGTCGTGATCGCGCCCATCCCGGAGCTGAAGCACAGGCCGTGCTTCCCGTCCTCGAGGGCAGCGAGGTTCCGCTCGAGGCGGCCGCGGGTCGGGTTGACGCCCCGCGCGTAGTCGTACGTCTGCTGGTCCCGCTGGGAGTACGTGGACGTCATGTAGATGGGCGGCGTGACCGCGCCCGTCGGCGGCTCGGGCTCGTTGCCGATGTGGATCGCCTTCGTCGCGAAGCGCATGGAGGTCTCCCCAGGCCGGCGATGCGGGGTCCGGCTAAAAGGATTGGGCGCCTTCCCCGCCCCCGGGCCCGCCCGGTGGGTCCGGCCCTCAGAGTGTCGGAATATGCAAAGCTGTGTATGTACTGTATTTTTCGGCGGCAGGAAGCCTGTACACAGGACACAATAGCCACCCGCCTCCTCACGGCGCGAGGCGGAAGGATGGAGGTACCCATCGTCAGTCGTCTGATGCGGATGGAGCCGTCCCTCGCGGTGCTCCTCGTGGTCACGATCGGGGCGGTCGCCATCGTCGGGTTCGTCGCGGTCGTCACGACCCCGGTGGGCATGCTCGTGGGCGACAGCTTCTGGGAGTACGTGTCCGCGTTCCACGGCTTGGGTGCGACCGTGTTCCTGGTGGGGTCGACGATCGCCGTGTACCTGGCGTGGCGGCTGTACGTCGGCGAGATCCGGGCGTTCAAGGACCTGAAGGTGATGGCGGCGTTCTCCACCGTGATGTCCGCGTTCACGATCGGGTTTGGGAACTGGATCTACATGGCGTATCGGAGCACCGGCGGGCCCCGCTCGTACTTCCTGGAGACCCCGGGCCTCGAGGCGATCCACGACACGTTCTTCGAGTTCAAGGAGTTCATCGCGCTCTTCACCCTCCCGATGTTCCTCGTGTCCACGTTCATCCTGTGGCGGTACGGGGACTCCCTCGTGAAGAGCAAGGAGGCCCGGGCCGCCGCGAGCGTCCCCCTCCTGCTCGGCTGGGTCTTCCTGATCATGGCGTACACGCTCGGTGCCGCGATCACGAAGCTCCGGGGGGTGGGGTGAATGGACGTCGCGCACCCCACGGCGCCCGCGGCGGAGGCCCCCGCGGCGCTGAAGTTCCCGACCGGCGCGATCGTGGCGGCGCTCCTCGCCGCATGGATCGGCCTGATGGCCCTCGCGATCTCGAACATCGCCGCGGACGTGGACAACGGCTTCAAGACCGCGATCACGCTGAACGCCGGGATTGGGCCGTACAGCGGGAAGGAGCTGTTCATGTTCGTTGGGTGGTTCGTGAGCTGGCCGGTCCTCCACTTCGCGCTGAGGAAGCGGGACCTGAAGGTGAAGAAGTGGTTCGCCGCCTTCCTGGCCGGGGTGCTGGTGGCGGTCCTGCTGATGTGGCCCCCGATCTTCGGGGCGATCGCAGCCGCCATCCAGGGCGGGTGAGCACCCCCGCGGGCGGGACCGGACGACCGGCCCCCGCCCGCCTCCCGCGAGGAACCGATCCTATCGCTGGCTGCGGCCCGCGAGGTACTCGAGCACGTCGATGCGGGTGACGATTCCCTCGAGCTTGTCCGGGGTCCCGACGAGGACCGCGGGGCTGCCCTTCAGGAGCAGCCGGTACACGCGGTCCAGCTCCGCGCCCGGGTCCACGAGCGGGAACGGCTCCTCCATCACGCGGCTCAGGGGCGCGTCGTTCACGGACGGGTCCTCGAGCAGCTTCTTCATGAGCTCGTCCTCGTACACGCTGCCCGCGACCTGCCCGCGGTCCATCACGGGCATCTGGGAGATCCCGTGGCGGCGCATCCGGTCCACGGCCTCCCGCACCGTCGCGGTCGCCTCCACGGAGATCACGCCCGCGAGCCCCTCGTCCTTCCGGCGGAGGATCTGCAGGAGGGGCGCGGACGGCTCCTCGAGGAACCCCATCTCCTTCAGCCACGCCTCGCTGTGCGCCTTCGACACGTACTTCGTGCCCGAGTCCGGGAACAGGACGACGAGCACGTCGTCCGGGTCCATCGACTCCGCGATCCGCACCGCGCCGACGAGGGCCGCGCCCGCGGAGCTCCCCGCGAGGATCCCCTCCTCCCGCGCGAGCCGCCGCGTCATCAGGTACGCCTCCCGGTCCCCGACCTTCACGACCTCGTCGATCACGTCCCACCAGGTCGTCTCCGGGATGAAGTCCTCGCCGATCCCCTCGATCTTGTACGTGTGCCCGTGCGAGACCTGTCGCGTGTGGAAGTAGTCCGTCAGGATCGAACCCACGGGGTCCACGCCGATCACCCGCACCTCCGGGTTCTTCTCCTTCAGGAACTTCCCCGTCCCGCTGATCGTCCCGCCCGTCCCCATCCCGCACACGAAGTGCGTGACCTTCCCGTCCGTGTCCCGCCAGATCTCGGGCCCTGTGGTCCGGTAGTGCGCGTTCGGGTTCTCCGGGTTCGCGTACTGGTTCGGGACGATCGAGTTCGGCGTCTCCCGGTGGAGCCGCTCCGCGACCTTGTAGTACGAGTCCGGGTGCTCCGGGGGCACGGCGGTCGGGGTCACGACGACCCGCGCGCCGAACGCCTTCAGGATGTCGATCTTCTCCCGGCTCATCTTGTCCGGGATCGTGAAGATCGTGCGGTACCCCTTGATCGCGGCGACCATCGCCAGGCCCATCCCCGTGTTCCCGCTCGTGGGCTCGATGATTGTCCCGCCCGGCCTCAGCAGCCCGCGGCGCTCCGCGTCCTCGATCATCGCTTGGCCAATCCGGTCCTTCACGCTGCCGCCGGGGTTGAACATCTCCAGCTTGGCGAGGAACAGCCCCTTCGCGTCCTTGGCGATCTTCGGCAGGCGGACGAGGGGCGTGTTCCCAATCGTCTCGAGGATGCTGTTGTAGTAGCGCATGGCGGGCGACCTCCGTGGATGGAGTGCGGAGCCAACCGCGGCGCGCTATTTGAACCCGCCATTCGCGGACCCGGGCCCCGGGTCGTCGCCGCGCCCCGGAGGGCGGACGCGAGGCCGGTCGGGCTTCATCGGACGGACCCCGCGCCGCGCCCGAGCAGGATGCCCGGGGAGGGAGTCGAACCCCCTTAAAACGGATCTGCAGTCCGTCACATTAGCCGCTCTGTCACCCGGGCGTTCCGGCGCTCAAACCTTGCCGTCGTATTCAAAGTTCCGGTCGACGCGGCACAAACCTCTTCCGTGAGCGGGAGGTTCCATCCGAGGACCTAACATGCGGGTGCCCCCCGCGGCCTTGGTCGCGCTCCTGGTCGTCGCCGTTCTCCCCCTCGCCGTTCTCCCGACGCCGCGGAGTCCGGAGGCCCCGGAGAACCGAGGGGGAGAACGGCTCCAGAGGTCGGCCCCGCCCTCGCCGCGCTCGGGGGCGCGTTCGTCGCGAACGCAGGACAGATTCCGGACCCGGACATCCGGTTCGCGGGGTCGGCACCCCGTCTCGCGGTCGGGTTCGCGGAGTCCGCGGTGCTCCTCCACGTCGGGACGCCGGGTTCGCCCGCGGCCCTCCTCCGGGTGACGTTCCCCGGCGCCCGCGCGACGGACCCCCGGGGCGCGGATGCGGTCCCGGACCCCGTCCACTACTTCCTCGGCCGCGACCCCGCCGCGTGGCGCACGCACGTGCCCGCGTTCCGCGAGGTCCGGTACGACGGCCTGTACGAAGGCGTGGACCTCGCGTACCGCCTCGATCCCGGCGGCCTGAAGTACGCGTTCCACGTCGCGCCCAGGGCGGATCCCGGCGGGATTCGGATCGCGTACGAGGGGGCCACTGGGGTCCGGCTGGAGGCGGGCGACCTCGTCGTCTCGACCGCGGCTGGGGAGCTCCGGGACACGGCCCCCGCGGCGTGGCAGGGTCCCGACCCCGTGCGGTGCGCCTTCGTGCCCGCGGGCCCCGCCGCCGTCCGCTTCTCGTGCTCCGGGCGCGATCCCTCCCGCGCACTCACGATCGACCCCCTCGTCTTCGCGACGTTCCTGGGCGGCTCGGGGCGGGACGAGTCCCGGGCGATTGCCGTGGGCCCTTCCGGCGACGTGTACGTGACGGGCGTCACGGCCTCCCTGGACTTCCCCGCGACCCCGGGCGCGGTCGGCACCTCGCCGCGGGGCGGGTCCGACGTGTTCGTGGCGCGGTTGTCCGAGAACGGGACGCGGCTCGTCTACGCGACGTTCCTCGGCGGGCGGGACGAGGAGGAGGGCTACGCGATCGCGGTGGACGCCGCCGGCCGCGCGACCGTGACGGGCTACACCCTGTCCCCGGACTTCCCGATCGTGCTCCCCGCCGTGGACCCGGACTTCGCCGGCGGCGACGCGTTCGTCCTGCGCCTCGGGCCCGACGGGGACACCCTCGAGGCGGCGACCCTGCTCGGCGGATCGAGCTTCGACGAGGCCCTCGGGATCGCGCTCGACGGCGACGGCGCCGCATACGTCGTCGGGGAGACTCTGTCCTCCGATTTCCCGACGACCCCGGGCGCGCTCGACCGCACGGACGACGGCGGATGGGACGGGTTCGTGGCGAAGGTCGATGCCGCGGGCGCCCGACTCGTGTACGGGACGTACCTCGGCGGGGTCTTCTCGGACGCGGTCAACGGCGTCGCCGTCGGCCCGGACGGGGTCGCGGTCGTGGCGGGCGTGACCCTCTCCACGGACTTCCCGACGACGGCCCTCGCGTTCCAGACCCGCCTCCGGGGGGACCGCGACGCGTTCGTCGCGCGGTTCCTGCCGGACGGGTCCGGCCTCGTCTCCTCGACGTACATCGGAGGCGCGGGCGCGGACGAGGCGAGGGCGGTCCTCCTCGACGCCGCGGGGCGGGCGCACGTGACGGGCGTGACGGACTCCAGGGCCTTCCCGGTCACGGCCGGGTGCTTCGACCCGACGCCGGAGGGCGGCACGGACGCGTTCTACCTGGTGCTTGAGCCGGCGGGGGACGCGTTGGCGTATTCCACGTACCTCGGCGGCCTCGGGGTCGACGAGGCGCGGGCCCTCGCCCCGCACCCCGCGGGCGGGATCGTGCTCGTCGGCACGACGGACTCTCCCGACTTCCCGACGACGCGCGGGGCCTTGGACTCGGCCATGGGGGATCCGCGCGACGCGTTCGTCGCGTGGCTCGGCGGCCCCGGCCCCGCCCTCACGTACGCGACGTTCCTCGGCGGGCCCGGACCGGACACGGGGTACGGGGTCGCCGTGGATGCCGAGGGGCACGCGTTCGTCGCGGGCGTGGCGGGAGGCGCGGAGTTCCCGTCCACGCCCGACGCCGCGGACCCCACCTGGAACGGGGACCTGGACGGGTACGTCGTCCGCATCGACCTCGGGGCGGAGCCGGATACCGCCGCGGAGCTCCTCGGCCTCTTCGTCGTGGTCGTCGTCGGGATCGCCGTGCCCCTCGCGTTCCTCTGGTACGCGAGGCGGCGCCGGAGGGACGAGCCCCCGCCCCCCGCGCGGCCCGCTTGACCCGGTCGACGGAGTCTCCGTCCGACGGTACCGCCAAACCTATTTACCGCCCCGCCCCGGTCCCACCTCCGTGCCGGAGACGAAGACGATCACGGACACCGTGCACGGGACGGTCCGACTCGACCCGCTCGTCGTGGACCTGCTCGAGACCCTGGAGCTCCAGAGGCTGAACTCGATCCGCCAGCTCGGCCTCACGTACCTCGTCTTCCCCGGAGCGAACCACTCCCGCATCGAGCACTGCCTCGGGGTGAGCCACGTCGCGGGCCGCATGGCGGGGGCCCTCGGGCTCCCGGCGGAGGAGCGGGCCCTGGTGATGGCCGCCGGGCTGCTCCACGACGTCGGGCACGGCCCCTTCTCCCACACGCTCGAGCACATCCTAGCCTCGGAGCTCGCCGTCGACCACATGCACCTGACGCAGCGGATCATCACCGGCGAGGACGACAACGTCGCGCCGGAGGAGAGGGCCGCCTTCCCCGACGCCCCGCGGATCGCGGAGGTCCTCGAGCGCCATGGGCTGGAGCCGTCCCAGGCCGCCTCGCTGATCCGCGGGGTCGACCCGGACGCCTTCCAGGGGCGCCTCCAGGACTTTGGCCGGCGCCGGGACAAGGGGCGCAGGGTCCTGCACCAGATCATCCACGGCGCGGTCGACGCGGACCAGCTGGACTACCTGATCCGGGACGCCCACTACACGGGCGTGGCCCTGGGCGTGATCGACGTGGACCGCCTCATCCAGACCCTCCTCCTGCGGGACGGGGAGCTCGCCGTGCATCGGAAGGGCGTGCCCGCCCTCGAGGGGATCCTCGTCGCCCGGGGGCTGATGTACTCGAGCGTGTACTTCCACAAGACGGTCCGCATCGCGGAGCAGATGGTGGCCCGGGCGGTGGAGCGCTCCCGGTCCCCGATCGCGGCGGTCCAGAAGATGGTCGACCACGAGCTGCTCGGGTGGCTCGCCAACCAGACCGGGTTCGCGAGGGAGGTCGCGCTCCGGATCAAGTACCGGAAGCTGTTCAAGCGCGCCGTCGCGTGGTCCGCCGACGACCTGTCCGAGGATCGCCGGGAGGCCCTCCGCACCCTGTCCGCGGACCGGTCCGCCCGCCGCGAGGCGGAGGACGCGATCGCGCGGCGCGCGGGCGTGACGGAGGGGCAGGTGATCGTCGACATCCCCCTCCCCGAGCTCCTCGTCTCCGAACCGCGGATCGCCCGGACGGACGTGGCGATCGTGGACGACGGGGAGGTGGCCTGGCTCTCGAAGCTGAGCCCGCTCGCCCGCGCCCTGCAGGTTCGGACGGTATCGGACTGGGCGGTGATGGTGGCGTGCGAGCCCTCCGCGCGCGCCCGCGTCGCCCGCCTCGCACCGAAGGTCCTGTTCGGAGGTTCCCCTCCCTAACCGTGCGGCCGGTCCACTATGCACTGCACCATAAATTATTTATAACGATTCGAAACTTGACCTAGTCCAAGTCTTGTTCTTGTGGATTAAGGAGGACTAGGAAAATGGCAACCTCGGGAATGGAAACAGAAGCCGGTCCCGAGATGCCTGCCCCGGAGAAGAAGACGCCGTGGGGCAAGATCATCGCGGTGGTGATCGTGTTGATCGTGATCATCGCCGCGGTGGCCGCCTGGCGTCTGATGACTCCGACCCCCACGCCAACGAACGTAGCGCCGTCCATCACGTCCGTCAGCGCTGATCGGGGTGCGGCAGACATCTCGCAGACCGTGAGTTTCACCGCATCGGCGACTGACTCAGACGGCGACACCCTGACGTACGCATGGAACTTCGGCGACGGCGCGACGGGTTCCGGAGCCACGGTGAGCCACGCGTACGCGAAGGGCGGGAACTACATCGCGGTCGTGAGCGTGAACGACGGGCACAACCACACGGTCCAGGGCCTCGCGAACGCCGTGTTCCTGCTCGTGAACCACCCGGAGACGCGCGCACCCGCGACGCCCCCACCGGCGGGCTCGACGAACCCCGTCGCGGTCATCTCCGCGAACCAGTCGCTCATCCGAGCGGGCGGTGTGGTCAGCTTCAACGGGAACTCGTCCTGGACTTGGGCGTGGGACGCTGCGGCCCTCGAGTGGGCGTTCAATGACGCCTCGACGAACGGGAGCGCGATCACCCAGCTCCGGTGGACGTGGGGAGACGCGACGACGACCTCCGGGAACACGAATGTGGCGGGCAAGACGTCCCACACGTTCGCGAACGCCGGCACGTACACCGTCCTGCTGAACGTCACGAACTACCTCACGAAGACGGACGAGGTCGGGTACACCGTCCTGGTGACCGCGGCCGCTCCGCCGACGGGCTTCGTGAAGAACCCCAACGTGTTCACGGACGTCCTGTTCGGCGAGCCGCAGAGCCTGGACCCCGCCTTCGACTATGAGACGTCCGGCGGGAACATCCTGCAGAACGTCGCGGAGGGCCTGATCTTCTACGATCGGCAGTACGCGGACCGCTTCCTGCCGCTCCTGGCCGTCAAGGTCCCGGACCGGGCGAACCCAGTGGACGTGTCCCCGGACGGGATGACGTTCAACTTCACGCTGAAGTCGGGCCTGACGTTCCACTCCGGGAACGCCGTGAACTGCAGGGCTGTCGAATTCTCGATTGAGCGGGTCCTCGTGCTGAACGACATCCAGAGCCCCGCGTGGATCCTGGACCAGTCCCTGACGGCGTATGCGGCGGACAACCCGGCCACGCCGACCGTCGACGAGCGGCTCGTCGCAATCCAGAACTCCGTCACGTGCCCGGACGGGCCGACGGGACTGAAGGTCCAGTTCCACCTGGCGATCGCGTACCCGGCGTTCATCGCGACGATGGCGTACACGGTGGCGGACGTGATTGACCCGGCGCCCTCGGCGTACCGCGTGACGAGCCAGTGCCCGTCCACGGACCTGTCCGTGAACTACTGTCACGACCAGCTTGTGAGCACGGGGCCGTTCAAGCTCCGCGTCTGGCAGCCGAACCAGCAAATCATCCTGGACGCGAACCCGTCCTACCATGCTGCGGCGGCCCGGGCGGTGCCGTTCCGCGAAGTCCACATCATCAAGGCGAACGACGTGGCGACCCGTGTGCTCATGCTGAAGGCCGGGGACGCGGACAGCATCTCGCTGCCGTTCAACCACAAGGACGACATCCGGTCCGGCACCACCCTGTTGCCCGGCATCGCGGAGTACAGCGGCGACACCTTCGTCGTGCAGTTCTTGGGCTTCAACCAGAACATCAACGTGTCGGGTGCGCCACCGGGAGACACGGACGTTCCGTCGACGTTCTTCCAGGACGTCAACCTCCGGAAGGCGTTCAGCTACGCCTGGCAGTACACGGACTTCATCAACAACGTTGTGTACGGCTACGGCACGCCGCTGTGCGGCCCGATCCCCAAGGGAATGTTCGGATACGACGCGACGACGCCGTGCTACACGACGGACCTGAACCAGGCGCGGTCGTACCTGCAGCAAGCCTTGGACACCCGCACGCCGGCGCCGACGGACACGTACTGGGACAACGGGTTCACCCTCACCATCTACTACAACATCGGCAACACGGTGAGGGAGGAAGGTGCTCGGCTCCTGAAGACGACGCTCGAGGGATTCAACGCGCAGCGCACCAGCCTGCCCCCGATCACCATCAAGGTGCAGGGGCTGGAGTGGGCGTCCTTCCTCCAGAACGTGAACCGCAAGGTCGCCGCCCTGTTCTTCCTGGGCTGGGCGCCCGACTACGCGGACCCCGACGACTACGTGGTGCCGTTCCTGCGGACGGGCCAGTTCTACCCGAACCGGGTGAGCTACTCGAACACGACGAACGATGCCCTGATCGACCAGCAGTCACAGGAACTGAACCCGACGACGCGTTTGGGCCTCCTCAAGACGATCCAGGCCGCGCCGTTCTACGATGTCCCGTACATCTGGCTGTACCAGGCGAAGACCAACGACGTGTTCCGCACCTGGGTCACCGGGTACTACAACAACCCGATGTACAGCGGGAACTTCTATTACGTCCTGGACAAGTGAGGAAAACCAAAAGGGCCTTATAGGCCCTTTTCTTCTTTATTTTCAACCTTTCCCATGAGACTCCGAGACTACGTCATCCGGCGCGTCCTCCTCCTGATTCCCGTCCTCATCGGAGTCTCCATCGTCACGTTCGCGCTCACCCGGTCCGTCGCGGGCCCCTTCGGTCCGGCGTCCGTCTACATCGACGAACGTTGCGGGCAGAACCCCGTGTGCGTCGAGGGCGTGATCAAGAAGTACGGTTTCGACCAGCCGTATGTCGTCCAGTACGTCCGGTACGTCCAGTCCCTCCTGGTGGGGGACCTGGGCTACTCGCAGACCGCGCGGACGTCCGTCGGGGAGGCGATCGGGCTGAAGTTCCCCGCGACATTCGAGCTGTCGAGCGCGGCGATGATCATCAGCGTCGCAATCGGGATTCCGCTCGGCGTGTTGTCGGCGACCCGCCGGAACAAGCCCGCGGACCACGCGACCCGGATGTTCGCCCTCTCCGGGGTGTCCGTGCCCGTCTTCTGGCTCGGCCTGATGCTGAAGTTCGCGCTGTACTACATCCCGATCCTGCTGATCGGCGTCGCGCTGTTCCCGGTGTCCGCGCGGAGCAGCCCCACGATGTACGGCGTGCCGGGGGCCCCCGTGCCCTCGATCACGAACCTGTACGTGCTCGACTCCATGCTGGCGCTCAGCTGGGACGGGCTCGTGGACGCGGTGAGCCACCTCGTGCTCCCCTCGCTCACTCTGTCCTTCGTCACGATGGCCGTCATCACGAGGATGATGCGCTCGAGCATGCTCGAGGTGCTGAACCAGGAGTACATCAAGACGGCCCGGTCGAAGGGGCTCAGCGAGAAGGTCGTCGTCCGGAAGCATGCCCGCCGGAATGCGATGATTCCCACGACGACCGTCATCGGCCTGTCCTTCGGAGGCCTCCTCGGCGGGGCCGTCCTCACGGAGACGATCTTCGACTGGCCCGGGCTCGGCCAGTGGTCCGCGAGCGCGATCGTCCAGTTCGACAACGCGGCGATCATGGGCTTCACCCTGCTCGCTGCGATTATCTACGTGTTCGCGAACCTCGTCGTCGACATCCTCTACGCGTACCTTGATCCCCGCATCCGGTTGGGGGAGTGAACGTGGGGGGAACGAGCGGGTCTAGGGCCGCGAGCGGTTCCCTGTCCCTCCCGCCCGAGGGGCCCCCACCCAGCTGGTTCAAGCCCTCAAGGGGGCCTCGGTCGACCGGAGGGTCCCTATCCTTCCTGCTCGAGGAACTCCGGCCCCGGGTGAAGGAGTGGCGGTACAGCCTGCACCTGCTCCGGAAGAGCCTCCTCGCCATGCTCGGGCTCGCGATCGTGGCCTCGTTCATCTTCCTCGCGGCCGCCGGTCCATTCCTCGCGCCCTACCCGTTCTCGTACCACAACGACGAGAAGAACGGCCTTCCGATGTCCCGCCCCACGGTGTCGCGGAACGAGAGCGCCCTCGACTTCTCCGGGTACGGTTGGACCTACACCCGCCAGACCCTGGCCTCGGACGACGACTCGCGCGCTCGGAGCGACCACCTCGGGGATGTGCTCTTCTTCCGGCGGTTCCAGCTCAGGGTTTACTCCGACGAGGTGAGGGCGGTCCGCGTCATGCTTCAATACAACAGCTCGGAAGGCCAACCCGGAAGCTTATTGGACGTTGCCGTGAGCTGGGACAATGGGAACACGTGGTCGGAAGTCGTCAAGACGCCCCTGAGATTCTCGGACCAGGACCAATCTTGGTTCGCCCTCGACTTCTCGAATGCTACCGCGTGGAACGCCTGGAGACTCAACGACTTGAACTTCGTCGTTCGAATCGTCCACGACTATGACCCGGCGATCCTCTTGGGGGCGGTCGGACTCCAACTCGACGTCCTCCGCGTGATGGTCCTGTTCTCCGGCGATTACCACAGCCTCGGGACCACCGTGGACGGCGAGGACGTGCTCTCGGGCCTGCTCCTCGGCGCCGCGATCTCGATCCGGATCGGCCTCATCGTCGTCGTGATCGGGACCCTCATCGGGTCCGTGCTCGGCGCCGTGGCGGGATACACCGGCGGGCCCCTCGACGAGCTGATCATGCGGATCACGGACGTCTTCCTCTCGATCCCGGGCCTGATCCTCGCGATGGCCGTTGCGGCGGCGATCGGGCGCAGCCTCGACACCGTGATGTACGCGCTGATCGTCGTGTGGTGGCCGCCGTACACCCGCCTCGTCCGGGGCCAGGCGCTGTCCGTGCGGGAGAACACGTACATCGAGGCGGCTCGCGCGTCCGGCGCGAGCGAGATGCGGGTCGTGGGCCGGCACATCCTCCCGAACACCCTGTCCCCGATCATCGTCCAGGCGTCCCTGGACGTCGGCTCCGTCGTCCTCGTCGCGGCGGGCCTGAGCTACCTCGGGCTCGGGGCCCAGGCCGGCACCCCGGAGTGGGGGCTGATGGTCTCGAAGGGCTTCACGTACTTCCCGCCCGCGGGGAACAACTGGTGGCAGGTCGGGTTCGCAGGCCTCATGATCTTCCTCTTCGTCCTCGGGTTCAACCTCCTCGGGGATGGCGTGCGGGACATCCTCGATCCGCGGCTCCGGAGGTGAGCCCCTGGCGAACGCGATCCTCCGGGTCCGGAACCTGAAGACGAACTTCTACACGTACGCGGGCGTGGTGAAGGCGCTCGACGGCGTGGACTTCGACCTCGCCGAGGGCGAGACGCTGGGCCTGGTCGGGGAGACGGGGTGCGGGAAGAGCGTGACCGCGCTCTCGCTCCTCCGGCTCATCCCGCAGCCGCCCGGGAAGATCGAGGAGGGCGAGGCCCTCTTCGATGTCCCGCCGGACGCCGTCGCGAGGATCGAGGCCCTCGAGGCCCAGGTCCGCAAGGCACTCCCGCGGGTCTTCGGGGAACGGGAGGCGGCGAACCCGCCGGACCTCAGCGCGCGGAGGCTCCGGACCCTGTGGACCGCGGCCCAGAAGGCGGCCCCGAAGGGCTCCGCGGACCTCGAGGCGTTGCGGGCGGCGTCCGCCGCCCTCATCAAGGTGAAGGAGAAGTACGACCTCTTCCTGAAGTCCGACGCGGAGATGCGGGCGATCCGCGGCAACAAGATCGCGATGATCTTCCAGGAGCCGATGCAGGCCCTGAACCCCGTGTTCCCGATCGGTGACCAGATCTCCGAGAACATCGTGCTGCACCAGCGGCCCGCGGTCGTGAGGGCCCTCGTGGACAAGATGGAGCTCGAGGCGGAGCGGGACGCGCTCGCGAAGCGGCTTCGGTCGAGGGACCCGCGCGGGGAGGCGGCTCCCGGGCGGGCCCCCGTCTCGGCCCCGCCGCGACCGCGGTGGGTGGCCCTCTGCGCCCTCCTCTGGTTCGCCCTCTCTGGAGTAACCCTCGGGCTCTACGGGCTCGCCCTGCTGGTCCCGCTCGCCCTCCCGTACCCGGGGACGTACGCCGGCCTCGTGGTGGGCTCCGGCCTCGCGGTCCTCGCGATTCCGGTCGCCGCGGGGCTCTTCCAGACAGATCCCCGCGCCCGGATGCTGGGCATCGCGGTCGCCGCGCTCGAGATACTCTCTCGCCTCACCCTGCTCGTCTTCCCGTTCGGGCCCGTGCTCCGCTTCTTCCTGCTGTTCGCGTTCCTGGGAGACCTCGCGATCGTGTTCTTCCTTACGCGCCCCGCGGTCGGGGGCAGCTTCACCGGGCGCCCGGTGGGCCTGGAGGCCGCCCTCCTCAGGGCCGAGGGGGACGCGAACCGGCTCATCGACGTCCGGGACGCCGTGGCCGCCTCCCGGATCCCGGAGGCGGAGCGGGAGGCCCTGATGGCGGGGGTCGACCGCGTGATCGAGCGGGCGAACCGCCTCCTCGACGCGGACGAGGCGATCACGGGCCACCTGCACCCGGGCCTCCCCCGCAGGTTCCAGACGGGTTTCTACCGCCGGCTGCGGGACTCGCCGAAGGACTTCCTCGTCCGGACCCTCCAGCGGTTGCCCATCGTACGGCGGCCGGTCATGCGCCCCCTCCAGGAGGAGGGCCTCCGCTGGGCGGTCGCGATGCTGCGGAAGGTGAAGATCTCGGACCCCGTCCGGATCGCGGGCCAGTACCCGTACGAGCTCAGCGGCGGGATGCAGCAGCGCGCGCTCATCGCGATCGCGCTGTCGTGCAACCCCCGGCTGCTGATCGCGGACGAGCCGACGACCGCGCTCGACGTCACGATCCAGGCCCAGATCCTGGAGCTCATCCGCGAGCTCAAGACGACGTTCGGCTCGACGGTCCTGATCATCACCCACGACCTCGGGATCATCGCGGAGATGTGCAACCGGGTGTGCGTGATGTACGCGGGGCTGATCGCGGAAGACGCCCCTGTCCGCACGGTCTTCAAGGTCCCGCTCCACCCGTACACGCAGGGGCTGATGAAGGCGGTCCCCTCCCACACGGTCCGCAGGGAGGAGCTCGAGATCATCCGCGGGTCCGTGCCGAACCTGATCCACCCGCCCGGGGGATGCCGCTTCCACCCCCGGTGCCCGATGGCGATGCCCCAGTGCAAGGTCCGGAAGCCTCCCGTGTTCGAACCGGAGCCCGGTCACAAGGTGACGTGCCTCCTGTACGAGGAGCCGCTCCAGGCGGCCGTCGCGGGAGGCGGTCCGGGTGGCTGACGTCCTCGTCGCCGTCCGCGGGCTGAGGAAGTACTTCCCGATCCGCGGGGGCCTCCTCCGGCGGGAGATGGGCGCGGTGCGGGCGGTCGACGGGGTCGACTTCGAGATCCGGCGGGGGGAGACCCTGGGCCTCGTCGGGGAGAGCGGGTGCGGGAAGACGACGGTGGGCCGGACGATCCTGAACCTCACGCGGCCGACGGAGGGCTCGATTGTGTACTGGTTCCCCTCGATTGGCGCCGACGAGCGGGCGATGTACCGCGTGATCCCGCAGGGGGTCCGCCCCCTCAGCCTCACCGTCTTCTGCTTCCTCTTCCTGGCGGGCGGGCTTGGGAGCCTCGTGTTCGGCCTGCTGATCCTGCTCGCGTCCTCGTTCGTGCCGACGGCGTACCTCCTCGCGTTCGGGCTGTTCGCGGGATACCCCGGGCCCTTCGCCGGATACCTGATGGCCGGGGGGACCCTGTCGGTGGTCCTCGCGAGCTCCCTGTGGGACCTCCGCTGGTGGTCCCGCGTCCTAGCAATCGCGGCCCTCGGAGTGTTCCTGTTCGTGAACCTCCTCGGCCTCCCCGCGGGCCTCGTCGGGTCCGTCGCCGACCTCGCGATGATTGGGTTCCTCACGCGGGCGAACGTGAAGGCCTCGTTCCGGTCCCGGGGGCCGGCGAGCCGTGCGGGGGTGCCGGCCCTCCTCGACGGGGGCGCTGCGGACCCGGAGCCCGCCCCGGCCGCGGGCGGGATCCCGGTCGCGAAGATCAGTCCGCAGGCGATGCGCCATCTTCGGCGGCGGATGCAGATCGTGTTCCAGGACCCGTTCTCCTCGATGAACCCGCGGATGCTCGTGAAGGACATCGTCGGCGAGCCCCTGAAGGTGCACCGGATTTCGCGGTGGTTCTGCCGGACGTGCCGGACGAGCCCCCTGGTGGAGTCGAAGACGATCAAACTCTCCCGCCAGTTCACGGACCCGACGGGAGCCCCGGGGCGGTGCGAGACGTGCGGCGGCGAGCTCTCGTGGACCGCGCGCCCGTTCACGTACCGGGAGATCCGCTCCCGCGTCGGAACGCTCCTCGAGCGCGTCGGCCTGAACGTGGAGCACCTGTACCGTTTCCCCCACGAGTTCAGCGGCGGGCAGCGGCAGCGGATCGGGATCGCGAGGGCCCTCGCCCTGAACCCCGAGTTCATCGTCCTGGACGAGCCCACGTCCGCCCTGGACGTGAGCGTGCAGGCCCAGATCCTGAACCTCCTGAAGGACCTGCAGCGGGAGCTGGGCCTCACGTACCTGTTCATCTCCCATCACCTCGCGGTGATCCACCACATCTGCAACCGGGTCAGCGTGATGTACGTCGGGGAGATCGTGGAGTCCGCGTCCACGGACGAGCTGTTCCGGGAGCCCCTCCACCCGTATACGCGGGCCCTGCTGTCCGCGATCCCCGTCCCGGACCCGGAGGTGACGATGGAGCGGATCCTCCTCCGGGGGGACGTCCCGAGCCCCGCGAACCCGCCCGCGGGATGCCGGTTCCACCCGCGGTGTCCGCAGGCCTTCGAGGTGTGCGGGTGGTCCGCGCGGGAGGTGATCGACGCGCTCGACGCGTCGTTCTCGGCTCACCAGGCGCGGGGGGCGCGCGAGCCGACCCTCATCCAGCAAATCGAGGTGGAGGACGACCGGACGTTCCGCATGGTGCTCACGCCGGGCACCGCGGCGGACATGAGGAGGTTCGTCGAGACCGTCGTCCGGGAGGACGCGGAGACGAACCGGGGGCTGAAGGGCATCGAGCGGATCGAGGCCGCAGGGGACGCGCTGACGGTCACCCTCCACGAAGGGAAGGCCCCCGTCCTGCGGGAAATCCGGCCGGATCACCCGGTCGCGTGCCATCTCTACTGAGGTGCGGATGCGGGGGCAACCTCTTTCCGAGCGCGCCGCGCGGGTCGTGCGGGAGGCGGTCGACCGGGATCGCAAACTCCAACGCCACAGGGACGCGGGCTGGCCGGAGTGGGCCCTCCGGGAGCTCCTCCGGTACTTCTACGGCGTTGGGGTCCTCGCCCTCGTGGTGATCGGGTCCCTCCAGATTGGCGCGATGGCGCCCCCGTCGGGCGGCCCGGAGGGAGTCCCCCTCCCCGCGGTCGCCCTCATCGCGCTCGTGTTCGTCGTGGGGGCCACGTACCTCGCGGCCCGCGTGTACCTGTTCCTGTGGGCGAAGGGGGGCTGGGTGGAGCGGTTCCTCGTCCGCCGGGGGCGCGCGCCGCCGCACGAGGAGGATCCCGGGAGGGACCCATGAGCGGACGAGCCCCGTCGCCCCGGACGGGGTCTTGCGGGAGGGCGCGGACCTTCCTCCGTCTGGCCTGTCTGTCCGTCGTGGCCGTCCTCCTGGTCCTCGTCGTCCTGCCCCCCCAGCCGACGGCCCGGGCGGGACCCGAGCCCCCGTCCGCCCTCGCGACCGCGTACAACACGCAGAGGAAGCTCGTCCGCGCCGGCGACGGCACCCTGTACGCGGCGGTGGCCGTGAACGCGAGCGGACACCCGGAGGCCCGCGTGCTGTCCACGCGGGACGGCGCGTCGTGGACTCCGCTGCCGCCCCCGACGACCGGGAACGCCTCGGACCGGACCGCGGTCGCGGTCGACTCCCGCGGCCGACTCCACCTCGCGTGGACCGAGCTCACCCCGGGCGACCGCCAGGTCTTCTATGCGCGGTTCCAGGACGGTGCCTGGACGCCCGCGGAGCAGCTCAGCAGCAGCCCCGCCTACGCCGGCTTCCCCGCGATCGCCGTGGACGCGTCCGACCGGGCGCACACCGTGTGGTACGGGTTCGACGGCGCCTTCTACCAGATCTACTACCGCCGCCTCGACCCGACGGGGTGGACCCCGGAGCGGGCCCTGACGAACGAGGCCGTGGACGCGACGAACCCGTCGATCGCCTTGGGCCCCGAGGGCCACGTGCACGTCGTCTGGTTCCGCCTGAACCGGAACGCGACGTGGAACGAGATCGCGTACCTGCGCCTCGAGGGCGACACGGTCGCGGAGCTCCGCCCGATCTCCGCCGCGGGGGTGGACTCGACGGACCCCAGCATCGCGGTGGGCCCGGACGGCCGGGTCCACGTCGTGTGGAGCGCGCGGCCGGGGGGCGTGGACCGCATCGAGCACGCGGAGCGGGCGGGGACGTGGTCCGCGCCGGAGGCCGTCTCCCCGACGGCGGTCGGGGCGATGCACCCGTCCCTCGCGCTCGACGGGAGCGCCCGCCTCCGGGTCGTGTGGGAATCCGTGGGCGGGGGGATCTTCGCGCAGGTCCGCGACGGGGCGTGGTCCGCGCCGACCCTCGTCAGCACGCCCTCCGGGAACCGGTACCCGAGCCTCCGGTGGAGCCAGGACCACAACCCCCTGTGCGGGGGGAACGCGGTCGTCGATGCGGTGTGGACCCACCAGGAGGCGGGGGTCCTCTCCCTCGCGTATCGGGGGATCGAGGCGCCCGCCGACTGCCCCGCCCCGTCTCCCAGCCCGTGGCCGTGGGTGCTCGGGGCCTCGATCCTGGGGATCGCGGTGCTCGCGGTCGCGGCCCTGGTCTGGCGCCGCCGGCGGTGGTATCCGAAGCCCCCGGCGGGTCCGCCGTGACCCGGCGCCGGGCCCGGATCCCGGTTTGTCAACGTGGCGGACGTTCGTCTGACAACTTTTATATATCGCGCGCCCGATTCGCGCGACAACTTTGCGGGATGGGATGACCTGCAAGTTTCCCCATAGGTGACCGTATGAAATCAATGCTAGAGGAAGCCATCGCCCGGGACGGCGCCGGGCCCGTGATCGAGGACTCCCGCGTCGACGCGGAGCTGGAGGAGCTGCTCAGCAAGATGCGGACGAACATCAAGATCGTCGGCGTCGGCGGCGGCGGGACGAACACGATCGCCCGGATCTACGAGGAGGGCATCATGGGCGCGGAGCTGTACGCGGCGAACACGGACGCGCAGCACCTGCTCGCGATCAAGGCCCCGAAGAAGATCCTCCTGGGCCGGCGGACCACGAAGGGCCTCGGCGCCGGGGCGCTCCCGCAGATCGGCGAGGAGGCCGCGCGGGAGGCGGAGGAGGAGCTGAAGGCGGTCCTCCACGGGAGCGACATCCTGTTCGTGACGTGCGGCCTCGGGGGCGGCACGGGCACGGGCGGGGCGGGGTACATCGCCCGCATCGGCAAGGAGATGGGCGCCCTCACGGTCGCGGTCGTCACCCTCCCGTTCCGCGGCGAGGGGAAGATGCGGATGGAGTCCGCGGAGTGGGGCCTGGAGCGGCTCCGGAACGCCGCAGACACGGTGATCACGATCCCGAACGACCGGCTCTTGGAGCTCGTCCCGCGGATGTCCCTGAACGTCGCGTTCAAGTTCGCGGACGAGACCCTGATGCGGTCCATCAAGGGGCTCACGGAGATCATCACGAAGCCCGGCCTCGTGAACCTGGACTTCAACGACGTGAAGACGATCATGAAGGGCGGCGGGGTCGCGATGATCGGGATGGGCGAGAGCCAGGCCGTCGGCGACGAGCGTGCGACGGAGGCGATCCAGGAGGCGATCTCGTCCCCGCTCCTCGAGGTCGACATCACGACCGCCCACGGCGTGCTCGTGAACGTCACGGGCGGGACGGACATGACGATCGGCGAGGCGGAGCGGTGCGCGGAGGTCGTCCAGCAGAAGGTCGCGCCGACCGCGCGGATCATCTGGGGCGCGACCGTGGACCCGACCCTGGAGCACACGCTCCGTGTGATGCTCGTCGCGACCGGGGTGAAGTCGAAGCAGATCCTCGGGCGCCAGGACCCCGCGGAGGCGCGGGCCCGGTTCGGGGTCGACGCGATCAAGTGAGGGCGCGCCCTCGCGATTGCCTGCCGCACCCCGGCGGTCCGTGCTCGATCGAGCCGAGGCCACGAGAGCGGGTCTCCGCGTCCGTGGCGAGTCCAGATTGGAGCAGTATCACCCACCCCTCGCGAAGGTTCAAGAGGCCCGGCGTGTTACCTCTACTTAGAGGTAACAACATGGAGATCGGGTGCGGCGCGCGCGTGCGCGAGATCCGTGGCCATCGGTACTTCTACTTCTGGCATTACAAGCGCCTGGCCGGGCGGTCCGTGCGGAAGGAGGACTACGTCGGCCCCGTGGGCGACGAGGGGGCCCGCCGGGAGCTCCTGGAGAAGATGGCGGCCTACCACGGGAGGGCGGAGCAGGAGTTCGCCCGCCGGCGCGACCGGATCGAGCGCCTCGTCGCGCGGGCGGCGATTACCTCTACTTAGAGGTAACACGCCCCGACGAGCCGCGGGCCGTCGACGGCGGTCACAGCCCCGCCTTTCCCGGGTTCAGCCGTCCCTCCGGGTCGAGGGCCTCCTTCACCCGCCGGTACACCTCCAGGCCCGTCCCGAGCTCCTCCCCCATCAGGTGGGCGAGCTTGACCCCGACCCCGTGCACGTACTCCATCGAGCCACCCGTGGCATGGGCCCGCCGGACGATCCCGTCGACGGCCTCCGCCACCGCCGCCCGCGCCCGCGCGCGGTCGCCGCGGAGGGGGCGCATCATCTCGATCGACACGAGCTCCGGCTGGGTCCACAGCCCGACGCCCAGGGGGAAGACGCCGTGGCGGCGAAGGACCGCCAGCGCGGACCGGCGGAACGGGAGCACGCGGGCCCGCGGCAGCGCGACGTGGACGTAGTCGAAGACGACGTCCTTGAGGAACACGTCCGCCCCCGTGACCCCCGGCGCGACCTCGTCCATCCGGTAGATGATGTCGTGGCGGCCCCTCCAGTACGCGCGCGCCTCACGGTCCGGGAGCGGCCGCGCGCCCGCCCCGCGCAGCACCGCGCGAGCCGCCCGCCACGAGGCGCCGACGACCTCTGCGGCCCCGCAGAACCCGAGGAACAGCTCCGGCGGGCCCGACTCCGTGGGCCACGGGCCGCCCGGAACGGCGAACGCCTCCTCGAGGTCCATCACGTACGGGAAGAGGCCGTCGTCGTAGAGGCGCGAGACCGCCTCGAATCCAGCCGAGAAGTCCGGGAGTTGGAACGCGTGGATCTCCTCCCGCTCCGGGAGCGGGAGCGCGCGGATCGTCGCGGCCGTCACGATCCCGAGCGTGCCCTCCGTGCCGATGAACAGCCGCTTCAGGTCCAGCCCCGTCGTCGACCGGGCCGCGGCCCGCGTCCGGAGGACGGTGCCGTCCGAGAGGACGACCTCGAGGCCGAGGACCTGGTCCCCCATCGAGCCCCGCAGGTACCCCGCGTATCCCAGGCCGTTCGTCGCGATCGCACCGCCGAGGGTCGCGCGGGGCCGGGACCACGGGTCGTGGCCCAGGGCCATGCGGGCGCGGCGGAGCCGCCGGTCGAGGTCCTCGAGGACGATCCCCGCCTCCGCCGTGGCGGTGCGGGAGGCGACGTCGACGGACCGGATGCGGCGCATCCCCCGCAGGTCCAGGACGACGGCGTCGGGCGTGGGCCTCGCGCCGCCCATGAGGCCGGTCCCGCCGCCCCACGCGATGACCGCGGCCCCGAGCCGGTCCGCGATCCGCACCGCCGCGGAGACCTCCGACGTGGAGCCGGGGAGCACGACCGCGGCGGGCGCCTCCCCCTCCTCCGGGAGCCGGGACCCGCGGTGCGCGCGGAGCGCGTCCAGGCGATACCGTAGCGGGATCCGGTCGCCGGCGAGGACCCGGCGCGGGCCGAGGGCCCTCGAGAGCGCCCTTCCGATCAATCGCGCGCCGCGTGCGGGCATGCGGCGCCCATGGCGGACGGCCTATATCTCCCGCACGCACAGCCGTCCCCTCCCCCGGCGCGGTTCGGGCTGCGTCCCACAGGTTCGGTCAGGTTGCTTTTGCACACCCAACTCCACTCCGCTCGGCTCCTCCCGTGCGCCTCCTCCTCCTCGGAGCAGGTCGTAGAGGGGACTCACCACGTCATGGCGGAGGGCACCGGGCTGGAACCGTACAGCCCTTGCCAAGGCCTCATGGGAGGCCAAGGCGGTCTTCAGGATGTTCAGCGCCGCGTTGTGCTGCCGGTCCATCTCCCAGTCGCACACGAGGCACACGAAGTCCTTGCCCACCCTGTCTCGGCGCCGGGCGCCACAC
>Ga0209751_10000234_pt1 | contig 59098 bp, 51 predicted proteins | sample RifCSP13_1_FD_184019 | JGI IMG/M metagenome (GOLD analysis project Ga0209751, IMG submission 184019) | Soil microbial communities from Rifle, Colorado - Rifle CSP2_sed 13_1 (SPAdes) (version 2) | ecosystem: Environmental > Terrestrial > Deep subsurface > Rock core/Sediment | place: Rifle...
GGTCAGGAAGGGGGGGCGCGCTTTCAATCTCATCCCTAGCTCTCAATTTGATCGCGATCATTTTCAAGGGTTGAGTTGTTCCTGCTGGGGGTTGTGATGGCAGAGTTGAAAGCGGGGGCAGCGCGCAAACAGATAGAGCTGCTCCGTTGAGATAGAAAGCGCGCGCCCCCTTCCTGACTTGCGAATTAAATGAGATTGATGTGCTTCCTGGAGTTGATTAGTGATCAGAGTTGAGAGCGGAGGCAGCGCGCCACGAGATAGAGCTGTTCCGTTGAGATAGAAAGCGCGCGCCCCCTTCCTGACTTGCGAATTAAATGAGATTGATGTGCTTCCTGGAGTTGATTAGTGATCAGAGTTGAGGCGGGGGCAGCGCGCCACGAGATAGAGCTGTTCCGAGATTGAAAGCGCGCGCCCCCTTCCTGACTTGCGAATTAATTGGGGTTGAATTGTAACTGCTGGAGTTGATTAGTGATCAGAGTTGAGGCGGGGGCAGCGCGCAATGAGAATGAGTACTGAAGATGAAAGTCTGAGCGCGCGCCCCCTTCCTGACCTGCGAATTAAATCAAACGTTTACTCTGGCCCGTCCATGGGACAACCATCAGCCTCTACGGGAAGATACCCAATTCGGCGTAGCAGGTAGCCACCTTGTTTATCGCACTGATAAACGCCGCAGTCCTCAATCCCGGAATTTTGGGATCTGATTTCCATATCTCACGGAGCTGGTTGTACGCAACCGCCATCGACTCCTCCAAACCGGAGTTAACCAGATCGATCTCGTCAGCACCACGGGCAACACTCTTTCTTTCAGCATCCGAGAGCCTGCGTCCGGTATTTTCTTCAACCACCCGCAGCAGGTTCTCAAGACTTCTTTGCTCAAAACGCTTGCCCATCCTGCCGAACCGGACGTGCGACAGGTTTTTCAGCCACTCGAAATAGGAGGCAGTGACGCCGCCGGCGTTTAAGTAGATGTCCGGGATGACCAGGGCGCCCTTTTGCAAAAGGATTTCCGCAGCACCGGCAGTCGTTGGTCCATTGGCCGCTTCGCCAACAATCTTAGCCTTGATCCGTGCCGCGTTCTTTTCCGTAATTTGATTCTCAAGCGCAGCCGGAATCAAAATGTCGCAATCCAACTCGAGAGCCTCTTCGCGAGTGCCGAGATTAGTTGCTCCGGGAAAGTTGAGGATTGAGCGAGTCTCTTTGCGGTGCTTCATCACCGCCTCGAGGTCCAAACCCTTTGGGTTATAGATGGCGCCTTCATATTCCGCCAGAGCGATGATGACTGCCCCACCCTGCTGACAGAACTGGGCCGCGTAGTACCCAACGTTTCCCAGTCCCTGTACGACGATACGCTTACCTTCCAACCCCTTTTCAAGACCGAGTTGCTTCATGTCATCTTCTTGGCTACAAACTTCGCGCAGTCCAAAAAAGACTCCACGTCCCGTAGCTTCGAGTCTTCCCCTGACCCCGCCCTGCGACACCGGTTTTCCAGTCACGCAGGCAAGCGCATCGATGTGTCCCGGATGAAAAGCGGCGTAGGTGTCGACTATCCAGGACATTTCTCGCTGGCCGGTCCCGTAGTCCGGAGCCGGCACGTCCACTCCAGGACCAATGAAGTTCTTCTTTATTAACTCCGAAGTGTACCTACGTGTGATCTGTTCCAGTTCTTCGACGGTGTAGTTCTTGGGGTTGATCTTAACTGCGCCTTTCGCCCCACCGAACGGTACATCCATCACGGCGCACTTATAAGTCATTAGCGCAGCCAACGCCTTCACTTCATCTTCATTAGCGTCTTCGGAGTATCTGATTCCGCCTTTCACGGGTAGCTTGTGGTGACTGTGCTGCGCGCGCCAGCCGGAAATCACCTCGTAGCCTTCGCGGGTACGCACCGGGAAACTGAACGAATACACGCTGTTACAGATTCGGATCTGTTCCAACAGTCCTTTCGGGTGCGGTGTGAACGAGGCGGCCTCATCAAAATAAACTGAGACGTTGTCGAAAAAACTTGATTGAGAGTGCGCTGTAGTCATGAATTACTCCTTTAATGGACTGAGCCCGCATCTGACGGCACTAACTCACTTGTGTCGGCCATCGCGTTCCTTATCTCGATGCATCCTTTCGGTGTGGACCGCAGGAATGGTTTGTTATACTTCGACATCACACAGTCAATAACGTTATCCAGAGCCGGTTTCTGAAGTACGCCATCTGTCTCCGGTCACTGAATTTAAGAGAGGAATAAGGGTAATGCAACTTGGGATGATCGGTCTCGGACGGATGGGGGCAAACATGGTGCGCCGCCTGCTCCGCGGCGGACATCAGTGCGTCGTTTATGACGCAAGTCCGGAAGCGGTGCAGCAACTCACCGGTGAAGGGGCCGTTGGTGTTTCGTCCCTTGATGATTTAGTCGCCAATTTGCAACCGCCCCGAGCCGTCTGGTTAATGGTCCCGGCGCACGTTGTCGACACCATTCTGAACGAACTGATTACTCGGATGCAGAAGGATGACATAGTCATCGATGGTGGCAACTCCTACTACATCGACGACATCAGGCGGGCCGCAGAACTAAAGGCGAGTGGAATTCATTATGTGGACGTCGGTACAAGCGGCGGTGTGTGGGGTCTCGAGCGAGGTTACTGTCAGATGATTGGCGGTGAGAAAGAACCCGTCCGGCACCTTGATCCGATATTTAAGACACTGGCGCCCGGCTCCGGTGAGATTCCGCGTACTCCAGGTCGTGAAGTCTCAAACAGCACCGCGGAGCATGGCTACCTGCACTGTGGGCAAGCTGGCGCCGGCCACTTCGTAAAGATGGTGCACAATGGTATCGAGTATGGTTTGATGGCGGCGTACGCCGAGGGGTTGAACATCCTGTATCACGCGAATGTGGGAAAGAGTAATCACGATGTTGAAACCCACACCTTTCCGCTCAGAAATCCAGAATACTATCAGTACGACTTTAGTCTAGGTGACATCACAGAGTTGTGGCGTCGCGGTAGCGTGATCTCCTCCTGGCTTCTGGACCTCGCGGCCATCGCCTTACAAAAGCAGCCGGACCTGGCGGGTTTCTCGGGCCATGTCTCAGATTCAGGAGAAGGACGTTGGACCATCGCGGCAGCAATTGACGAAGGCACACCCGTCCCAGTCTTAAGCGCCGCTCTGTATCAAAGGTTCGCGTCCAGAGGTGAAGGTGAGTTTGCAGCCAAGGTCCTATCCGCACTGCGTTTCGAATTTGGCGGCCACGTTGAGAAAAAGCCTGAGGCCGATTGAGATCATTTTTCGTTGCGTCGCATGGATTCCAATTAATGTCTGCAATTGTCCAAGCCACCACTTTTCCTGCGGCAGAACCTTCATTGCCGCACGCTGAGCCGTGTGTGGTGGTGATCTTTGGAGCTTTAGGCGATTTGTCACGTCGCAAGTTAGTTCCAGCTCTTTTTCATCTGACTTGCCTGGGTTGCACCTCAGGTCGGTTCACCGTATTGAGCATTGGGCGTGAGGATCTCAGTGAAGAAGAGTATCGCGTGAGAATGCGATCAGCCGTAGCAGAATCCAGGGAGATGGGTGACTTTAGCGATGAGGATTGGCAGACGTTCGCATCAAGGCTTCACTACTTCTCAGGAGACCTTGAAAACAAGGATTGTTATCGCCGCATCGCTGAGCGCCTTGGCGAATTGGCGGCGCAGGAAGCAGCAAGTTCTAATCATCTGTTCTATCTCTCTACTCCACCTTCGCTTGCTCCCCGTATTGTTGAGGAACTAGGCACGGCAGGTTTGGCTAATGAAGACAAAGGCTGGTCGCGTATCGTTGTTGAAAAACCCTTTGGACGCGATCTAACTTCGGCACGCGAGCTCAACGAAACTATCGCTCGCGTTTTCAACGAGCATCAGGTTTATCGCATTGACCACTACCTCGGCAAAGAAACTGTTCGCAACATCCTCGTCTTTCGTTTCGGCAACTCACTCTTTGAGCCCGTCTGGAACCGCAACTATGTCGATTACATTGAAATCACAGCAGCAGAATCAATGGGAATCGGTAGTCGTGCTGGCTACTATGAACAAGCCGGCGCGTTGCGCGATATGGTAGCAAATCATCTTTTGCAGCTTCTAGCACTGACCGCAATGGAGCCTCTCGTGGCTTTCGATGCCGATTCAGTGCGAGAAGAAAAGATTCAGGTGTGGCGCTCAATCAAAAGGATGACACCCGAGGAAGTCTCGGAGCGCACAGTGCGGGGTCAGTATGGCGCGGGCCAGATTAGTGCCGAACCGACCGCTGCGTATAGAGATGAAAAGGGCGTCGCGAAAGATTCAGTGTCTGAGACCTACGTGGCGCTTGAATTTCGTATAGAAAACTGGCGTTGGGCCGGTGTGCCTTTTTATGTGCGCACGGGCAAGCGTCTCGCTCGACCGCTAACAGAAATTGCAGTGCATCTCAAACGTGCGCCACAGGTACTTTTTCCAGCCTTACCCGATGACGAGATCGAGCCAAATGTCATAGTACTGCGCCTTCAACCGGATGAAGGAATGAGTATTAGCTTCGCCGCGAAGCAACCCGGGACGGAGATGCGCACCGGCACTGTGCACATGAGTTTTTGCTATCAGTCGGCTTTTGACGGGCGCTGGCCCACCGCTTACGAAACGCTTTTACTGGATGTGATGCAGGGCGATGCAACTCTCTTTTCGAGGCGGGACGGAGTTGAGGCACAGTGGGCATTGATTACGCCTATTTTGGAGGCATGGGCCACGTTGCCGGCCCCTGACTTTCCGAACTATGGAGGTGGTAGCGATGGTCCTAAGGCGGGCGATGAGTTGCTGGCACGTAATGGTCACCGCTGGCGCGTGATCGCGGAAAGTCGCGGTGGGTGTGAAGACAGGCCCATTGAATCGCAAGCTCGCGGGCGTTGACACGTGGTAAATCCGGGTAGTCGGAAAACCACCACACTCTCGATGAAGGCTGAAATTGAAATTGTTGCCGATGCTCAACAGCTGGCCCAAACCGCGGCAGACCTGTTCGTCGAGGTGGCCCGAGACGCGATTAGCTTGAACGGACTGTTTTCAGTTGCGCTTGCCGGTGGCTCAACGCCGAAGAGTTTATATGCGCTGTTGGCGAGTGAGGAGAAACCCTACCGGTCTCAGCTGCCTTGGTACCAAATGCACTTCTTCTGGGGAGATGAAAGGCATGTTTCCCCGGAACACTCTGAGAGTAACTATCGCATGGCGTATGAAGCGATGCTCGCAAAGATCCCTGTTCCCTTCGAAAACGTACACCGCATTAAGAGCGAGAATCAGGATGCTAGTCAGGCAGCGAATGATTATGAACGGACGCTGCGTGATTTTTTTAGTAAGGCCGAAGAAGGTCTACCGCGTTTTGACTTAGCGCTTCTGGGCATGGGGTCGGATGGGCATGTGGCGTCAATCTTTCCCGGCTCGGAAGTGATCAACGAAAAGCAAAGGCTAGTGGCTGCACCATTTATCAAGCAGTTGAATTCCTATCGGATCACGCTGACACTTCCTGTCTTGAACAATTCGGCTTGCGTTCTGTTCATGGTTAGCGGGGCAAACAAAGCGGAAGCCTTGCGAGACGTTCTCCAGAATGGCTCCAGGCCTGAGCAGCTTCCAGCACAACTCATCAAACCTACCAACGGAAGATTGCTGTGGTTAGCTGACGAAGCGGCCGCGCGCCTCTTGCCACGCGATGTAACGGATCTGAAAGAAAGGCAGTAAGCGCCCTGAACATATATTTTCTTAGTAGCGTTTCTTTTTCACCGCGTCAGCTGTCTTCTTGATTAGCTCCAGACAGCTTTCTCCCAAAGTAATGGCAAGGGCGACAGAAAGAACGTCAATGACACACAGCTGCGCAATACGCGACGTGAGCACTTCACCGCCCATAAGTGACTCGGGAGAAGCCGTTAAGAGCACCATGTCCGATACGCGAGTGATAGGCGATGGGCTGAAGTTTGTAATGGAGATCGTCGTGGCGCCAGAACGGCGTGCGACGGTCAAAGCATCAACAACATCTCTGGTGCTTCCGGAGTGCGAGATGCCAATAGCAACGTCGTTCGCAGAAAGCGCAGCGGCAGCCATCACCTGCAAGTGTGCGTCGCCAAAGGCATCAGAGACGAGTCCCAACCGCGTGAACTTGGACTTGGCGTCCAAGGCGGTAAAAGATGAATAACCCACCCCGTAGATATCGATCTTGCGAGCAGCAGATAATTTCTGCGCAGCAACTTCGACCATCTCAGGATCCAGAGCCTTCTTTGTGTCCTCAACCGCCTTTATGTTCGTCTGAAAGACTTTTTTCGCGAGGTCACTGGTGCTATCCGCGAAGCTGATGTTTTCGTGGATGTACTCGACAGGTTCCACCAGATCCTGGGCCAAGCGAAGCTTGAACTCCTGGTAGCCCTTGTAACCAAGCGCGCGGCAAAAGCGGATGACCGTGGACTCTCCCACTCCAGTGTCGCGCGCGGCTTCAGAGATAGACATCTGCATCACCTGCTCAGGGTTTTGCAGGACAAACTCGGCTACGGTTTTCTCGGCAGGTTTGAACATCTCCATCGCACTCTTGATCCTGATAAGACAACCGGCTTTGGCTGGGGCGATGTGAATCCGGCGCGGCATGCAGAACCTCCATACGGGACGGTCTGAACAGGTAACAGCAACGCGATTTTACGGAGTTTTCCTTCGAAACTACTGCTGGCGGTGGAGTATTACTCCAGAAGCTGGGGGTTTGACAATAAAATTCCTTCAGGTTGTTGCCAGTTTTCTGTGTTGCCTCGCATAACTGAGGGTCAACAAGCCTCTATCTGGTCAGAAACACAGTTTCGTAACCGCAGTCTGAGGACTTCTTCATCACTTCAAGGGTATGGTGTCTCGGCTTAGGCAAATCATACGAACGATCGGGGGGACATAAGATGAGCGCAACAATGACAAAGCAAGATACCAGCTCGGACAAAACACAAAAGCATGAGGAAGGCATGCTGGCGAAGACGATTGAACAGCAAACGGCGAAGCTTCCATCAGACGTGTTTCTATGGGCTGCGCTGGGTTCCATCGGTACTTCTGCAGTACTTCAGTTAGCGGGAAAGAAGAAAGCCAGTCTGTTTGTTGGTGAATGGGTCGCGCCTTTTTTGCTTTTGGGCGTGTATAACAAGATCGTCAAAGTCGCTGGTTCAGATAGGAATCACTGAAACTAGTCTACGCTGAAAAATGGAAGGCTACGCTCGGGAGGGCGTAGCTTTTTCTATTTGCGAGGATAAGAGGATTGGCAACTTCGATGGGATCTACGAATCAGGCACGCAGCAATCCACGCTCAGAAGCTTGTTGGCCATTTGTTTGAGCTCGCAATCCTGTTTATCCTGTCGAACCATGGTCAAACATTTGACGATGCAGGAACTTGAAACGGGATTGGAGCTAATCCGTCAATCACCGAAGGACTCTGGTCTGTTGGAATTGATCGTCTGCCGTCCCGGGACGGACCGGCGAGAAGTGCTCGAACAAGCCGAACTCAATCTTGACGACGGACTTGTAGGCGACAACTGGCGAATACGCGGTAGCACTAAGACAATAGATGGCTCACCGAATCCATTGATGCAAATTAACATCATAAATTCACGCGCCGCCGCATTGGTTGCGCAGGAACGAGCGCGCTGGCCGCTCGCCGGCGATCAGTTATTTCTCGACCTTGATTTGAGCAAAGTCAATTTGCCGGTCGGATCAAGACTCGCCCTCGGATCAGCTGTGATCGAAGTAACAGCACCGCCTCACTTAGGCTGCAAGAAATTCGTTTCGCGCTTTGGAATGGACGCCATGAAGTTCGTAAATTCCGACGTTGGGCGTGAACTCTGCCTGCGCGGTATCAATGCTCGCGTTGTCCAGGCGGGGACGATTCGCGTTGGAGAAGTTGCGAAGAAGGTCTGAGCAAGGCCTGCCACAGATGACACGAATGAGACGAATCTGAAAAGTGCTCGAAGAGATCTGCATTACTCGGCGTCTCCCTATATGGTTTCTGTAATTTTTCAATGGGCATTGCTATGATGAGCGCGCTTTCTCAAGGGGGCTAAATGAAACGATCTATTCTCGCTCCTGGCCTGTGCATTCTCATTTCTTTCTTTGCACTCTTTGCTGAGGATTACCTACCGCAAGCCCTTAGCGCAGCGCCATTATTTGACTTTGGGCCAGCAAGCTCGACGCAAGAGCCGAAGCCCTCCCCTTCTCCCAATGAGAAGCGGGGTATCGGCGTAGAAGCTTCAGCAAGTCCAACCCCTTCGGCATCGAGCACGACTCCCGGAGCAACACTCCACCGACCAGAGATTGTCGTCCAGGCCGGCATAACGTCACCGCAAACAGAGCTTGCTTTCAATCCCAATGGTCGGTTTCTGGCCTCAATGGATTGGGGTGGAAACTCGATCAAACTATGGGAAGTTGCGTCGGGTCGACTGCTGCGACAATTCGAGATGGGTGTGCCGACAATGGGGTCCAGCTCCATGTCACGTCCCTTCAAATTCAGTGCTGATGGAAGCCGTATCGTTAGTTTCGCGGGACAACGCATCCGCCAGTGGGAAGTTGAAACTGGTCGTGAAGTGGCCAACACTCTCATCTCGATTGCAAAGGACGTCACGGTTGCAATACTGAGCGAGGACGCCAGCACTCTGGCATCTGTAAACACCAAGAACTCCCAGGTTCAGCTTTTCGACGTAACCAGCGTACGAACTCTACCAGTGATCAGTTTTGGAGAGGATCAAGACCTGGCTGCGCAAAACTCGATGGCCTTAAGCCCGGATGGGAAGACTTTCGCCACAATTACTAGTGGTCATGGTCGATCCTCGACAAGCATTACCTTGAGCCACCATCTCAGCCTTTGGGACACCGGCACCGGCAAACGTAAGCAGCGGTTCACAGTGGCTACGAGTCAGTATCGGATTGGCTCGATTCCAACTCTATTGGAGCCAACAGTGACGTTCAGCGCAGACGGGCTGTGGATCGCCGTTCGTACCAAAGAGCAGGTGCGTTTCTGGGAAACGATCTCCGGCAAAGAAGTCAAGAGCTTTGCTTCTCCACTACCAGCCGACACCATTGCGGATCCTAATCTCGTCTATTTCGCCGGGAAGTTTGTTATCAGCAAAGACAAGCAGAGACTCTCGTTGGTAACCGACGAAAATCGCGTCAGCCTCATTGATCTGTCAGCAGGTGGATCAAGTAAAAAGCTTCAGGGTCACCGGGGGCCCATTGTTGCTATCTCCTTTAACGATGATGGCAAACTACTTGCCTCTTCGGGACTCGATAATCGGATCAAGATCTGGGACGCGGCTAACGGCACCGAGGTTAGGTCACTCAGCGGCGCCGCCCTCCCAATTGGCGATGTCGCGTTTTCAAAGGATGGAAAATCGCTGTCTATGGTTGGAGCACAGACAGTCAGTTTCTGGGAGCTCACAACCGGAAGTATGCGACGAGGGTTTGCGACAGACCCTGACAACTCAAGCAGCATGCAAACCGGGTTCATTGATCGAGGCAGCGTATTGAGTCCTGATGGGCGATTGATGATGTCAGGGGGTGATAATCGACCCCCAAAACTGTGGGATGTTTCTAGTGGTCGCGAAACCCTTAGCGTTGCTCTGTCACAGGACAGGAAAGTTGCGAATGCTGCCTTTACTAATGACGGGAAAGTGCTCGCAGTCTTCGAGGTAAACCAAAAACCAGTTGGCCCGCCTGCAGCGACTCCTCAATCTGGCGCGGGAATGCCTACGGACACGTTCTCTTTACCTGATACCACCAAGTTGATGGAGCAGATGAAGAAGAACCCGAAGAAGCTTGAGGCGGAAATGAAAAAGGTGCAGGAGGCGGTTGAAAAGGGCGACTTGAACGCAGGCTTAACGATGATGGAATCACTCGGTCTGATGCCATCGGCAAACAAGGCTAGTCGCAATCCAAACACGCTGCGCGTAATTGAGGTGGCGTCAGGACACCAGCTTACCTCACTACCTTTGTCAGGCGGCTTTTTTACCGAGATGGCGTCAGACATGCTCTCTACCAACTCAGCCATGGCTTTCAGTCCGGACGGTCGCTTCCTGGCTTCTGCATCTGGGTATAACGCACCGGTTCATTTAATTGATGTGGCGAGCGGTCAGCAAATCCACGCACTTAAAATACCGTTCTCTCTCGGTGTGAACGGGCTGGCCTGGACCTCAGATGGAAAACGGCTGGCCTCTTCGCAGTGGGGATTGAAGAAAGGCATGACGGATCCAGATGCCGCAGAGAACTTCTCATTTGAGGACATGTCCTTCTCAATAAAGATCTGGGATCCCGAGACTGGCTCCGAATTGGTCCAATTGCCCGGGCATCAGAACTTTGTGATGCGTTTGGCTTTCAGCGGCGACGGTCAAGTGCTTGCCTCGGGAAGTTTTGACAGTACGATCAAACTTTGGGAGGCAAGTACCGGGCGCGAGTTACATACTCTGGTGGGTCATTCAGGCGCGATTAATGCCCTTTCTTTCAGCCCTGACGGAAAGCTTCTCATTTCAGGCAGCGACGACGGCACAGCGCGCCTTTGGAAAACAAAGACGGGGGAGTTGCTCGCTGCCCTCGTCAGTCTGAATCGCGGCAACGATTGGCTAGTCGTTACTCCGTCAGGTTTGTTTGACGGCTCTCCTGGTGGGTGGAACCAAATACTCTGGCGCTTTTCTCCGGCTGTCTCCGATGTTTCTCCGGTCGAGATCTTCTTCAACGAGTATTTTCATCCCGGGTTACTTAACGACATCATTGAGGGGCGAAGACTCCCCGTAGCTACCGATATTTCACGAAAGGATCGGCGCCAACCCAAACTTACTCTGAATGTATCGGGGGTAGCAGATGGTCGCTTATCATCGCGCACCGCGAAGGTCTCTCTGAACATCAGTGACGCCCCGGCTGGCGCGCGCGACGTGCGACTCTTTCGCAACGGCACGTTGGTCAAACATTGGCGTGGTGACGTACTTAAAGGCCAACCTCAAACTTCGCTGGAGGTCGACGTTAGTTTCGTCGCCGGTCAGAATGATCTGCGTGCTTACGCTTTTAACCATGACAATGTGAAGAGCTCTGATGCCGTCGGGTCGGTCGTTGGCGACGCCAGCTTGAAACGACCCGCAACGCTCCATTTGATCGTGGTCGGAATCAACCAATACGCAAACCCCGGTTACGACCTGAAATATGCCGTTGCAGACGGTATGGCGTTCGCTGAAGAAGTGCAAAAACAGCAAAGGCAGCTTGGTCGTTTTGCTCAGATCGATGTCACAACTCTATTCGATCAGCTGGCGACGAAGGCAAACCTCGTGGGCGCATTACAGCGCCTGAGTGGAGCCAACGCAGCGCAGGAAACTCAGTCTGTGAGTAGTGAGAAATCTAAGGCAGCCCAACCGGAGGATGCGGTTGTAGTTTACTTTGCCGGACACGGTACCGCGCAAAATCAACGGTTCTATTTAATTCCTCACGACCTCGGGTACCAGGGCAAGCGAACTGAGTTGGACGATGCGGGCTTGCGCCAGATCCTGGACCACAGCATTTCTGATCTGGAACTGGAGGATTTGTTTACATCCATCGATGCCGGACTCACGGTAATGGTCATTGATGCATGTAACAGCGGGCAGGCATTGGAAGCCGAAGAAAAACGGCGAGGGCCGATGAACTCAAAGGGGCTGGCCCAACTCGCCTATGAAAAAGGCATGTACGTTCTGACGGCTGCGCAGAGTTATCAGGCAGCCCTCGAAGCCGAGCAGTTGGGCCACGGATATCTGACATTTGCATTGGTGGAAGAAGGCCTAAAAGGGCTGAAAGCCGATATTGAGCCTGTAGATGGTCAGGTGTTGCTGCGCGAGTGGTTGAATTACGCAACCGACCGGGTTCCACAAATGCAACAAGAGAAAATGCGGAGCGCGCGTGGTCTATTGAAAGATATTGCATTTGTAGAAGGTGAAGAGGTCGTGAAGGAGGTCGACAAACGCACGCTGCAAAGGCCGAGAGTGTTCTATCGCCGCGAGGAGGAAGCCCAGCCAATCGTGGTAGCGAGGCCATAATTTTCAACTCAAACATCCTGCTGATTCAACTGGCCAACTCTTTACGCGTTATCCAATAGACGGCAAGTTTTACGGGTTTTCGACCGAGGAGAATGAAGAGATGGCTACCGCAGAGAAAGTGTTCCAGCTAAACCACGCATTATCGTCGACCGGTGTTCCAGTGTCGCCCGCCGGCTTTCTGATGCGAGTCTTTGGGTGCTGGCACCGCGAACTCAGCCGTCCCTTCACGCGACACGGCCAGACCTACCGAACATGCGTGAATTGTGGGGCTCGCCGCCGCTTTGATCTAAAAACCTGGGAGACCAAGGGTGGGTTCTATCGCACTGTCGAGGATCACCGGATTCTCTAGTTCCGCTCAGTCAGGAGCGCCACGTCGCTCGTTCTCAGACCACGTGACATTACCAATTTTCCGTCCCGAGACTGATTGAACGAATAGAACAGGTCCTTTGTGATGCTCGTCAGTACTTGGGGGACGCCGCCATCGATAGGTTGCGAGATCAATTTGGACACTCCATCGCGGAAATCGATGAAAGTCACCGTCCTACCATCGGCACTGAACTGTATTGCACTCTGTCCGTTTGCCATGCCTTGAGGCACATCAATATACCTGGTAGGTATTGATTTATCTAACGATGTGATTGCTATACGCCAGGGCGCTGTGGGTTCTTGATCCTTGTGCCAGTGCGCGACGAATTTCCCATCAGGAGAGACTGAAGGCCTCAGCGACAGGCTGTCGGAAACTCGCTCTCCATTGCCACCATCGATCGAGATTTTCCACAGCTTAGGAGTGCCTCCGTCGATGTGTTCGTAATACACCCAGCGGCTGTCAGGTGATATGTCGGGCCAGTTGCTCTCCTCGCGTCCGGAAGTCAGTTGCGTGGGATTACTACCGTCACGATCCATGCGCCAGATCTGCCAGCGGCCACTGCGATTCGAATGAAAAACAACATACTTACCGTCCGGCGAGGCCACGGGCGCGTAGTTGCGACTCGCGGCAGCAGTCAATTGCCGCTGATTGGATCCATCGGCCGACATCTCCCAGATATCAGCATTCCCACTCGCGTCTGACGCATAGATGATCTTTCCATCCGCAGTCCAGCGCAGATCAAAGAACCGCCCAGCGCCGGAGGTCAAGGGTCGTGCACCACTTGGATTATTCCTCTGCTCAATCCAGATGTTAGTTAACGTCTGTCTTTGCACGGTCAACAAAGACAGCGGGTCCGCAGACATACTGACAGCGAGATAATCATTCAGATCGGTTGTCACTCTGCGTTCTCGCACCTGCACCGGATCGACGAACCAAAGCTGATAGAACGGCGAGGTGGTGTCCTGCGCGCTGACCACCAGGCCGCTACCATCCGGAACCCAGTTTACGTCCTCAATCTCCAGCCACCGGCGCGAGGAGATTACCTTTTCGGCTTTAGTAGCCACTTCGACAGCGCTCAGCTTGGCAAAAAACCCATCGTCATCTGCGGTCTCAGTTACCGTGGCAATCAACTTACCGTCGGGCGACCAGGCGGGTTGCGTCCGCAAGGAAAAGTGTCGCGGAAATTTGATAGACGCTAGCACTGTTTCTGAAGGGCTGTCTTCACTGGCAATTATCAGAAAGCCTTCACCCTTTTCCACGTTACTCCGGATGAACGCAAACTGTTTAGAGTCTGGAGAGAAACTGATCGGCCCGTCAACATCCCGCATGACTTCTCTCACGGATCCGCCGAGCGCAGGAACCCGAAACAATGTGCCGTCCCTGGCATTTGGTTCGTAAGAAACGTAATAGATGTAGTTACCGTCCTTGGAGAACGTCAAACCCCGGTAGGTAGAAGTGCTCGCCGGAACTATTCGGGAGCTGTTGGCTATCGTCGTTTGTCTCATCCAGATCACCTGCTTACCCGCCTCGTCAGAGATGTAAGCGAGATACTTCCCATCAGGCGATATCGTCGCATCAAGGAGATTGCCGGAAGCTGTGAGTTTGTCGATCTGAACTGACGAAAATGGCGCCGGTCTGGCGTCGAAAAACTGGTTGTAAGCGATGATGGCCAGTACCAGGACCGCAAAGACTGACACCACTGCAACCAACCAGCGGCGTTCGCGCTTGTGAGCTTTGTGGAGAGACCGAATGGCGTCGGATCCGGTGGGGCTTGCGGGAAGCACCTCGCCGGTCCTTATCCTACTTCGCTCTCCACCACTTGAACTGAAGTCGATCGGATGTTCGGCAGCATACGAGCGAGCGCGTGAGAGTTCCTCGCCAGTTAGGCCCACTCGACTCAGTAGGCCTTCGAAACGGGGATCTGAACGCAACGGATCGAGTTTGGGCTCTACACCAACCCAAAGCATCCACTCGTCGCGTTGTTCAATGGCCTTGGCGAACCACTCAAAAGCGGCATCGTGCTCCCCGAGTGCAGTGTGTACCATCCCGAAAAAGTATGGGGAAACATAATGCGTCTCCGCCAGCCCATGCAGGCGTTCGAGGATTGCTCGCGCCTCCTGTGGTTTACCACTGGCAGCGAACGAGTAACCCAGACCATATGACGTGACGCCAGAGCCGCCCATTAACTCTTCAGCTGTCTGGAGTTCCCTGATCGAATCCTGATACCGGCCCATTCGTTCGTAGACGAACCCAAGGATCAGCCGGCAGTTGCTAAAATTACGCTCAATCTGTAACGCCCCCAGCAACTCTTGCTCGGCCCGCTCGTACTGCCTGGCGTGGTAATAGGTCCAGCCAAAGATTGACCGGTCCATCATCGAGAGCGGGTTGATTTCAAGGGCGCGTTTTATCTCCGCGATTGCTTCATCGAAACGACCCTGCGCCGCCAGGAGGTTTGAGTACCATTGATGTGCGGGACCATAGTTCGGATTCAGCTCGATCGATCGTTTGAACCGTTGTTCGGCGCCAATCCAGTCCCAGTCGTAACACAGATTCGTGAAGGCGAGCGCTGCATGCGCCTCGGCGAGCGACTCATCTATCCCCAAAGCCCTTATTGCCGCCGCTTTTGCGTTCGGGAAACTTTCGTTTGGCGGAGCGAGGCCGAGGATCGCCGCCCAGTTATGATAGTCAGCTACGCCGACATGTGCCTGGGCGTAGTTGGGATCCAGATGGATGGCTTCGCGAAACTGCTCGACGGCGCGTGAGAAGTCTTCTGGAGTGAAACGAGCCCAAAGATAACGACCTTTAAGGTAGGCCTGGTACGCATTGGCGTTCTCGGTTTCACGACGTAGTAAGAGTTCTCGTTCCTCACCTGACACGTGGGGTAATAGTGCGTGGGCTACCTGTTCAGAGATCGAATCTTCGACCGAAAAGATGTCAGTGTAGTTCTCGTCAAATTTGGCTGCCCACACTGGCTGCCCATCACGAACGCTGATCAGTTGAACGGTGACGCGAATGCGATCCGCAGCGCGTTGAATTCGGCCGTCGAGAACGAAGCCCACATTCAACTCATGACCAGCCGCAAGAATGTTGTGGGTTCCATCAAAGTACTTGATTACCGCACTGGTGGGACGAACGATGATCCGCTGAATGTTACTCAGCTTCGTGATGATCGCATCGGCAAGTCCCATCCCTAGAAACTCCTCGCCTTTCTCTTCGGCGCGCAGTACTTGAAAGGGGAGCACCGCGATCGAACGGGATGAGGTGATGGGTTCTGTAGCACTGAGGGCCGTTCGGGTAGTCGCTGATGGAAAATATGAAGGCGCTATTACTGGATGACCCTCCAGATAGCGGCGTATGTCTTCGGAGAGTTCCTCTACTGTTGCGTAGCGTTTCTCGACCCTCTTATTCATCGCCTTGAGGACGATGTTGTCCAAACTGCCGGACAATTCGCGCTTCAACTGGTCGGCCGTCGTGCGACGGGCCCTGCTGACGCTGGTCGGTGTGATCTCGATCGGATCTTCCCCCTCCTGACCAAATACCTCAATCAAGTTGACAACCACGCTAGGGAGATCAGGCTCCTCTTCACAAATCACTCGCGCCATCTCGTGTGCAGAGTGGTTCTTCAATCTGTAGGGGCGATGATCAGTCAACAGTTCGTAAAGCAACACCCCGAGCGCATACACATCGCTGCCCGCCGTAAGTGTCTCACCGCGAACCTGCTCCGGGCTGGCATATTCAGGAGTCATGAGGCGCATCGCGGCGGTGGTTGGATCCAACGGGTGAGGAGCAAGATCCGGATTCAATAGTTTTGCGATGCCGAAGTCCAACAGCTTCGGTGTGCCTTCGGCCGTCACCAGGATATTGCTGGGCTTGAGATCTCGGTGAATGACAAGATTCTGGTGGGCATAATGCACCGCTGAGCAAACGCGCCGAAACAATTTCAAGCGTTCCACGATGGTCAACTGATGAATATCGCTGTATCGATACAACGGTTGGCCCTCAACATACTCCATAACGAAGTACGGCAAGCCGTCGTCAGTTGTACCACCGTCAAGTAATCGCGCTATGTGGGGATGGTCCAGGCTCGCTAGTATTTGACGTTCGTTTCGAAAACGCTTGATGATGAAATCTGTATCCATGCCCCGCTTGATGAGCTTAATTGCCACCTGCTTTTGAAACTCATCGTCCGCTCGCGTGGCCAGGTAAACAGAACCCATTCCTCCCCTGCCAATTTCTTTCTCGATACGGTAAGCACCGAGCCTCTTCCCGATCATGGTGGGCGTCTCTTCCACCATTGTTTCGGACAGACCCACCCCGAGAGCTGACCCTTCCATGAAGTTACCAGCGCGTTCCAGCGACAAGAGTAGGGTTTCCACCTGACCCCGCAACGCCACATTGCTTCCGCACGCCTGCTCCAGGAATGCGGGCCGTTCGTGTGGCGGCTTTTGCAATGCCGACTCAAAAACTTCTTCTACTTTTTTCCAGTGTTCAGGTGTCACTCTTGCTCTGCGGTATTGCTCAACTCGTGGTAGAGCCAGGCTTTGGCCATTCGCCATTGCCTGGTGATAGTAGCCGTGCCGACGCCCAAAACTGTTGCCGTTTCTTCGATTGATAATCCACCGAAGAAACGAAGTTCAACTACACGAGCTTTTTGCGGATCGAACTCGGCCAATGCTTTTAGAGCGTCGTCCAGCGCGATGAGGTCGGCGGCTCGCTCATCAGAAAGTTCCAACACATCATCGAGCGAAATCTTTACGCCTCCGCTCCCGCGCTTTGCAGCTTGCCGGCTCCGTGCGTGATCGATCAGGATACGTCGCATCATCTCAGCCGCTACCCCAAAAAAGTGCGCGCGGTTTGCCCAGGAGACCTTCTGATCGATAAGTCGCAGATATGCCTCGTGGACTAAGGCTGTAGCTTGAAGGGTGTGATCGGAGCGCTCGCGATGCAGATAACGGTCAGCCTGACGGCGCAATTCGTCGTACACGAGCGGCAGTAGCCGATTGAGTGCTTCCTGATCGCCGTTACTTGAAGCTAACAGTAAAGATGTAACGTCCTCCTGCGGGGCCATAGGGGGTTCTGCAACAATTCATGAAACCTTAAAACGGAGACACGTTGAGCATAAGGTTTCAGAGTAAACGAGTCAAAGGCGGAACTGTGTGAGTACTTTTGTGAGGCGAAACACGGGATAGCTGGCCGCAAGCAGGATCAAAGCGTAAACGCTGTTTTTGGTGTCCGACCAGATTGCTAACAGCAGAAAACCGACTGAAGCTGCAAGTGCGAGTCCTGTGGTCCATGGATAACCCCAGGCGCGGTAGGGTCGTTCGCGAGAGGGCTCGCGGACGCGTAAAACAAATACAGAAAGTAGCGAAAGAACATAAGTCCCTACGAAAAAGAACGCCAGTATGGTGATCACCTTTTCGAACGTTTGGCCGAAGAAGATGAAGACGAGAGCTACGGCGAAACTAACGATCAGGGCCTTATCCGGCGTACCTCCTTTATTAACTTCAGCAGTTTTCGCCGCAAACAGCCCATCGCGACTCATCGCAAACAGCACCCGGGTGGCCATCAGTTGGCAAGCGTTTACTGCACTTAACATCGAGACGATGGTGAGTACTCGGAAAATTGTGTCCCCGTGTTCTCCAAAAATGGCCTGCGCCAACGCGCCCGCAGCGAAGTCTTTCCCCGCAAAATCTGAGAACCGAAGCACGTTCATAATTGCTAAATTCACCAGCAGGTAAATTAGGATTACTGAAAGAACACCTCCGATCATCGCCCTCGGAATATCCCTTCCAGGGTTCTTCACCTCTTCGGAAAAGTAGATGACTCCGGTCCACCCGTCATAGGTATAAATAATCCCCTGAAGCGATATGACGACCGCAAGCAATAAGCTACTTCCGACCGGCAGCGCTTGTGTGGTCTCTTCGGCAGCACGAGGCGCCGCAACTACAAACGCCGCACCAATCAGGATCAGAAAAGCGATGGCCTTGAGGAGACTGGTAAGGTTCTGTGCAGAACTCCCCCAAACCATTCCCCTCCATTGAAGCGAGGCGAATAAGAGCGCTACAGCAATGGCTATCAGTGCAGCCTGGCCTGACAGCTCTGTGAATAGGGCTTCAGCGAAACCCCCAATTACTAACGAAACTGCTGCAATGCTGCCACAGGTAGAAATCCAATCGCTCCAACCCGCAACGAACCCTGCATACTCACCCAACGCGTGACGAACAAATACATATTGCCCGCCTGACTTGGGCAACATAGCGCCGAGCTCAGCCAATGAGACGGCTCCAAGCAACGCGTAAAGGCCGCCAACCGCCCACGCACCGAGGTACCACCACGTGTTGGGAAGCTGTTCAGCGATCGTTCCTGGCGTCCGAAGAATGCCGGCGCCGATCGTGTTCCCGATAATCACTGCCAAGCCAAACCCAACCCCAAGTATCTGAAGTAAACGCCCGTGGCTGATGGTTTGTGGTCGAGAGGTGATTTGCAATCAGGGGTCCTTCGGAGGGTATTTGTTCCGTTCAAGCGCTGGTTAAATCGAGGCCAGGAACACTTTCCATTTCCCATTTTTGACTCCGTTTTGCTCTGTGTCTCGGTGGTAAAAATCTCACCGCAGAGACATAGGACGAAATGACAAATGGGTAAACTTCCCGACGTGAAGTCGTGGGTCTTTCTTTTTTACAGATTACGTCAGCCCACTACTAAGATCGGCAGACAACAAGCGATGAAACAGATGTTCGCCTGCTTCACGTCTGACCGATAGACGACCTGCATCATAAGCCCTGGACGTTAGCCCACGCTGTACCGACTTACATATAGCCACATCCTCGTCCTGAATGCGTTGCCCTATTTCAATACTGGCTCGATTGTGCTCCATCGCCGCAGGCGAGACGTCAGGAAAGAAAAAATCGAAGATAACCTCAGTCTGGTCCACACCGCGCGGAATGACAAGATTGGTGTCCATTGCGCCGCTATACCAGTTGATCATGAAGTTCGGATAGATCCAATAGTACAGAGCGCGTTCGCCCCCGCGCACTGCGCCCGTCTCTGCCTCTGCACCATCCCTGACAAGTGGACTCCACTGCAAGCAGAACCTTTCGCCGTTCTCAATCAAGTAATTGCGATAGTCAAGCACACTGTCGAGCCCTTTGTGCAAGTGCGGCACGTGATAACCGCCGTCGAGATAGTTATCAACAAAGACCTTCCAGTTACACTCGAACAAATAGTGCCGCCGCTCGAGCCACTGAAACCTCTCTAAAACAAGCGGTTGGATCTGTCCGATCAATTCCGTTCCCAGAAACTCGGTGAGGGTTGGTCCTGACTCGGCAATTCGAACGAATACCCACTTCTCCCACGCCGCGCTCTGCACTGGCACTAGTCCATTTCCCGCACGTTCAAAGTTACTGACGCCCCCAAAGTCCGGCGTTCCGTGTAACTGCCCATCGAGGGAGTAAGTCCATCCGTGGTAGGGGCACCGAAGTTGATTCGCAATCCCTTCCGGTTCTGTCACAACTGCGGCCGCGTGATGGCGACAGACATTAAAGAACCCGCGCAGCTCTGCATCCGCGCCTCGCACCAGGACAAGTGGCTCGCCGGCCACATCGATCGTGAGATACCGGCCCGGTTCATTCACCTGGTCCACACGCCCGGCATGCTGCCAGGAGTTGACGAACACGGTCTGCCTCTCCAATTCATAGACGCGTTTGTCGGTGTACCACGCAGACGGAATTGTCGAGGCCTCCGTGAGCGGGAGTTGAGAGTTGTAGCTCCGGATGATCTCAGCGAGTGATTGTCGTTGCATTTTCTGGCCGAGTTTAGAAATCGGCAGAGTCGGTTAGACCGGAGTGGCTGTCTTTCTTTTCGGGTTGAAGATAGGCGTCTTCACCACCGTCGTACCCACGCGGTGTCTGACCGCCTCAACAGTAATCTCGAACTCCAGGCGGCTGCCGGCGCGTGCGTCTTCTTTCCGCACGGTCGCGAGTGCAATCATCTTCTTCAGCGTGGGGGACCAAGTCGACGACGTCGCTTTCCCCACCTGCACGCCGTCTCGAAAAATCGGCACTGCCACGCGCGAGGCTATGGGCGAGACGGCTGGTGGAAGTCCAACTTTCTCGTAGAGGGCTTCAACTTGTGGCCAATCGACCTCCAACCCAACTATTTCGCGGGCCCAACCTCTGCGGTGTTCTTGGATCAGCGCTGCCTGGCCTACAAAACGGTTCTTGTCGAGACTTACCAACCGACCTAAGCCCATCTCATAAGGTGTGTATTTCTGTCCCTCAATCAGACACTTCTTACTGCTGTTAAAGTCAATGTCGATCAAAAGCAGCCCGGCCTCAATTCTCGCCACGTCCAGGGCCAGCATTCCAGCGGGATGAATATCGAAGGCTCGACCACCCTCGATCAAGGCGTCCCAAACCGGAACTGCACTCTCTGACGCCACCCAGATCTCATAACCCAGGTCGCCAGTGTAACCTGTGCGCGAAATATCAACCGGCACGCCCGCGATCGTTCCTCGAGTAACTCGGAAGTATTTGAGCTTCCCAATGTCGGCATCAGCCACATTTTTAAGAAGTCGTCCGGAGGTTGGACCCTGCAGAGCCAGGGCTGCCACAGTTTCAGAGATGTCCTCGATCTTTACTTCGAGACCAGTGGCGTTCTGCGTGAACCAACGCAAACTAGGATCTGCCGCGGTCCATCGGTACAGGTTCTCGTCAAGACGCGACACCGTACCGTCATCAATCACTTTCCCGCTTTCGTCGCACCAGGGCGTGTAGATCACCTGACCCGCACTCACTTTTCGCATGTCGCGCGTGATGATCCGATCGACCAGCCGCGTTGCGTCTCGACCACTTAGCCGATACTTAAAAAGCGGCGAAATATCGATCAGTGCTGCTGCGTTGCGAATTGCGTTGTATTCGTGCTCGTGGTGGGGCTCATAAGAACTGACGGCATAATAACCAGACCACTCCCGATAGTTGAGACTTTCGCATAGCTCAAATGTTCTCTCGTGAAACGCTGTACCGATTGGCATCGAAAAATGTTTAGAGGTTAATTCTCAGGTTGACAGCACTGCTTGCTGCTGGTTTGTCAGAGCGAGCGATTATAGGTATGCTCGACGTACTTCAGCAAGCTGCAATTCCGGGAACAGATGCATAACAACTTCGACGTTATTGTGATCGGCGGCGGTCACAACGGATTGGTGAATGCCGCCTATCTCGCGCGCGCAGGCAAGCGAGTATTAGTGCTCGAGCGAAGGCATGTACTCGGCGGTGCAGCGGTCACAGAAGAAGTCTTTCCCGGTTTCAAGTTTTCAGTCTGTTCTTACGTTGTATCGCTACTTCGGCCGGAGATTATTCGAGAACTCGATCTGCCCCGTCACGGGCTTGAGATCCTTCCTCTCGATGGCACGTTTACCCCCATGCCTGATGGCAATTACCTGTGGCGCGTAAACGATCATGCAAAAACGCGACGGGAAATTGCGCGCCACTCGAGGCTTGATGCCGAAGCGTACGACGAGTACGGGAGAGCCATGGTCGAGATGGCCCACTTCGTCAAGCCGATCATGAGCATGACACCTCCGGACCCGACGTCATTAAACCCGAAAGGTTTGCTCGATCTGCTTACCATGGGCCGTCGCTTCCAAAAACTGCCTCTTGAAGACAAGTACAACCAGGTGCAGTTGATGACGATGAGCGCCGTCGATTTTCTGGATCAGTGGTTTGAAACCGACGTGCTAAAGGCAACAATGTCCGCGTCAGGAATAATCGGTACGTTCCTCGGTGTGCGCAGCCCCGGCACAGCTTACGTTCTTCTGCATCACTACATGGGCGAGATTGACGGGGCGTTTCGATCGTGGGGACTGTCGCGTGGTGGCACCGGCGCAATTTCCAATGCTATTGCCGGAGCGGCGCTGGAAGCCGGGGCCGAGATACGCACAGAAGCTCCCATAGCAAAGGTAATTCTGAAAAATGGGGAAGCAAAGGGAGTCGTGCTGGCCAATGGCGAGGAGATTTATGCCGACATTATCTCCTCGAGCGTTGACCCAAGGCTCACGTTCTCACGAATGGTCGGAGAAGAACACCTTCCCTCAGAGTTCGTTGATGATTTGCGACGTTACAAGTATCGCGGATCATCCGGAAAGGTGAATCTCGCGCTCGATGCCCTGCCGAATCTGCGCAGTCTACCCGGTCGTGGACCACACCTGCGAGGAGCAATCTCGATCTCGCCCAGCGTCGATTACATGGAGCGCGCCTACGACGAGGCTAAGTATGGCCGCTTCTCGCGCCGACCTTATATCGACATAGTTATCCCGAGCCTTACCGATCCTTCAGTCGCCCCCGCCGGAAAGCATGTAATGTCCTGCTTCGTGCAGTACGCACCCTATAATTTGAAAGAAGGAACGTGGGATGAAAAGCGAGATGAATTTGGGGATGCGGTAATCAATACGATTGCCGAGCACGCACCGAACATTAAAGACATCATCTTGCACAAACAAGTATTGACGCCTCTCGATTTGGAGCGGGAGTTTGGGCTTACGGAAGGAAACATCTTCCAGGGCGAATTGACGCTCGAACAACTCTTCTTTCTGCGACCGGCGCCCGGTTGGGCCCAATACCGTACTCCGATTAGGAAACTTTATCTCTGCGGGTCCGCGACGCACCCGGGTGGCGGAATCATGGGGGCGCCGGGAAGGAACGCGGCACTGCAACTCCTGAAGGATTGGAAACGCGGTAGGATCTAAACGTTTGGGCTAGAGATTAAACAGATAAACGCGGATAAGAGATACAAAGGAAGGGGCGCCAAATCTTCAACTGTCAGATCTGTTTAATAATCTCATTTAGTCACCCGTTTTCATCGTTTCGTTTAGCCTAACCCATCGTGAAAAATTACGACGTCATCATCATTGGCGGCGGCCACAACGGCCTGGCTGCAGCGTGCTATCTCGCCAAGGCTGGTCTTCAAATACTTCTTGCCGAACGACGCGAACAGTTAGGAGGAATCGCAGTAACGGAAGAGATTTCATCCGGCTTTCGCTGTTCCACGATTAGTCACTCGGCCGGGCCGTTTTTACCCCAGGTTGCACGTGATTTAGATCTGGAGCGATATGGCCTCGAGTTCATTCGACCAGGAGTTCGCGTGACGGCATTGCATCCTTCAGAAGATTCAATATTGATCTACGAGGAGGCAAAACAAACTGCGACGGGGTTTAAGAAGTTCTCAACACATGATGCCGACAACTACGCCGAGTTCACCCGAGTCTTTTCGCAGATTGGGAAGGTACTCGAGCCACTTCTGACAATGACGCCGCCAGCGGTCGATCACCCATCGGCGGGCGAACTCTGGGATCTGGGTAAACTTGGTCTGGCGTTCCGCGGCCTCGGCAGAAAAGATTCATATCGTCTTTTGCGCTGGGGGCCGATGGCGGTAGCCGATCTCGTGGCAGAGTGGTTCGAGAACGAGAGAGTCCGGGCGGCGATAGCGGCCCGGGGAATCTTTGGCGCGTTCGCAGGACCGTGGTCCGCAGGAACAAGCCTTGGGCTATTGTGGCAATCAGCGTTAGATCAAACCGCACTATCTCCAGCTTCATTCGTCAAAGGTGGAATGGGGGCGTTGAGTGATGCATTAGCGCAGGCAGCAAAAGAGGCTGGTGTAGAAATACGCGTAGCAACGGAGGCAGCCAGCATCACCGTCAAGGACAACCAAACGTCTGGAGTGGTTTTCACCAATGGCGAAGAAGCACTCGCAAACACGGTATTATCAAGTGTTGATCCACGCACTACATTCCTCAACTTGATGGATCCGCTTAACCTCGATCCCAACTTTATCCTGAAGATCAGGAATTACCGTTCGGTTGGTGCAGTCGCAAAGGTTAACCTGGCGCTTTCTCGCCTACCGCGTTTTTTGGGGGTCAAAGATGCGGCTCTTGAACTGTCAGGCCGGGTTCACATTGGTCCGGACATCGACTACCTTGAGCGGGCATTTGATGCCGCCAAGTACGGCGAGTTATCAACAAAGCCTTACCTGGACATCACCTTGCCGTCGTTAACCGACACAACACTAGCTCCCAAGGGCGCACATGTGATGTCAGTTCACGTCCAGTTTGCGCCTTATAAACTCAGAGTTGGCGACTGGCAAATGGCGAAAGGCCCACTAGCTGAAACAGTTGTTAACGCTCTGACTGAGTATGCTCCCGACTTGCCAGATGCGATCGTTGGCCAGCAGGTGATTACCCCAATCGATCTCGAACAGGAATATGGTTTAAGCGGCGGTCACATCATGCATGGGGAACAATCGTTGGACCAGTTCTTTGCGTTTCGGCCTTTGATTGGCTGGGCCCAGTATCGCAGTCCGATTCGTGGTCTCTACCTTTGTGGCGCCGGTACCCACCCGGGCGGCGGTGTTACCGGTGGACCGGCCATGAACGCCAGCAGAGAGGTTCTTAAGGATCTTAAGAGAAGATAAATTCCGCAAATGAATGTGAAAGAGACGGGGAAATCAACGTTGCGCGCTGACCGCTTGAGGCATACGCCAAAACGCAGCTTCGCAAGCGACAACAACGCCGGCGTTCATCCGGAAGTTCTTCGAGCGGTTGTGGGCGCAAACGATGGCCACGTTATTGCCTACGGAGATGACCCTTACACGGCCAAAGCCTTACAGAAGTTTCGCGGCGAATTTGGTAGAGACATCGACGTCTATTTCGTGTTTGGCGGGACAGGGGCAAATGTTTTAGGTCTAAGAGCGATTACTCAAAGTTTTCAAGCGATCGTTTGCGCTGAGTCGGCACACATCAACGTAGATGAATGCGGGGCGCCCGAAAAATTTACCGGGTGCAAACTACTCTCTACCCCAACAAAGGACGGTAAGCTGACGCCTGACCTCATCAGAAAATTCCTGCATGGAATTGGTTTCGAACATCACGTACAGCCGCGGGTTGTCTCAATCTCTCAAGCAACAGAAATGGGCACCGTTTACAAGCTTGCTGAATTAAAGGCGCTGTCGGATTTTGCTCATAGTCAGAATCTGCTGTTGCATATGGATGGCGCCAGAATCGCAAACGCTGCCGCGAGCCTCGGTGTAAGTCTGAAGCGTATAACTCGCGACGCCGGAATCGATGTGCTGTCTTTTGGCGGCGCAAAAAACGGGATGATGTACGGCGAGGCTGTGGTTTTCTTTGACAAGAGTCTTTCGAGAGATTTCAAATACCTGCGTAAACAAGGTACGCACCTTCCTTCAAAGATGCGCTTCATTTCGGCCCAGTTCGAGGCGCTGTTGTCGAATGATCTCTGGCGGCGAAATGCACTGCACGCTAACCGGATGGCGCAGTTACTCGTTCGCGCATTGGAGCCGGTGCCTAAGATCAAGATCACTCAACCGGTCGAATCAAACGGGGTCTTTGCAATAGTCCCCGATAAGTTTGTGCCTCAGTTACAGAAAAGTTACTTCTTCTACGTGTGGAATGAGGAGACCTCAGAGGTTCGCTTGATGACTTCGTTCGATACCACCGAAGATGATATCGACAAGTTCATTCGCCTCGTAAAGAAAATAGTTCGCTGACCTACGCTGGCCTGCTGCGGATGTAAGATCACCCCTGGGATAGAAGACGGATCGATCTGGATGAGTAGTGTCCTCGATCAAACTTCAGAACTCCTCGAATTAGCACCCGAACTTGTGTCCGTGAGAACAGATTCAAGGGCTGCGGTGCTTCTGAGTGTCGATATCGGTACCTCAGGTGTCCGCGCCACACTCTTTGATGAATATGGAAGCGAGCTTTCAGCTTCCAGTCAGCAACAGAGCGTTGCCACCTTTTCAACGCTTGACGCCGATCAAACCGTTGAATTGGTGGTTCGAGCGATTGATCTATTGTTGTATCGTTCGTCAGATAAGAAGTCGATCGAGCTGATTGCCATATCGTGTTTTTGGCACAGCCTTGTGGGCGTGGACAGTGGGGGAAGAGCGATTACGCCAGTCTTCACTTGGGCCGATACCCGAGCCGCAGATGCCGCACGTAGGTTGCGAGCGCGTATATCTGACCACGATGTTCATTCTCGTACCGGCTGTCGAATACATCCGTGTTATTGGCCGGCAAAGCTTCTCTGGCTAAAGACCGAACAGCCCGACGTTTTTCAAGCTGCGAAATACTGGCTGTCCTTCAGCGAGTATCTGACCCTGAAGCTCTTCGGCGACACTACCATCAGTGTTTCAATGGCTTCGGGCACCGGACTCTTCAACCAGAAGAATTGCGAATGGGATAGAGCATTACTGGCAGAGCTGTCTATCCCGGAGGCACTCTTGCCAGTCATCGGTGATCGCCATACAACGGGCAGAACGCTTAAGTCGGAGTTCCGAGCGCGTTGGCAGGACCTAGATGAAGCACGCTTGTGCCCTACAGTCGCTGATGGCGCCGCAAACAACATCGGGTCGGGCTGTCACACACGTGAAAAGCTGGCTTTGATGATCGGGACGTCCGGCGCCGCTCGTATTTTGTACTCTGGTGAACCACCTGCCGAGATTCCGGCCGAGCTCTGGTCATATAGAGCCGATCGTTCTCGAGTTGTATTAGGCGGTGCGCTTTCAGATGGCGGCGGAGTCTATTCGTGGCTGAGAGAACTGCTGCTTCCACTCATCGAGTCAATTGAATTAACTGAATTGCTTGATCGTGTCGCACCGGATTCGCACGGACTGACGGTTCTACCCTTTTGGGCCGGTGAACGCAGCACGGGATGGTCGCTGGAGGCGCGAGGCTGCATACTTGGTCTGACATTGCAAACGACCCCAGTGGAAGTTTTGCGGGCGACAATGGAAGCGATTGCATACCGCTTTGCGCTAATCGTGAAAGCTCTGGAAGGGATCTCGCCAGTCAAAGAAGTAATCGCGTCTGGAAACGCGCTGCAGTCTTCTCCAGTTTGGTTGCAGATCATTGCCGACGTGCTGGGCAGGCCTGTCTACTTAAGCAACGCCCTTGAGGCGTCCAGTCGCGGAGCTGCCTTGCTTGCGTTGGAAGCAGCGGGCAAAATACCCAGTTTAGAACTGATCAACGAGGTGCCGTGGATCGAGATCATTCCTGATCCTTCGCGCCACGCCATCTATCAAAAAGGTCTCGACCGCCAGCAGAAGGTGTACGAGCAATTGATCGATTTGTGAGACTTATTGCAGATTCAGAAAACTCCTGTTCATTGCTCTAAAAATCCACAGGCCGAAGGACCCACTTATAGCATGAGCGCACCAGTGCCGATGGAAAACGCAAATACTCAACTCGACCAGATCTGCATCAATACGATTCGCACGCTCTCGCTTGATGCGGTGCAAAAGGCGCAGTCAGGCCATCCAGGGTTGCCTTTGGGCGCGGCGCCGATGGCATATGTGCTTTGGACTCGTTTTTTGCTACACAGTCCCGGCAACCCTAAGTGGGAAAACCGTGACCGCTTTCTACTCTCAGCCGGTCATGGTTCGATGCTGCTCTACTCCCTTTTGTATCTGACCGGATACGACCTTTCGCTCGATGAAATCAAAAACTTCAGGCAGTGGGACTCCAAAACTCCCGGCCATCCGGAAAATGTTTTAACGGCTGGCGTCGAGATCACCACTGGCCCACTCGGCCAGGGATTCGCGAATGGAGTGGGCATGGCGATGGGGGCGGCGCATCTGGCAGCGAGATTCAACCGCGAACATTTTCCGCTGATCGATCATTTCGTTTATGCGATTGTTTCAGATGGTGATTTGATGGAGGGTGTTGCTGCCGAAGCTGCATCGCTTGCTGGTCACCTGCAGCTTGGAAAATTGATTTACCTCTACGATGACAACAAAGTCACCATCGAAGGCTTTACCGATCTGGCTTTCAGTGAAGACGTGCCAAAACGTTTTCAGTCTTATGGCTGGCACACGTTGACAGTCACTGATGGAAACGATCTGAATGCGATAGAAAACGCTATTCGTGAGGCGCAAGGTGATCCGCGTCCGTCTCTAATCTCGATCAAAACCACAATCGGTTATGGAATGCCTACGGCCGGAACGCGAAAAGCCCACAGCGATGCACCTGGTCCAGAAGCCGTGCGCGAAACAAAGCGAAATCTTGAATGGCCCGAAGAAAGAGAATTCTATGTGCCGGAAGAAGCTTTAAAGCACTTTAGGAAAGCAGTCGAGCGCGGTCAGGAGTTCGAACGACAATGGCAAGACTTGATTAGCAGTTATCAACAAGCATATCCAGAGCAAGGCGCACTCTTAAGGGCGACGATTCAGGGAGAGCTCCCTTCGGGGTGGGAGCAGCATCTGCCAAAGTTTGACGATCAGAAAGCTATAGCTACGCGTGTGGCCAGTGGTGAGGTCATCAACGCACTCGCTCCCCATCTTCCTATGCTTATCGGCGGCTCCGCTGATTTGGGTGTTTCAAACAACACCGACATCAAGGGTGGCGGAGGCTTTTCACGAACGTCCTACGACGGGCGAATCATCCACTTTGGTGTGCGAGAACATGCAATGGGCGCCACGCTCACGGGAATGGCCTTGAACGGCGGGTTGATACCATTCGGTGGGACCTTCATGACGTTTTCGGATTACATGCGTCCGTCAATCCGGCTCGCGGCTCTTTCAGAAGTACAAGTCATCTATGTCTTTACTCATGACTCGGTCGGACTGGGTGAGGATGGCCCAACTCATCAGCCGGTGGAACATCTCGCAGCATTACGTGCAATTCCCAACCTTCACGTGATCCGGCCAGCCGACCCAGCAGAGGTTAGCGAAGCGTGGCGAATTGCTATCTTGCGACGACACGCGCCGACTGCGCTGGCCTTAACACGTCAAAAGGTCCCAGCTATAGATCGGGCGAGGTATGCTCCGGCCAGCGGGCTTCGCCGTGGGGCCTATGTATTGGCTGAAACCGATGGTGGAGAACCTCAACTGATCCTCATCGCAACCGGGTCAGAAGTGTCGCTTGCACTCGAAGCAAGAGAGATCCTGCAGCATGAAGGTATCAACACCCGCGTAGTCTCCATGCCGTGTTGGGAGTTATTCGAAGAGCAGTCGGAAGAATATCGCAGCGACGTGATTCGGGATTCCGTAACACGGTTGGCTATCGAAGCCGGAGTGCGTCAGGGCTGGGATCGCTACGTTGGATCAGCGGGAGGCGTAGTGTCGCTGGATCGTTTCGGGGCATCGGCGCCGGGTGAGGTGGCTCTGAAGAATCTAGGCTTTAACGTCGGCAACGTAATCGATCGCGCTAGAAGATTACTGCGTTAACCGACAAATCTCAGTGCCCCAGGTAAAACGCGAAATTCCACCGGCGTTTTCCCCCGGACATTTCCATCAGCTTCAATCAACAGGTTATCTTCACTACTGAAGGTTTCGATCTTGACCCGCTCACCGCGCATTATCTTCACCTTTGAGTTTCTAACATGACCGCCTGAGTGCAACCTGGGTAACTCACGCACAACAGCGGCTCGATTCAAGCCTGACGCAGTCACGACGTCCAATTTGCCATCATCCACTCGGGCGTCGGGAGACAGCATCATTCCTCCGCCAGCGTATAAACCGTTCGCTACCGCAACCAGATTCATCGGAGCGCAAAGCGGCTGCCTATCGTCAACCGTTACCTGCACCAGTCTCTCTCGCCATGCCGCCAACGCTCCGACAGCTGCCATCATGAATCGCGCTTCCCCAGGGAGTCGCCGAAGGTATTGGCCCTGCGCCGCCACACGTGAGGCAGTTTCACCTCCGATTCCCATGGTTGATGCGTTGATACAAATAAAGGGCTTCGAGTAGCCGTCACACCGCGCTTCCAATACGTCAACTCTGCGCAAGCCCGCCTCTTGATGCCTACAGTAAGCGATGAATAGATCGAGCCAATAACAAAGGCGCGCACGCCGGCCGATTAGTCCCCGGGCAAAGTCGTCGCCCGTTCCGGCCGGCAGAATCGCCAACACGGCTTCGGGACTGACCGGCCGGGCAGGGGAATTCTCGAATGAGAAGAACCCCTCAGCGGCTTCGCTCAAGGTGCCATCACCACCTACGACGGCAACCAGCTGACGGCCGTTTTGAAGTTCGTGGCGAGTCTTGACGGTGGCATCACCCGCATTTCCGGTCTCGTACTGATCGAATTGAATTTCGTATTGTCGAAGCGCTGCCTCAACTTCCGGCCAGACGTGTCGTGCCTTCGCTGCGACTTTGTTGATAATGATTAACGGACATGGCATTTCGATATGTTCTTATTGTTTCGATATGCTTGAGCTTGTCCTTTTGTGCTCGTTTCGCGTGCGCTGAAGTTTAGTGGAAACCGAATACTAGGAAATGAAGGCTTCGACCTTCCACAAGCTTCAGAGTATTACGCGCGACAAACTGAAGTTTATCGAACAAACACTATGTTGTACTTGATTTGGTAGGCGGCGCCTACCTGAATGCGAATCTGGAGACACTAGCTATCGGGGTCGGATGCTTCTGGTGGGAACGACGTCCGGCTCAACAGCAACTCGAGTCAAATGAAAGTTTTGGCAAGGTTGTATTGACAGTCAGTCAAAAATGAAAAAGGGAAGGATCTCCTTCCCCTCTTCACCTTTTACCCTCTTCCCCTTATTCCCCGTGCAATCAGGAGCGCGCTCGAGCTCGGCGCGCTGATAACGCCAGCTCTCGAGCACGCGGCATCGCTTCCACCGCTCGTGCGATCTGCGGATCCTCTTCGTTGAAGACCTGCAATGCTGTAACGGAACCATAGGCCGCTGTTATCAGATCATAGCGAAGCTGCCGCTCAACGAAGGCACGTGAGCGATTCAGCTGCTCATTCGCAATATTGAAGCTCGGCTTGGACGCAACGAACCGCTTGAATTCGTCATAGAGCGCATCGGTAATTGGGAAATCAGTCGCCTGAATATCGTGACCGAATTCGATTGTTCTCCGCACTTTGTATGACTCGAAACCTTTGACGCGTCCGGTGCTTAACTCCAGGGCAAATGCAAAGATCGGATCTGCCAGTCTTCCGTCGGAAGGATTACCGGTAGCAGGTTTTGCAACCTCGTCAGGGGCAATTCCGCCGCCACCGTACACGGTGCGACCAGCGTCCGTGCGAGTTTCTGGACCGTTTTGCTTACTCTCTTTCTCATCAGCGCGATGCCGATAGTAGTCATAGAACCCGCCATCCGCATATTCGCGTTGGATAAGGCGTCCTGAAGGTGTGAAGTACTTAGCTATCGTCAACAGCAGTGCAGAATCGTACTCGAGTTGTATCGGTAACTGTACGAGACCTTTGCCGAAAGTGGTTTCACCAACAATCAGCGCCCGATCGTGATCTTGTAGCGCTCCGGCCACAATTTCGGCGGCTGAAGCAGTATCGCTGTTTACCAGAACTACCAGCGGCACCGGGTCAGGAACATCATTCACCGCCTTAAAGGTCTCTGAGCTCCCGCGGATGCGACCTTTTTGGGTCACAATCAACTGCCCCCGTTGCAGGAATGTGTTTGCCACGCGAACTGCTTGAATCAGCAGACCGCCTCGGTTGCCACGCAGATCGAGAATCAGCATATTCATGCCGCGCGAATGCAAATCCTGTAACGCCTCTTGAAACTCGTCGGCCGTGGTGAGGTTAAAGCCACCCGTCATCGCCACGTACCCAACGCCGGGCCGCACCATGTAGGCTTGCGGAATAGATGGAAGCGGAACGGCGTCTCTCGTGATTGTCACCGTTTCAATCTGTTTCGTGTCGGCATGCTCCACCGTGACCTTCACGATTGTGCCGCGCGGCCCGAGAAGGAACTTTCGCACTTCACTGTAGTTCTTGCCCTTCATTGACTGAGCATCGACTTCCACGATCTTGTCGCCAAAGCGAAGGCCCGCACGTGCGGCGGGTGATTGGGCAAAGGTTGCGCGGATGTATGTGTTGGCGTGACCGTTTTCTCGCAAGTCACCGATGGTGGCGCCAATGCCGAAATACTCGGAACGCTGCTCGGTCTTGAACGAGGCGTACTCAATCGGGTCAAAGTAAGTGGAATGCGGATCGAGCGCATTCAACATTCCATTAATCGATGACTTGAAGACCGTGTTGTAATCCAGCTTTTTTCCGTCAATGTGCTGCGCCTGAATCACCGACAATGCTTCGTTTAAATCCCCCCTGACCATGCTGGGTGTAACAAGGGGCCTTGCCGGGTTTACCGCATTTGGGGGAGTTGTTCGTTCGCTTGCCGGAGGCTGGCGCCTGGCAGAGCGATTCTGCTGAGAAAAGATGATTGCGGGGAGCGAAAGGGCTAGCAACAGGAAAAGAACGCCCGGCAATAAAGAACGATTTCTCACGCAACCTCCTGAATTTGAACGATTAGGTCCGACTCCGCCGAAGCGGGGCTGTCAGAATAGCATGAACAGTCAACGCTTTTGAATGTACGGCGCCAATTGGGGTTAAGTTTCGTAGCTAAAACGGGCGACGAAATGTAGATGCTTTCAAGGTCAAAGGTGTTCGCCGAGGCTGCCTGAGAAATTCACTAAAGAACCCAGATAGGAGCCACAGATTATACGGATAATACGGATCTGAAAGGTGGGGGCGGAGAGGATAAACCACGGGACTCAGGGTCCGGTTTCAGCGCTCATAAGATCCTCTCGCTCATCCTCTGCGCCCCCCGCTCCCTTCAGATCTGTATTATCCGTGTCATCTGTGGCTTCTTTTTCTCATCCCTGGCCCGTTGCTCGATTTCACGCAATTCAACTGCCTCCTATATAATCGGCCAACTTTTTACACTTTTACGGAGGAGCGCTGAATGTCATCACCCCTGAGCCGCGATCACATGTACACATTTGCCAATTCGCACCGCAAGGAGTACGAGGATTTGCTTCGAGAATTTGTTGAGACACCGACGGTGTCAGTGGATCCAGCACATTTCGAGGACATTCGCAAAGGGGTGGAGCTAACCGTCGAGAGCATCCGCAGCTTCGGTGGCAAAGCTGACGTCTACCGGGCGGCCAAGGGAAATCCGATAGTTCATGGCGTTTTCGATCAGGATCAGAGTCTGCCAACAGTAACTGTCTACAACCATATGGATGTCCAACCGGCCTCGAGAGAGACGGAGCCCTGGGAGACTGAACCCTTCGTGATGACTACGCGTGGTGATACCTATTACGGCCGTGGGACTACTGATGATAAGGGTCCGGCACTGGCTGCCCTGTTTGGGGCGCGAGCTGCACAAGAGGCCGGTGTGCCCATCAATGTTCGGTTCCTGTGGGAATTCGAAGAAGAGATTGGGTCCCCGAACTTTGAGGCCATCATCTCGAGTGCAGCTCAAGAACTTCGCACGGACTCGGTTGTCGTGTCAGATACCGTATGGGTTTCCAGGCAGAGACCGGCGAATTCCGCTGGTCTTCGTGGCTTGATGGGTTTTGTAATGTCGCTCGAGACCGGCACCACAGATACCCACTCTGGTGAAGTGGGAGGCGCTGCTCGGAATCCTATAGGCGAGCTATTGAAACTGGTGTGTGAGCTCTATGACCCAACGACGGGCAAAGTTAAGCTAAAGGGCTTCTACGACAACATCATTCCTCCAACGCGACAGGAACTCCGCGATTGGGCAAATTCGGGATTCACTACCAAAGGCTTTAAGAAGGCCCATCACCTGAAATCGTTGCGGGTCGAAGACGACATGGAGGTAATGAAGCGAATCTGGGGAATGCCGACCCTCGAGATTCACGGAGTCGCCGGTGGATACCAGGGCCCGGGAGTGAAGTCGATTGTGCCGCCGCGTGGTGAGGTAAAAGCATCGTGCAGATTGGTTCCCGGTCAGGATCCAAAACGGATTGCGAAACTCCTTAAGGCGTTTGTGAAAGAACGCAACCCGGACGTGAAGATCAAGTTTGAATCGATGGCGCCGGCATTTCGGGCTGAGATAGAAGGACCACTGCCCGAAGCCCTGAAGCGCGCTGTGAAATTTGCGTTCAAGCGCGACTCGGTGTTCGTTCGTGATGGCGGGACGATTGGTGCCATGACGAGCATTCAAAAAGTTTTGAAATGCCCAATCATGTTTCTCGGTCTATCTCTGCCTGAGCATGGTTACCACGCTCCGAATGAGAACTTCGATTGGCGGCAAGCTTCGGGCGGCATGGTAGCGTTTGCGAAATACTTTGAAGAGATTGCGAACTTAGGGCAATAGGCGTTCTAGTTGGAATTTCCCATGCAAGACTCAGAGGAAATCAAGAAGTTGCTCGTCGAGATTCGGGACGCTCAGCTTGAACAACTGGCTGAGTATAGAAGGGTGACGCAGAGGTCCCTTGAGTTACAGCAGCAGGCCGTAACGCGCCAGGAGCAGCTTGGTACACTGTATAGGCGCGTCGTCCTGGCGGGGGGCCTCCTCATCATTGCGATTGTCCTCGTCATCGTCTATTTGCTTGGCAGTCTGCGCTAGTTGGGAACGCGGGCGTCCCCGCCCGCACCGCATTTTCGTCTATTGCTGGCTGGGAACGCGGGCGTCCCCGCCCGCACCGCATCATCGTCTATTGCTGGCTGGGAACGCGGGCGTCCCCGCCCGCACTGCATCATCGTCTATTGTGCGCTAGCTGGGAACGCGAGCGTCCCCACCCGCACCGCATCATCGTCTATTGCTTGGAAGATGCACTAGCTGGGAACGCGGGCGTCCCCGCCCGCACCCAATTAGGCGAATCTCCTTTTTCGCAACAGTTTTGGAGCTTCCGCGCCTATTGCCGGCGGGACGCCCGCGTTCCCAAGAGCCGTTGAATTCAAACTCAAGATTGGAAACGAAACTACCGAGCGCCATCTCGCCTTGTGACGGGGTGTGGCGCAGAACAGGAGAATCCCCCATGAGTTATGTCAAGGCACGGCTTTTTGCTGTTGCAATCATTGTGATTTTCGCTGCACTGACTTATTACAACTGGCAACAGCTATTCAGTGAAGGTCGCTACTCTCTGAAGATGGCAGCGTTTGGACCAGTTGGTGTGGTCGGCGGAATGTTTCTAGTGTTCTTCCCCAGCAAGTTCGGGAAGCCCACAACCACGATCGACAAAGTGCTGGTGCTATTGGTTTTTGGGATTGGCATTGTGGCCGGATTAATCAACTGGTACCTGATGGATCCCGGATACTTCGGTATGTGAAGCATGATCAAACCATTTGCGGTCCCGGGATGGGATTTATCATTTCATATTTTGCCATTTCACATTGTGTGTTAGCAGGTTCAGCGGCATTCACTTCACGAGAGTACCTTTCAGCTGAGTTGAAATCGCAGGTGGGGAAGGGGGCAAGCGGCACTCAACTTACATCTCTTGTTCCCGATCTGATTCCGCGCCGCCCCCGCCCAAGGTCCAGCAGTATTAAATCAAAGGATCGAGCTCATTATGTATGATGAAGACGCAGAAAAGAGATCGAGAGCGTCCCTAATCTTTACTCGTCTTGGCATTTCGTTGGCCGTTCAGGTCTAAGATATGACGGCATTGGCGAGCAGGCATTTGAGTTGACTAAGGAGCGCTTTGCTTAGGTACTCGATAACATGAGCAGAAAACCAAAGTGCATCATCATCACAGGCCAACCTGGATCGGGAAAAACCACTCTTGCTAAGAAGCTTGGGGAACGCCTGTGGATGCCAGTCATTAGCCGCGATGAGATCAAAGAGGGCTATGTCAACACCTCCGGCGTCAAACACGACCAACTCCCACCTAACACCAATGGTCTAGTCTCCGAGTTGTTCTTTGGAATAGTGAATGAATATCTTGCCGGTCATATCTCTGTTGTCATAGAGGCGGCATTTCAGCACAAGGTTTGGGAATCCAGGATGCCGAAGATCCTTGAGTTGGCCTCACCATTGATGGTTTTATGCTCTGCTGATGGTGCAGTGGCCGCAAGACGTCATCACCAACGAGGCTTAGAGAATCCAAACCGGGAGTTTTATCACGGCGATAAACGTGTTGCCGATTACAGGAAAACAGGCAAAATTTCTCCTTCCGTCAGTTATACAGCGCCGAATTTCAATATACCCACAATCCAAGTCTCGACAGATGGAGAATACTTCCCTTGCATTGATGAGATTGTGAAGCAGATCCAATCATCAGATGCCCAACAAGGCGGTGCACCGGAAATGAAGCAAAGGAAAGACGTGAACTGGAAAGATCAAATCCGAACGCTGGGATTCGCACAGTTACCCGGGCTCATTGACGAAGCTCATGTTGCAGCTGCTCGGTCGGCAATCGATCGCGACTTGCAGGAGAACTACGATGCGAGCCGGCAAGGGGAATACGACGGCACCTCGTACTGTCCGGGATTGCGGGGCACACGCCCCATCCTGGATCTCCTTGAGGCCACGGCCGCGAGCGCGAATCTCGACGAGGCACTTGGACTGGACACGGTCGCCTGGGATGGAGGGCAGATCGCGATCCGGAAGGCTCACAACGTTGCTTGTGCAATTGCTCCAGAGCCGCACATTGACGGCTTCGCGACCGATTCGAACGGGCTTGAGAAGGGCAAGATCTATAACCACACAGCGCTCATTGGGATCTTTCTTACGCCAGTGGTGCGCGAGTTCGCGGGCAACTTTACCGTTTGGCCTGGGTCGCACTCTCGCTACGAGGCATACTTTCGCCAGCGCGGGTCTCGGGCCATGAAGGAGCCGATGCCGATTCTCGATCTCGGGGCGCCAGCGCAGTTGATGTGTGGGGTGGGAGACGTCGTGATATGTCACTATGCATTGGGCCACGCTGCGGCAGTAAACACCTCGGACGAGGACCGAATCGCGATTTACTTCAGGGTGTGGTTACGAGACATTGAAGCCAATCGGTGGAAGTACGTAACGAAAATGTGGTCGGGGTGGCGCGTATAGGCAAAGGAGCGTACAAAGGTATTGAGGAAGTGGATAAGAGGCATTGAAGAAGGAGACTTATGCGCAGGGAGCATTAAGATCAGGGATTGATAACTTGATGCGTGAACATCAGGTTCCGGCGCTTCCTGGACAAGAATGGTCATCCGTCTGAGGTGTTCTGGGTTTTTCGCGACGACGTGTGGAAACTGTCGCCTTCGGATGTCTGGATCAAATATCCGTCCTCTTTGGAAAACATTACTCTCGCCGAAAAAGTATTCGCTGAAGGTCGCGAAAGGGGTCACGTAGACATTCATGCGGTCGCCATTGCTGCGGGTAAAATAGCTGCGACTGTTTGGTTTCCAAAGTACGCGAATGAAGAGGTTCAGGGCTGGAATCAGGGAATGAAACTCTCTATTTCACAGCCTCTGCTACGCGCAAAAACATTCGGTGCGTTGCGTTGGTCACTCCTTAGGTTTTTGCCGAGCTTCCGGCACTACCAGAGATCGGATATTTTAATCGGCACCAGAGCGTGGGCCGCCGCATGACAACCTGTTGGACGGAGCCGCAGCGTGTTTCTCAACCTGAAATGATTGGGCGAAGATTGAATAGGATCGCGCCGCCCGGTCAACTCTAACGTTAGCGGTCAACCTCGATGCTAGCTATAATGCGAAGTGTTATGAGCGCACTCTATGAGCAACTGGAGAGACAGGCTCGCCTTCTTTCGGTAAAAGAGCGAGCCAAGTTGGCCCACATCCTTATTGAAGAGCTGGATTCCTCAGGCGATAGCAACGTGGAAGAAGTCTGGATTGCCGAAGCGCAGCGCAGATATCAAGCATATCTTAAGGGTGAGATAGCTTTGCGACAGGGTGATGAGGTCATGTCTAAGGCTCGCAATCGGCTCAAATGATTGGTTACCGCTTCCTCACACTAGCGGAAGACGAAATGGTTGACGCTGCTCTTTATTACGAGGCAGCTTCGCGTGGCTTGGGTAATAGTTTTCTTGATGACGTGCAGCGCGTGATTGATAGCTTGCGCGAGTATCCTTACGCTGGTGTCGCCATTGATGATGATCTAAGAAGAATGTTACTGGCTCGATTTCCATTTGGGTTAATTTACGCGGTTGCCGATAACGAAATTGTAGTCGTCGCAGTAGCGCATCACGGGAGAAAACCAGGGTATTGGCAATCTCGTGTTGACCGCTAACAAGTTCAATCGCTTTTCGCAACTTTACCTACTCCTCAACCGCGACTCGTTCGTGTTACGCGACGGCAATTCTTCCGACGGCGACTCTGCTTCCGGCACAGTCACAGTCTATCGCGCGTCAAATACGTTGACTTTGATCCTGACGGCCGCGACGAAGCGTTTGTTGTTGTCAATTACCGGACCTCCGACACGAACGACCACGGCTAGGACTACTTTGTCTTTCGTGACGGTCCCTTCGTGCGTGCATTTCACAATCGACGCTATATGTCCGGTGACAATCGGTGGGGGCAACGACAACGCGCCTAAAAACTCTTTGGACCGGTGGCGTGCTTCAACATGAATGATGCAGTGAAGGTTCGATGAAATCGCGTTGCCCAGTCAACTATGTCGTTCGGCGCTGCGGTGTGATAACAAGCAGCTTACTTATGCGATTACTTTACATAAGCGTGATTTTATTCCTTCGCGCCTGGTCAAATGGAAAACGAAAGTTCCACGCAAGATAATGCTGAGCAAGAATTAAAGCGGCTTGAGGATAAGTGGCTTAATTCTTATCTGCGCGGTGACAAGCAGACATTCGACCTAATTATCAATCAGGAAGGACAAAGGGTGACAGCAAAAAAGGTGTAGTAGTGTATTTGCTTTCACGTCGCGCCGAGCAAGCGCTTGCCGCGGTCTCGCCTCGTGAGTAGCCTTGATTCGCAGTTGCGTGGGCGAACCGCTGAGCGCAACGTTAGGCGTCGAAACACGCACACGTGCTTATGAAAATCCATCCGTGGAATATCTTCTTTCTCTTAGGTTTTATTGCCTACGTGATTATTCGCGGGTTTTTTGAGCAGCGCAGCAAAAACAATGAGAAGTTGTTGAGCCGAATTGATAGTCGAGACCGTTTCCTCATCTTAATCATGGCTGTCGGAGGGATGATTTTGCCGGGTCTCTATTTATTTACTCCTTGGCTGGGATTTGCCGATTATCGCCTTCCGACTTTTGCGCCATGGATTGGAGCAGTGGTGATGGTGGCCGCGCTTTTGCTGTTCTGGCGCTCTCATTCCGATTTGGGAGAGAACTGGTCTCGCACTTTAGAAATACGAAAAGGGCATCAACTAGTCACACATGGCCTTTATCGTTGGATTCGCCATCCGATGTATGCTGCAATCTGGCTATTCAGTCTAGCGCAGGGATTACTGTTACAAAACTGGCTTGCTGGGTGGTCTGCTTTCGTGGCATTTGCAGTTATGTACTTTGTCCGCATCTCGAAAGAGGAGCGGATGATGGGTGATTTCTTCGGTCAGAAATACAGTGATTACATGCGGCGAACCGGGCGACTATTCCCGCGCGTAAGGGGGTAGCCCGACGCCTAACAACTCATTCACGCGAGCGGCGATTGAATGATCGTGATCATCAATTATCTCTTCTAGTGTGTGGCTATGGTTAGCTAATGAATGAAGGACACTCCTGGATTACGGGGCTTCTGGGGTAAATATCCCGGACTGTGATGATTTCTTACCAACAGACGCATCGTCGGCTAACATCGGCATCCACCGAACGCACATCAGCGACAATGTCAACGAGAAACTTGGCAGTATCGCAATTATGCTCGCGGCGGGTGATGCTTGGCATTATGCAGCGCAAGAGTGGGAGGATGTGATGAACCAGAAGGAACTGCGAACGACATTCAGTCATCCTACGCCGGAGTTACCCGTCATGGATGTCGAACGGGCGCAGCAGCACTACCGTGATACGCTCGGTTTCGAGATTCGTTGGCTGTACCCCGGAAAGGAGGTCGGTGCTGTATCCCGTGACAATGTCGCGATTTTCTTTCGCCGGAGAAACCAGCCCTTCGAGCCTGCCGTTCACTGGGTATTTGCCGCAGACATCGACGCCGCATACGAAGAGTTGCGTTCGTCGGGTGCGCGGATCGTTGAGCCTCTTGAAAAGAAACCGTGGGGTTTGCGGCAGTTCACAGTCGAGGACATTGATGGCAACCGCTTCTATTTCCACTGTGACTGAGCAAGCGTTGTAGACGGCGATGGAGTCAGCAATGGCGAGTATTAGAGCGATGATGACTGCATCTGGAAACAAGAACTCTGATGATGTCTGTGAAGACTGCAGAGCTGTTGTATTACAAGGAAGTGTTGGATGTCTAAAGCTGTTTGAGGACATCTTGGCTAGAGAATTTAGTGATTACCGTTACGGTAAAATCCACCGTCTAACGGTAGATGCCTACTCACTACAACATCCAGATAAGTACATGCGTTCCGGTAAGTCATTTGCCGCACATCTGACGGGAATGTGTGCCGCGGTTGAATATGAGGACGCCTTAACGCTTAATCAGATGGTGCAGAAGTGGCTTAGTAGGAACCCGCAAATTGATAAACCTGTACATCTTCCAGAACACCGCGGGGACTTGACGATTACTTACATCCTCAGTGCTTCGGATGCAGATGAACACATCAAGCGTGTCCGTGAGTGGGCGCAGGATATTTGGAGTGCATGGTTTGAACATCATGGTTTGGCGACGCAGTTGATTGATCGAGCGAGGGCTGAAATTAACAAGAGTTGAATAGCTCCTCAGCGGGGCGAACTAGTGTCCTGTTTCTGAAGTCCGCTGAATAATCCAACGGGGCTTCACCCCGTTACGGGTGGCATGTTTATAGACTGTGACGCGATGAATTACCGCGCCGTTCGGAGGGGGGGAACTCAACTTGTCGGGTACTCGTCTAGTCTCATTCCGCCCCTCCGAACGGCGCAGGCAAAAAGACAGTGTCGAGTGCTATAAACATGTTCCCCCTGCGGGGCAAACCTGAGCCAGAGGCCCTTGCCCTCAGCGATGACCTTCTCCATCCTGCTGCTGCGCATTCGAAATCGAGAACCTTCTCGTAATTAACAACATGGCGGAAGCTCACAGCCCAGTCTATAAAACATGGATCACGCTTCTTGACAAAGAAAAAGAAGGTGGGTTCGATAGCTTGTCGGCTGAAGAAAAGAACTTCTACCGCATCTACTTACTTGAGCTTGAAACTTATCGGGGTGGATTGGAGGTTTGGTTTCATCAAGGAGAACATCATAATACAGTCGCAAAGGCGCTCAGAACCATTGGAGCAGATAAATCCGCTTCAATCATAGAAGACGCCATGAAGTTCGTTTTTCCTGAAGGCATTGCTCCCCCCGATGAGGCAGCGCGACAGTCTTATGTACCTGACTATAACGATACTAACGCAGCGTGGTTTAGAGCTTTGGATCGATTTAATAATGCCTACTGTCAAGACCCGGATGACCTTGATCAACTGCTAATTACTTATGCGCGAGAATACGGTTTTCTGGTCGAATAGCCTTCCGCCCATAGCAAGGTTTGATCCGAGGATATGTGTTCACCGGGCAGGTGATAGTGACCATTGGACCATTTGAATCGAGGGGATCCCGAGAGAAAGCGGGCTTTATCAAGTGAAGCGCAAGATAACAATGGCCTGCACCGCGATCGCGAATCCCGTAGGCTCACCTGACTTTGTACGCTAACAGAACATGGAAGATGAGATTTAGATCAATAACTCCTGAAGACTATGAATCTGTTCGCGAGTTTCTAACTGAGGCAGGCTGGCAACATCGCGTCTCAGATCCTGAGACGTTTAGGAAGATGCTAGAGAATACCAATCGGACTGTCGTCGCGGTAGATGGTGTCAGTGCTAACGAAGGTGAGTTGTTCGTTCCAGATGACTCATTGACGATTGACGATTAGTGGTAGCAAGTCGCATTGATGAGAAGGTTAAGTTATGACGAAATAGCAAGGCTGAAATACACTAGATGTACGTGGCGGTACCTTACGGTTCTCACTTGGCTCAGTGAATGTGCTAACGATTCCGAACCACGAACACGACAAACTGAAGTTCGTCGGACCAGCAAAGATTCGGTTCCAAGAGCATCGCAGCTTTTACAACATGGCCCCTGGGGCAAATACCAGAGAGTAAAGACAGAATCGTTCATGTTGATGTGGTCATAGAACTGAAAGACTATTTTCATGCGTATGTAGATGGCGTTAAGACAAGACTCATAATCGCATGTGCAATTATGGCGATGGTTATCGCGGGTTTTACTTATTTCTTCATACTCATTGACGAGCAGACGATTCTTTGGCAACTGTCGCCTCTTTTGTTTGGGTTGCCTATCGTCGCAATTGTCGGGCAGTTCTTGAGGATCCACGCCTCATTTCGAAAGTATCTAAGCGATCTTTCGGAGTCCGAAAGAAACGTCCTCTTTATCTTTCATGAAGGATCATAGCTTCCCAACTTGGATGTAAAGCGAAACTCATGGCAAACAGTTCTGACGTAATACGTATGACGAGCAGGTAATTTCTCCCCTCGAGAGCGCCAAGTCATGGGTCCGACACGATACCAGCGCAGACTATTAGTAGCTTTCTGGCTTGGGTATGTGGTGCTTGCGGGCGGGTACCTGGTTCTCGTGGCTCACGAATCTAGGTGGCGTCAAACGATGCGGCAGAAGCTCATAGCCGAGTCCCCAGTGGTTTGGGTCGCTCCCTATGGCATCCATTATCATCAAGAAAGGCATTACGGACGACATTTAAGTTCGCCAATCAGCCTGTATGAGGCGACGGAGAGGGGTTACGAGTACTGCAATATCTGTCACCCACCGCTCCCCGCTCAGCTGTTACACTCCCCACTATGGCTTAGGCACTGGCTTCTGATCCTCCTTGCATCCAGCGGCTGCTGGGTGCTTGTGACCCTGGTAGTGTTATTCAGAAAGAGGACGCAGCAAGCTAGAAGCACTTGAAGGCTATCAATAACACAATAGTAGGAGGCCATTATGGATTTGGGAGCTTTCTCAGTTAGCTTGGCTGTCAAAGATATCGAAGCGTCAAAGCTCTTTTACGAAAAGCTGGGGTTTGCAGTTTTCGCAGGCGATCAATCGCAGAAATGGCTGATTATGAAGAATGGCAACCACGCTATCGGATTGTTTCAAGGCATGTTCGAGAAGAACATTCTCACCTTCAATCCAGGCTGGAATAGCGATGCTCAGCCACTCAGTGAATTCACGGACGTGCGAGAGTTGCAGCGACAGTTCAAGGATCGGGGCGTAACTCTGATTTCTGAAGCTGATGAAAGCACTACTGGCCCGGCGAGCTTCATGATTGTTGATCCAGATGGAAACGAGATTCTGGTAGACCAGCACGTATAGGCAGTCGGATGCACAATTCATACGACTACATTGCCGAGCAGTGGCACTCTAACTCCCGTGGTGAGGCTTATGTGAAGAGAGTTTTAGACTATGTGGAAAAAATCCTTCATGACTTACCAAGATAAGAGACAGGCAGAATACGAAAGGAAAAAGGCCAGTAAGAAGAGGAAGGTTGCGTGAGATGCGTATCACTCGCCCGCTGAAGCGCATCAGTTTTAGAAAGAGGAGTTATGGGAAAACTTCATACTCTTAGGAGAGCAGTTGAGCGGCACCCGGATAAATTTATAAATGATTACCGGTTGGCGGGAATGGGTGTAATTGCTCAAGGGGCGATCTTCCGCGATGGGCAATGGGAGCCGATTGTCTGTGATCGCGAAAGGTCGCGGCTCTTCCCTTACCGTAAGCTAGTGCGGAGTGCGCTCTTGCGGCTGGGTTATGATGTGCGGTAGCTCCGGCGCGGTAGGCCTCCCCGATTACTGGCAGGATGGTTGGGTAACTGGCCTTCCTGTGAAAGACGGGTTCATCGCCGTCTCAATGTGGGTTCGATTCCCACCCGCGCCACCAACCGCTGTCCAAGAAGCGCTTGAGCCGACTCACAGATCCCCCCTTTCCGATGGTCAGTCAAGTATATTGTTACCCAAATCAATGATAGTGATGTTAAAACGTATTCGTAGGACTGTTTTGCATCACGAGACGTTAGGCAGGAAAATGATTTGCCCTAAGTGTGGATCGCAACCACTGACAGATCAGAAATTTTGTCGCTCCTGTGGAGCAAGCTTGCAGATGACTACACAGCCGCTCGGCGAGCCGGCCACAGTATCGAAGCTGGAAAGAAGGTCTGCAAAGAGCTTAGAAAGTGATGAACAACGAGGGAAGGGGTTGGTGCGCTGGGGACTTATCATAATGTTGATCGGAGTAGCAATTGGTCTCCTGGGCAAGAAGCTGTTGCATCAGGACATTGTTACTGTCGTTGGGGTATTGATTTCGTTAGCTGGGATGTTTCTTGCCGTTTATCCATATCTGTCGCCTTCGCGGTCCCTCAAATATGTGACGCCTCCGCACTCAACCCCCAAAGGTCTAATGCCGCAACAACCATCTAAGTATCTACCACAAGGTAGAGATGCTGAATACGTACCAAGCATTACCGAAAGGACAACGGATTTGTTGCGGAATCCGGCACCAACTAAGAACGGGAGAAAGGCGGAAGAAAAAGCTCGCCAACTACGTCTAACCTACTGAACGGTCAGTTTCAGGCAAAAAAGGTTGTGAATGAACAGACTAATTGCTGCCTCAGTGCTATGTGTCGTTCCGCTGCTAACGTCGAGTTGTCAGGCACATCCCCAACTCAGCACGGAATCTAAACACGCCCTCTTCACGCCCGCCTCAGGCTTCCCAGTAAACATCGACGGCCGTCCCAATGACATCGCTGTCGGTGACTGGAATAAAGATGGAAAGCTGGATGTTGTTACTTGCAATGACGGAAATACGGTGACGATTTTGCTGGGCCATGAAGGTGGCGGATTTAGGGCTGCGCCGAGCTCGCCAATTAATGCAGCCGCACACTTGATTGCAGTCGGCGACGTAAACAATGACCGCAACCTGGACCTCGCCCTCACGCACCATGACAGCTTCGGCGTGATGATTCTATTAGGCACGGGTGATGGTAATTTCTCTCCCGCGCCCGGCTCACCTTTCGCCGCTCATCAAGGCTCCAAAGCCCACAACCACGGGCTCGCTCTTAGCGACCTAAACTCAGACGGGAACCTTGATATCACTACATCCAATCAGGACGACAACAGTGTTTCGGTCTTGTTAGGGAATGGCCGTGGTGGCTTCACTGCCGCAGCACGCTCACCGTTTGGAGTTGGACGTGCGCCATATCCTCATGCAGTAGGCGATGTTAACGGGGATGCCAACCTCGACATTGTCACTCCTAATGTTGGCAGCAATAACGTGACCGTCTTGTTGGGCGATGGCCGTGGCGGCTTCATGCCCGCAGCAAACTCACCTTACGCGGTCGCAAGCCGGCCATATTACATCACTATTGGAGACGTAAGCGGCGACGGTAAGCCTGATCTGATCACCACCCATGACGATATTAATCTGATAACCACTTTGTTGGGTGATGGCCTCGGAGGGTTCAGCATGGCGCCATCCTCACCGTTCGACCTCGGTCATCGTGCTTACAGGCTTGTTACTGCCGACGTAGACGGTGATCCTCGGATGGATTTGGTCATTGGCACCGAAGGTAATAATTCAGTGACCGTGTTGCTGAGTAATGAGCGCGGCGGTTATACACCTGCCGCTGGTTCACCATACAGGGCCGGAAGAAGTCCGAGACCCGCTATTGGTGACGTAAACCGCGACAGCAAGGCAGACATAATTACCGCTAATAATGGGTCTGGGGATATCACTGTCTTATTAAGAAGTAGAGGGTAATAAACTAGCGCTAGCCTGTACTCGCTCTAAATATAGGGCAGATTCACCCTTTTGCTGTGCTGAGCTTTCTAATATTGCTCTTAATAGAAGGTGTAATCATTCGATTGTTGTTTCAGAGCACACGTGGCGCTGAGCAAACAGCCGATAAGACTCAATTGAAGGGCCAAGCAACAAAAGAGCTTGATGCGAAACAGCTACGAGAACTGCCAGAAGGCGTGCCGAGCGTGACGGAGCATACCACCCGCGTGCTTGACCCAATCTACAGCGAGCGCTCATCAAAATAAGCCACCTCCCTTAGTTGTGTCTGCCGTTCAACTTCAAGCAATCCAATCCTTGCCTTTCCTGAGCGCCTGTTGAGACATCCGCGTTTCAAACTATTCTCCAACTCTAAAGCATCTTTGCGGTATGGAACATTTCGTGAGACTGCTCGTATCAGCCAACAGAAGCCAGCCACGATTCGGTCAGAAGGAGAAGACAGTGAAGTCACGAGTACTAACTGCCATTGCAGCTCTCTGTTTATGCCTTTCCCTCATTCCCGTAACCCGTTCTGCCAAAATCGGCGCGTCGAATTCCGACTGGCCTCAGTGGCGAGGTCCCGAACGTAACGGCATATCGCACGAGAGAGGCTTGCTGCAACAATGGCCGGCAGGGGGACCGAAACTGCTCTGGCAAGTGAATGACATCGGGGACGGTTATTCAACGCCCGTGGTTACAGGAACTCGGATCTATCTAATGAGCAACCATGGCCTTGAGAACGAGTTTGTTCAGGCTCTCTCAACCAAAGATGGAAAGGCAATTTGGACAACGCGAGTCGGCAACGTAGGCAATCCGAATCAGAACCCGCCTTATCCGAAAGCGCGGTCCACTCCAACGCTGGATGGAAACTTCCTCTACGTCCTCGGTTCCGACGGTGATCTGGCATGCCTCGAAGCCAAGACCGGCCAGATTCGATGGCAGAAGAACCTCAGGAGAGAGTTTGGCGGACAGCCGGGAGAATGGGCTTATGCAGAGTCTCCGTTGGTTGATCGTGATGTTGTTGTTGTAACCCCCGGCGGCGAGCAAGCTACGATTGTGGCGCTTAATAAAAAGACGGGCGCACTTATTTGGAAATCGGCCGTACCCGGTGGCGATCCAGCGGGTTACGCATCCACAATAGTCATGCAAGCGGGCGGTCGAAAACAATATGTGCAGCTTTTGAGCAAGGGGCTCGTCGGAGTCGATGCGAAGACGGGAGAGTTCCTTTGGCGCAACAAGGAGGTTGCCAAAGGCCCCGCGCAGTATTTCACACCAGTGGCGCGTGGTGAATATGTGTACGGGGGAGCCCTTGGAGTCGGAGGCGTGCTGGTCCGGCTAAAGTCGGAGGGTAACCGAGTTGCTGCAGAGCAAGTCTACTTTACTCGCGGACTTCCGAACGGCATCGGCGGAGCAGTGGTTGTTGGTGAACATCTTTATGGCACGGAAGTGGGACAAACGCTGGTAGCGGCTGAGTTCACGACTGGGAAGGTCAGATGGCAGAATAAGAGTATCGGCTGGGCGTCGGTTGCCTACGCCGATAAGCATTTGTATCTTCATGGTATGAATGGTGAGGTCGCGCTGGTGGAGGCAAGCCCTGAAGGTTATCGTGAAAAGGGCCGGTTCACTCCGCCAAATCCGCCGAAGCATAAACAGATGGGACAGTTTGGGGAAGGGTCATTTGCGTATCCAGTGATTGCTAACGGTAGGCTGTACATTCGCGACCTCGGAACACTGTGGGCCTACGACATCAAGGCAAATCGTTAGGTACTTCGATCTTATGTTTAGTGTTATTTTGGATCGTCCTCGCAAGTGAAAAAGATGACCCTCGAAGAATAGTTCCGCGGTCTAGGGTTTTCTTAGTGCTGTTTAGTGTGATTTGATGGATCGTCCTTTTCTACTATCGAAAACACGATCCACGAAATGACACTAACATCCCGAACCACTTCAAGCTACGAGGACGGACTTGCAATGAGAAATCACTTATTAGCATCAGCCAGACTATTGCTTTTCGTCGCGATCGCTCTATTTGTCTATCAACACGATGCGTCGCAACACGCGGCGCTGGCACAAGACAAGGCGGCACAAATTCAGGAAGTCTTGTCGGTCGCGCATAAGTACCGACAGTTTAATGGCACAGCGCTCGTAGCCGAAAACGGGAAGATTATTTACAAGAGCGGTTTCGGCATGGCGAACATGGAGTGGGGGCTTCCTAACACTCCAGATACAAGATTCCGCCTCGGGTCGATCACAAAGCAATTCACTGCCATGTTGGCGCTCCAACTCGTCGAACAGGGGAAGATAAAGCTCGACGCAAACATCTCCGATTATTTACCAGACTACCGACAGGATATCGGAAAGAAAGTCACTATTCATCACCTGCTCACTCATACGTCGGGAATTCCCAGCTACACGGGGTTACCTAAGTTTTTCGAGAACGTGAGTCGCAACCCCTATAAGGTTGATGAGTTCGTAAAGATCTATGCGAGTGGCGACCTCCAGTTCGAGCCTGGCGCAAAGTACTCCTATAACAACTCCGGTTACTTTCTCTTAGGCGCAATCATCGAGCGAGTCACAGGAAAAACGTATGAGCAGGTATTGAAAGAGAACATCTTCGATCCAGTTGGCATGAAGAACACCGGCTACGATCGTCACGATCCACTCATCCAGAAACGCGCCTCCGGTTACCTTGCGACGCCGGATGGTTACCGCAACGCTCCCTATCTCGATATGTCTATTCCTTACGCAGCGGGCTCGATGTACTCGACCGTCGAAGACCTGTACCTCTGGGATCAGGCGCTCTATACCGACAAGCTGATCTCGGCCCAATCGAAGGAGCTGATGTTTAAGCCATTTCTGGAGAACTATGCTTACGGATTTGTTGTTACTAACGCTTCCTTTAAGCACAACGATCAACCTGTGCAGGTGATCAGGCACGGCGGGGGCATCAACGGCTTCTCCACCATTCTCGAGCGCTTTGCAAAAGATAAGAATCTAATCGTCATTCTGGACAACACCTCGAGCCAAAACGTGGGACGGCTGAGCGGGACGATCGCAAAGATTCTCTATAACCAACCTTACGACCTGCCCAAAATTTCTATTGCGTCCACACTGCTAAAAACCATTAACGAGAAAGGCGTCGAAGCTGGAATCGCGGAGTATCGCGATCTGAAAGCAAAGCAGGCTGCGACTTACGATTTCGGTGAGCCCGAGTTAAATGACCTCGGCTATCGTTTGATGCGAATGGGTAAAGTTAAAGAGGCTGTTGAGATCTTCAAGCTGAATGTGGAGGCGTACCCACAGGCATTCAACACCTACGACAGTCTGGGTGAAGGTTACATGACACTGAACGAGCACGAGCTGGCAGTGCTTAATTACAAGAAGTCTCTGGAGCTCAACCCGAACAATACCAATGCCGTCGAAATGCTGAAGAAACTTGAAGAGCCCCGGTAAGAGTCGACGCTTATAGCAACAACAAATCACCACTTCCTTCTTATAGTGTAACCATGCGACTGGACAGTCTGCGTCAAGCGATCCTGGTCCTTCTACTGATCACCTGCTTAATCCTTACGGGCAGCAGACCACAACTCGCGCGTGCGTCACCTGAGGGCAGCTATGACGAGGCTATTCGGGCGAGCCGTTCGGCTGTCCAGGAAATGATGCAGAAGGGCGCTGTCCCGGGCGTCGGCGTCGCTGTAGCCGTAGACGGTAACGTGGTATGGGCGAAGGGTTTTGGCGTCGCAGATATCGAACAGCGAGTGCCGGCATGAAATGGAGGCACGCAATGGAGTTTCAAATTACTTACGCTAAACAGATTCTCAGTCGTACGCCGGCGACGTTGAATTCGCTGCTGCAGGGCCTTCCAGATAACTGGATCCATTCAAACGAAGGTCCTGATAGCTGGAGTCCTTTCGATGTTGTTGGTCACTTGATCCATGGAGAGGAGACAGATTGGATTCCACGTGCAAAGATAATCCTTGCCTATGGTGAGAGCCGTCCATTTGAGCCATTCAACCGCACGGCGATGTTCGAGAAATCAAGAGACAAACCCCTGGAAGAACTCCTCAGAACCTTCGAACGCTATCGCGCCGAAAACCTGCGGGAGTTAGAGGCGATGAACTTAACACCGGAGACGCTGAACAAACGCGGGATGCACCCTGAGCTTGGAGTGGTGACACTGGGCCAGTTGCTGTCAACCTGGGTTGTGCATGACCTGAACCACATTGGCCAGATCGTAAGAGTGATGGCAAAGCAGTATGGTGAAGCAGTAGGCCCCTGGCGCGCTTATCTGTCGATTCTTTCCCTATGAATCTTGAACCGATGAAAGAATTCGCCGCGAGGTACACCAGCGCATGGTGCAGTCAGAATCCGGCCAGCGTAGCATCATTCTTTGCTGAGAATGGTTCGCTACAGATCAATCAGGACCCACCTTCGGTTGGCCGCACAGCAATCACGGCGGTCGCGCAGGGGTTCATGACCGCTTTTCCAGACATGATTGTCAAGATGGATGACCTTTGCCAGGAGCGCGACCGCTTCATTTATCGGTGGACGCTAATAGGTACCAACAGTGGGCTAGGGGGCGGCGGTAACCGAGTGAACATTAGCGGCTACGAAGAATGGACCATCGGAGCAAACGGCCTGATCGCGCAATCACTGGGCCATTTCGATGAAGCAGAGTATCAGCGCCAGCTGTTAGACACACCCAACTCGCCGTAGATTCCATGAACGAGTCAATTGAACACGGAATTCAGGAGCCACAAGAACAACAAAATGAAAGGTCGTCGAACTAGCGAGGAGGTCAAAAGAAGATTAATGAAATCAGCTTATCGACCTTCGCCAAGGATCGCCTGCCAGCACGGAGCGCACTGGGTGCGAATGGACTGGCTCTGGGCGCGCGTGTTGAGATCGAATGTTGGGCAACGGTTTCACGCGACCTAAATTAGACCTCTTTCCGACGACGTTTCCCTTGGCAGAGCAAGAAGGCGCGTTTTCCTGGACCACGATCGCCGTAATTATTTTGATCGGAGTCGTAGGATGGGGACTCTCCAGAAGAACTGGGTTTCCTGACATCTGGGATGCGCGGATTTCAAACCAACAAAGGTTTTTCATCCCCATCGTAATCGGTTTGGTATACGGCGTAGAGACGGTCCTGCGCGACTTGCCGAACCCTTCCCCAGTCCACCTGCAGCTGCCACTCTCGATTCCCTTCTATGCCTATGGAGCAGTCCTGTTGGAGATAATGTTGCGCCTGTTCGCAGTAACGTTCCTGACATGGCTGATTTCTAACGTAATTTTGAGAGGCAGGTGGCAGACGCCGGCGTTCTGGTTTGCCGCTGTTGTCGCTGCGTCGTACGAGCCGTTGCCATTTATCAGGGAATTCAGCGAGTCGGCAGCTATTGGCTTTCCCAGCATTATCATCAAGTGGTTGACGGAACCGCTCTTCCTGGCAAATATGGTTTCCGCTTACCTGTATCGAAAGTACGGGTTCCTGGCCCCGCTGGTGATGCGGCTATCGTTTTATTTGGTATGGCATGTCATCTATGGAGGGTTGATCGCTTGACACACTTGACATTGCCAGAAACTGACGTTCGTTCGGACTTGGGTCAAAATAATTCGATTTGACGAACTATTTTGCCTTTCTATAATCGAGCCGCCATGTCCGAAGACGATGACGTTCTGGCTGTGCAGAAACTTTATCCGCAGATCTTCATCGCTTGTCACTCTGACCACGTCCGCGCAGTCTCAACGGAATGGCGGATATCCTCGCAGGACGCCTCAATATTAGTTCACCTCGACTTGAAAGTTGGTCTTAGTCCACGTGCCCTAGCGCGTCATCTGGGCGTCACGCCTTCAACTCTTTCAGCTGCCATCGCTCGGTTGGCAAAGCTCAATTATTTATCCAGCAAGCCCGCCTCAGACGACAAGCGCAAGCGAGAGCTGCGACTCACAGCTCGCGGCGCCGAAGCCATTGGGGGCACGTCCGTGCTGGATGCCGATCGTGTACGTATCCTGCTGCGCAGACTCACTATCAAAGAACGCAAAGAGGCAATTCACGGCCTCGAGCTACTTGCCCGCGCGGCGCGCAAAAGGATAGGCGAGTCATGAAATTTATCATCATCATCGCCACAAGTATTGTCGGACTTTTCCTGATCTTTATGGCGGCAATTGCCATGATCTTTGCCAGACTCCCGAAAGAACACGCTGTAACACGGTCAATTCTGCTGAACAGGCCACCGTCGGAGGTTTACACGGTTGTCCACGATTTCGCATCCATGCCGAAATGGCGCAGCGATGTCCAGCAGGTAGAAGTGACAACTCAGCCGGATGGCCGGATACATTTTCGCGAGACGGGCAAACACGGAATAGTAAATTTCGAACTAACTGAAGACGTCCCCGAAGAACGCATGGTGACACGAATCACCGATACGGATCTCGGGTACTCAGGTTCATGGACCTACGTGTTCACTGCAGAAGGAAACTTGACGCGAGTGACGATAACTGAAAATGGAGAAGTCTCTAACATCCTGTTTCGCTTCTTTTCGCGATATGTGTTTGGTCACACGGCCACGATCGATGGATACTTGACATCTCTGGCAAAACATTTTGGGGAAACGCGCACGCCCCCAATAGATAGCCCGGATTGTTTTCATAGCCCACCTAAGGGCTTATAGTGATGGTCGTCGGTTTGTGATTGAGATGAGGTGCGCAACCGAGTCAACAGAGAAAGAAGAGTCTCGTCTGTTCTGGTCGAGAGGCAGGTCCGTGCTGACGAGGTCGCCAAATAGGGCATTCGAAGCACATTTCAGAGAATACTAAACGAGGTTGGCTACCGAGGTCGGATTTACAGTGCGATTAGTTCTGGTTTTGACAGTTGGTTTGTGAACCGCACGGCACTATTTAAAGTAAACACGCAAGCCTCTCCTCATTCAATGGAAGAAAACCAAGGCGTTCGTAAAACTTGCGGGCCTCCGGATTGTCGGTGTGCACCGCAACGTCAATGCGTCCAACCGATTCCTGACGCAATTGCTCTTTCAACTGCTGCATCAGCACCGTGCCTATTCCCTGCCCGCGTCGATCTGCTTTGACTGACACATCATCAAGCTTTGCCACAAGAGAGCCGAGCGACGTAGAGATCGCATAGGAGATGACGCACATGCCGGCAGCGCCCTGCTCGTCATAGGCCATCCACACAAATCCCAGTTCAGGTCGAACCAAAAACATCTCCAAGGCCCGCGCAGGAGCTTCACTTCCCAGGTCCCCGTACGCTTTGCTGCTCGCGAGGTAGTGTTCGTCTTCTCGCAAGAAGGCGCTTAGCATGGCGATAGCATCAGAGGCGGAATCCGCCATCATTTTTCTGCAGGTAATCAATGAAGCTCCTATGTTCGACGAACTTCTCGTTCGCGCCAACGCAGTCTTAAGTTCATCGACAGCATACGGACCAATCCAACCAACTTAAGGATCCACGGCAGAGACAAGCTAAAGTTTATCGAACATCTCCACTCTGGCGCGACCGTTTCCAGGGTGTATAATGCGCCGTTCCACTTTCCAGCACAGTTCAATCCCTACACCAGGAAAAACACCATGAATAAAGTACGTGTCTTTGCCATCGCCCTGATGCTGGGCCTCTCCTCGTTTGCGTTTGGACGCGAAGCCAAGCTCACGCGCTATCCGCATTACCACAACGGTCGCGTAGTGTTCAGCTACCTGGGCGACATCTGGACGGCTGACGAAAACGGCCAAAATATACAACGTCTGACAGTCAATCGCGCTCGAGATGTTTTCGCGCGTTTTTCGCCAGACGGTAAATGGATCGCTTTCTCCAGCGAGCGTAATGGGAACCTGGATGTTTACCTGATTCCCTCGAGTGGAGGCGTGGCCAAACAGCTGACCTTCCATTCGGCGGATGACACAGTGGTTAACTGGGCGCCAGATTCGCGAGCGATACTCTTCACCAGCAATCGCGGCGAAGATTTTACACCTCAGTTGTACCTTGTCAGCATCGACGGCGGCATGCCATGGAAAGCAGGCACGGACATGGCCGTGCAGGCTGCGTACTCGCCTGATGGCAAACGCCTCGCTTACAACCCAAAGTCGCAGGTGTACTGGCGCAAGTACTACCGTGGTTCGTTTCAGAGCGACATCGTTGTAATGGATGTAGCTGCCAAACGGTTCACTCAGATCACAGATTTCAATGGAATGGATTCGTGGCCCATGTGGGGCAATGACGGTTACATCTATTTTGTCAGTGATCGCGACGGGAATGGCTTAACTAACATCTGGCGAGTATCAGATGGCGGCGGCAAGGCTGAGCGCGTGAGTTCCTTCAAAGGTGGCGACGTGCGCTTTCCTGCGATCAGTTCGGATGGACGCGTGATTGTTTTCGAGCACGAATTCACTATTTGGAAATTGGACATACCAAGTAAGAGGATTAGCCAGATTCGATTCGATATAGCTGCTGAAACTGCTGAAAACATGTCCGAAATGCAGTCATTGACCGGTGCAGAGGATTACGACCTCGCTCCGTCATCGCGTCGCATCGTGTTCTCTACGCACGGCGAGATCTTTACGGCCCCGGTTGAGGAAGGTGACCTGAAGCAACTAACCGACAGTCCAGCCCGTGATCGCAACGTTAAATATTCGCCGGACGGAAAGTGGATTGCCTACATTTCGGATCAGAGTGGTCGAGAAGAGCTTTACGCGGTTTCTGTGGATGGAACGGGTCAGCCTGAGAAGTTAACTGACATCGACGCTCTCAAAACCGGGTACAACTGGTCGCCTGATTCGAAAGAGATCGCCTTTTCATCTTCGGACAGCAAGCTGCGGAAGGTGGCGACAGCAACTAAACAGGTTGCGGTACTCGACTCGTCCAACTACGGGAACATCAGTACGCCAGTATGGTCGCCAGACGGAAAATGGTTGGCCTACTCCAAACCAGATATAACACGCACGAGCGACATCTATGTGCTGGACGCTACGGGCACGCAAAAGGATGCTCAAAAAGTCAGTTTTGACTCTAACAGCGATGTAAATCCAAGGTTTGCGCCGGATGGGCGAAAACTCTTTTTCCAAAGAGTCGAGGCATCTGGAGGATTTACTCCTACCTCGGTTCAGATCTACTCAGTGGTCCTTGAGCGGTTGGAGAAAGATCCCGACGATCCGGAGCAAAGGGCTGAGACTGAAGCACCACCAGTTGGCGAAGCTGGTCCGGATGGTGGCCCTTCGCCCCGCCGCGCCGCGCCTGAAAGACGTCCGCCACCTCGCGAGATCAAGATGGACTGGTCGGGTATGAAACGCCGGACACGCCAAGTTACTCGGATGCCTTTTCCAATCTTCACCTACGCTCTCGCTCCCGACAGCCGCACGATCTTATTTGTCACCAGCGAGCCGGCCGGTATGGCGAGTGTCCCGGTCATCTATGCAATTCAGGATGATGGTCGTCGCCTAACGAGAATCGCTTCTGGACTTCCACCTAGCGAAGAGGGTGGAGGCCCGCCGGGAGGGTTCGGTGGCTTTGGTGGCGGCGTCACCGACTTGAACGTCTCGCGCGACGGCAGAACGCTTTTCTTCCGCGAGCGAAATGGAATCTATTCCGTAGCAGTTCCCCCAATGCCTCTGGCAGGCGCGGGCGGAGCTGCAGCCGCGGCAGCGGCGGCAACTGCAGCTCGAGGTGGTGATGGCGCGCGTCGCAGAATCAACTTCAGCGTTCGCGTTCGTGTCGATCGTCCAGCGGAGTGGGCAGAGATGTTCGACGACGGTTGGCGAACGATGAAATACCGCTTCTATGATCCGCAAATGCATGGGATGGACTGGGATGCCATGAGGGCAAAGTATCGCCAACTTGTGCAGTACGTTGGAGACCGTCAGGAACTCTTGAACCTGCTCAATGAGATGATCGGCGAACTGAACGCGTCGCACACCGGCGCTGCGCCACCGCCGGGTGCTCGGGCCGGAGGGGTATCGACGAGCCATCTCGGCATTGAGTTGGAGCCCGATAGAACCGCGGATCGATATCGTGTGATTCAGGTGTATGAGAATGGCCCTGCAGACAAAGACTGGGTTCGAGTAAAGACCGGCGATTATCTCATTGCGATTGATGGAAAGGGCGTCAAGCCAGGCGATAACTATTGGGAGTTACTGAACAAACGTCTGAATCGTCGAATCAACGTCAGCTTTAATGACAAAGCTGAAGAAGCTGGCTCATGGACCTCACGAATTGAGGCAATTACTACTAATGCCTACGGGCAACTGCGTTACGATCGCTGGGTAAGAGAACGTCGTAAGAAGGTCGATGAGTTATCGAATGGGCGTGTAGGCTACCTGCACATCCAGGCTATGAACCAACCTTCCCTGAGAAAGTTTGAAAAAGAGATTCGCGAATTCCGCACCAAGGAAGCTCTCGTAATCGATCAGCGCTGGAACGGCGGCGGTAACATCGAGCAGGAACTGTTGGCAATTCTGGTCCAACGGCAATATCAGGTTTGGCAACCACGCGGCACCGAGGCAGCAGGCCGACCCTTCGCCGGTTTCTTTGGTCCAAAGATCGTGCTTCAGAACTGGCGTTCAGCTTCGAATGCCGAGATGTTTCCCGCCGGTTTCCGAGCGCTTGGGCTTGGGAAGGTGCTGGGTACTCCTACCATGGGAGCTGTCATCGGAACAGGAAACTATAGTCTGATTGATGGCTCGACGGTACGGACGCCGGGAGTTGGTGTCTATCTCGCCGACTCCAAACGGACCAACATGGAAAATTATGGAGTCCAACCGGACATTCTAGTTGACAACTCTCCAGAGGAGACGCTCGCTGGACGCGATCGTCAACTCGAGGCGGCGGTTGAAGAGTTGATGAAACAAATACAAGGACTACGGAGAACGGTGGCCGACCGATAAGTGATGTCCGACAAACTTCAGTCTGTCGCTTTGGTGGTTCCGGACTTTGGGTTAACTCGGTGCGCCAGCCGTCCATGTTCACGAACGAGTTTCAACTCAAGTTCAGAGTAATTCGAAGCGACAAACTGAAAGTTAATCGAACCAATCTTTTGTGTTGACATTCATGAGGAACGTGAATAACTATTTGCCATTCTCGAAAGGAGCTTATTTCCCCAATGACATATGTAGTGGTCGAGTTATGTGTTGACTGCAAATACACGGATTGTGCAGCCGTTTGCCCCGTTGAGGCTTTCCATGAGTTACCAGATCGACTCTACATCAATGCGGATACCTGTATTGATTGCGATGCCTGTGTGCCCGAGTGCCCAGTCGAAGCAATCTTCGCCGACACCAACGTTCCTGAAAATTACGCTCACTGGACGCAAATCAACATTGACGAAGCTCCTAAGTACCCGGTGATTAGCCAAAAGATTCCCGCCCTGCACGGTCCAAACTGTACAGGACCAGAAGAGTGAGTTTGGCGGGCGGATGAGTTGATGACCAGTTAGTGCGGAACTGCTGGTCATTGGTCGAAAGTCATTAGGTATTAGTCCTATTTCCCTCAGCTCGAATGCTGACCGCACGCCGCAGTTAAAGGCCAGCGTTCGGTTGCTTCGTAAGCCTTAACGTTGCTCAGCATCCAGCCATAATCTCCAAATATGAATTATCAGGATTACATCACGATCGACCCAAACAAGCGGGGGGAGCCTTGTGTGCGCGGCTTGCGAATAACGGTTTATGAAGTCCTGGAATATCTCGCCTCTGACATGACTGAAGCCCAGATTCTAGAAGATTTCCCCAACCTCACCCGTGAGGATCTAAAGGCTTGCATCGCTTTTGCTGCGGATCGTGAGCGAAGATTGATAACCGAGCCGGCCGCATGAAGCTGCTCTTGGATGAGAACTTGTCTCCGAAGCCGGTGCGGTTGCTTGAAGACCTGTTCCCTGAATCTGTTCATGTCCGTGACGTGGGATTGAAAGCAGCATGACCTGATAGTATGCAAATACGCGCAGGACCACGGTCTGATCATTTGCTCGAAGGATTCAGACTTGCATCAGCGTAGTTTCTTATTGGGATTCCCGCCAAAGATTGTGTGGGTCCGCCTCGGCAATTGCTCAACGACAGACGTGGAGAAGTTGTTGCGGGAACGTTTTGCAATCATCGAAGCGTTTGCCGTTGATGTTTACGCGTCGTTTCTCAGTTTATCGTGACACGCAACCGAACAACGAAGCCTTGCAGCTGACGGCGCGATAGCATGCTTCCCAAGTACTCTCTTTCCTTCAGCTTGAATGCTAATCGCGCGCCGCAGCTGAAGGCAGGCGTTGGATGGCCGTCTTCTTGGGGGTTCGCAAGATAAGACTTATATCAGCATCTTCTTTATGGTGATTGGCGTTCAGCCAGTCGTAAGCTTTGACGAAAGGCGCAAGCTCCACTGGATTGCTTGAAAGGAAGATAATGGGCTCTGAAAAGGTTGCTCTGTTGGTCTTGATGCTTGCCGTCTTAGTGTTGACCGGCTGTGGTCGCGGTGCCCAAAAGGACGTTGCTCAAAAGGCGCAAGGCGATATGGTTTGCCTAAAGAGGGTGGATCTAAAGCTTATTGCCGGAGCGCTGAACAGAAACACGGCGTCGATGGAAGCTGCGATCAATTCTGGGGCTGACGTAAACGTAACGGTTGAAGGGTTGGGTCCCCCAATAGTGGTTACAGCGTTGGGCGACAACTCTAGTGGTGTTCAGCTATTGCTGGAAAGGGGTGCCAATATTAACGCTGAGGATAGTGAGGGGTATACGGCGCTGATAAACGCGTCGTTTAGCAACAGCCCAGAGATGGTGCGGCTATTAGTTTCAAAGGGCGCAAATGTGAACGCGCCGTCCAATCTAATGGTAAATGGGAAGAAAGTCGGATTCACACCGATGATGATTGCTAGATCGAAAGGACATCAAGAAATTGTAAAGTTGCTCGAGAGAGCTGGCGCGAAGAAATGAGAGCAGTGGCCATCCAACAAAGCCTTGCAGCTGCCGGCGCGATAGCATGCTTCTCAAATAACTCTTTCCCTTCAGCTTGAAGGCTGATCGCGCGCCGCAGCTGAAGGCCAGCGTTCGGCAGCTGGTCGCATTACGATTTAATAAATGAAAAAGAGTATCTCACTTCTATTATTGGTCCTTCTGTCCGGCTGCATT
>Ga0209751_10000235_pt1 | contig 59068 bp, 45 predicted proteins | sample RifCSP13_1_FD_184019 | JGI IMG/M metagenome (GOLD analysis project Ga0209751, IMG submission 184019) | Soil microbial communities from Rifle, Colorado - Rifle CSP2_sed 13_1 (SPAdes) (version 2) | ecosystem: Environmental > Terrestrial > Deep subsurface > Rock core/Sediment | place: Rifle...
ATCGGCGCGGCGCTTGTTTACTACGGCGGCCGGACGGCGTTGGAGGGGCTGATCGGAAGCTAAAGGTGAGGGTCGCCTTTCGACGGTTTTTCGGTTGCCGCGATCGACTCATGATTCAGGCCCTGCTGGGGACTTCTAGCCAGGCCCGGCTGGAGCTGCAGGCCACTGCGCTGAGCGTGCCGCAGGGCATTGGGCGCCAAGTTGCCCTCGTCTGAGCCAACCTAGCTCACGATTCCTCCCCGGAGGGTCCGAACCAGGGTCGCACCGGCCGTCAACGCTCGATGAACCGCAACGGCCTGCAGGTCTTCCCGGGCCGATGGAAGGCCCCCACAATCCCCCGTGGATCACGTCGGCCATCGAATTGGGCAATCCTTGCGTGTCCCTGCACTCGAATTGGCGGCCCCCGAGTGTCTCGATTGTGTTACAAGGCCGTCTAAAGGGAGGTACAGGTCTAGGGGGCTAACCCATGGGTACTACCGCGGCTGGGGCGGCCCCCCCTATAATGTAGCCAGTCCGAGCGGATTTCGGTCCGGAAAAGATATGTCCAGGGTTTCTCTGTTTCGACGACTCTATCTTCTTCTCCCTTCCCGCGCCCGGCGCGGGCAGAGCCTGGTCGAGTTCACCGTGATGCTCCCGGTGTTGCTGATCATGATCTCTGGTGTGATCGAATTGGGGTTCATGCTGAATTACTACCTCGATCTGATCGACGCTACCCGGGAAGCCACTCGCTGGGCGGCCGGCGACGATCCGGTGCACGACGCTGCCGGCACGTGGGTCGATCCCAACACGACCTTCTACGACGAGGTCCAGGAAGTCGCCTTGCAGTCGCTGGACGAGGGCTCCGGCGGCCAGATCACCCTGGATGACACCAGTGACGACATCGTGATCTCTTCCTTCTCCGTCTCGGGTGGCGCCATCACGGCGCGCTTTCCGGCTGCGTTGGGTGAAGACGGGCTCTCGCTGTACAACCAGCGCACTTCCGCGTTCACGACGGCCGAGGTGCAAGCCCTGCTCGACCCGGGCGCTCCTAACACGGGGATCGTCATGGTCGAGATGTACTACGACTACCACATGATCCTCGGACTGCCGTGGATCACCGCCTTCCTCCCGGACCCGATCACGCTCTATGCCTACACCATGATGCCAAACCCCAATGTCGAACCCACACCCACTCCCTGATCGCGCAGCACGTCGCCGCCTCACCCGCCGCGAACGCGGCCAGGCCCTGGTGCTGATCGCCGTGGCCTTCATCGGCCTGGCGGCCTTCATCGGCCTGGCGGTCGACGCCGGGATCCTGTTCACCCAGATTGGCCACCTTCGCCGGGCGGTCGACGCCGCTGCGTTAGGCGCCGCCAACCAGTTCCGCGAGGGCCGTTCGGTGATCGAGTTGACGGCGGCGGCGACCGAGTTCATCAATCTGAACAACGTGAGCACCGACCCGGCCACGGCCAAGGTCTTCATTTGCGAGGAACCCTTCGGTCCCGCGCCCTATTCGGCGGCGCATGATCCTGACCTGTGTCCTGCCCCTCTCTCGGGCGACCCCTACCGCAAGTTCGTCCGGGTGCAGGCTGAGCTCGAAGTCCACTTCGCCTTCCTTCCGATCATCGGGTTCTATAGCGTTCCCATCACCGCCGACGCCATATCAGAGACGGCCGCTGTTGACCTGGTGCTGGTGATCGACACTTCGTCCTCGATGGCTTTCGATCTGTGCTCGGATGGGCTCGACAACGATGAGGACGGTGTATTCGATGACTGTCCCTCGATCTCCAACCCCGGTCCGCTTCCAGGAGAGAACGATGTCGACGCGTGCAATCTGAACGCCACGCTCCCGGACGACGACGGCCCCGGGGAAGATGCGGGCCAGCTTCCGCCGGATGGCGACCGCGAGGACGACTGCCATCCGTTCGAAGAAGTGCGTGCCGCCAGCCAACAGCTGCTTTCCCGGATGTACTTCCCATACGACCGGATGGCGGTCGTGACCTTCTCCCGGGTCGGCAGCCGACCGGTCAGCCTCGCCCAAGGGTCCGATCCGATCTTTGTGTTCAACCAGATCGAGGCGTTGGAGGTCGAAACCAATCCATTCGTCACGGGGCAAACGCCCTGCGACTTCGTCGGAACGGGCGGCGACCCGCGCGGCTGCCTGAACACCAACACGGCCGACGGGTTGATGTTCGGCGGCAACCTGTTTGGCGACCCGAATGCCGACGGCATATCGTCGCCCGGCGAGATTCGCCAGGAAGCCGTCTGGATCCTGATCTTGCTCTCCGACGGGGCGGCCAATGCCTTCTATACCACCGAGGGGGGGCTCGACCCGAACGTCGATCGGAACGCGTGGTTCTGCCCTGGCGGCACCCCCGGCCTTCCGACCTGGATCGAGCCGTTCTGTACCGACACCGATTCTTCGAGCCGGCATGATCCACCCCCACCCCCCAGTCCCCAGTACGATCCCGACGACGCTGCCCGCGACATGGCCGACTTTGTCGGGTGTCCGGACTCGACCGAGCCCCAACCCTCCGCCTGTTCGGAGCCGGGTCAGGGCGCCGTGATCTTCACCATCGGGCTGGGCGACCAGGTCGTCAACACTCGCTGTGACCCATCCTACGGAGTAGGACCTTCTTGCGGAAACCTGGGAGAGGACCTTCTCCGCTATGTAGCCGGGGCCGGGGACGACAACGATCCAGGCACACCGTCCGCGCTGGATCCGTGTGACGGAGCGGGGGACGGCAATGACTGCGGCAACTATTACTTTGCCCCGAGCGGCGCGGGGCTGCTCCGGGTCTTTGAGGCCATCGCCTCCCGGATCTTCACCCGACTGACGCACTAACAAGGATGACGCATATGGACGCCTTTCCTAGTTCCCCGCAACCGCCTCGCCGCAGCCGTCGATTCCGCGGCCAAGGCGCTGTCGAGTTCGCCCTGATCCTGCCGGTTCTGCTTCTGGTGATCTTCATGATCATCGAGCTGGCGCGCCTGTTGCATGCCTACCTGGTGATCGAGAACGGGGCGCGCTACGGCGTGCGCTACGCCGTCACCGGCGAATACAACGACACTTACTGTGTGGATGGCCTCGACGCCGGGGGTACCGCGTGCGATGGCGACGGTCAGCGCTCCGAAGAGGACGCCGCCCGGCTGCCGTCGATCGAGGATGTGGCGCGGGCGGGATCCACTTCCGTCCTGCGCGACGAGAGTCTCTCGCCCGGAGATCCGGGATTCTTCACCATCACGGTGTGCTCCAGCCGCTCGGGTTTCGGATGGTTCGGCTCGGATCAAGCGACCATGACGCCGGCCTACTGTGTCCCCACCGAAGATGCCGGCGGGCCGGGTGACCGGGTCTCGGTGACGATCGATTTCGAGCATCCGCTGATCACTCCGATTCTGAGCTCGTTCTGGCCGCAACTGCACCTGGTGGCCAAGCGGGAAGGGATCGTCGAGCAATTCCGCACCGCCCGCGTGGTCGGCTTGCCGGCGACGATCTCGGGCCCGACCTGGACTCCGACGGACACGTTCACGCCGTCGCAGACGTTCACGCCCTCGGAAACGCCGACCCCGAGCGAAACGGCTTCGCCAACGGCTTCTGACACGCCGACGGTGACGCCGACCCGGACGGCTTCGCCGACCAACACGCCGACGCCCAGCTGCGCCTTGCTCTTCTCGACGGCCGGGCTATACAAGGACTCGAGCGACCGGATCGCCATCGACGTCACCAACGACAATGTGGCGAGCTTGACCCTGACCAGCTTCAACCTCTCGTGGACGTCGCTGGATCCGGGGGTGATGTACGCCGACTACTCCGATTACGGCGCCACCCAGGTCTGGAACGGGACGGACTACACTTCCCCGACGAGCGGCTCGTCGAGCGTCGCCCATCCCGGGGGTTCGACGATGACCTGGTTCATGGACTACGACGACGTGCCGGTGGGGGGCATCCGGGGCACATACAACGTCACGCTGAGCTTCACCAATGGCTGCACCGTCTCCGACTCGATCACCATGGCGACGGTGACGCCTTCGCGCACGCCGACGCGCTCGCAGACGCCGACGCGCACCGCTACCGGCCCAACGCCGACCGCCTCGCGTACGCCGACGGCCTCGCGGACACCTACCCGAACTCGAACACCGACGCCGGGGGCTGCCACGAATACGCCGTCGCGCACGCCTACCCCAGGGCCGGCTTCGCCCACGAATACACGGACGCCGACCCGGACGCCGACCAATACGTCCGTCGTGCAGACGCCAACAAACTCGCCCACCCCGAGCAAGACTGCGACTTCTCCTGCCGGCGGTTGAGTCGGCCGGACCGAAAGCCGGGCGGCCCCGGAAGGGGCCGCCCGCTTGATTCCCCGATGCGGTCACTGGACGGTTGCCTGCTTCACCAGGCCCGCATACAATCCGCGGTGTGAGCTCCCTGCTGGACCTGTTCGATCGACGGGGCGCCTCCTTCCTGGGCGGAGGGCTCGTTTTGACGCTGGTCGTCCTTCTGGTTGCCCTCAACCAGGGTGCTTCGGTCACCAGTCTGGTCCTGCTGACTCTGGTCGGGCTACGAACTTTCACCGCCTTCCAGTCTCTGGCCACCTCTCGCAAACTCGCCGAACATCCGGCCGGCCGAGCTTGGAAGTTCCTGGGGGCCTGCTGGCTCCTGGCGGCGGTGAGCGGGACGCTGGCGCTGGCCATCTGGGTTCTCACGGGCGGCCTTCCCTCGGTTCCGTCGATTTCAGATCTCTTCCTGCTCGCCGCCTACTGTTCCGCCCTTTGGGCGCTCGCCGTCTATAGCCCCTTCCTCCAGGAAGGGTTCGGCCGCTTGCGCGCGTGGCTCGATGTGGCCATCCTTTTCCTCGCCGTGCTTGGCCTTTCGTGGCTGGCCCTGGTGCAGCCCGTCCTCGGCGCCGGGATCAGTCCGTCGATTGCGGTGTTCTGGGCGATGTTATGGCCGACGCTCGATCTCTGCCTCCTGACCTTGCTCCTTCGGCTCATGCTCTTGGCCAAGCCTGGGGTGGAAAGGCAATCCCTTCTGCTCCTGGCGCTGGCCGCAGCCGCGGCCCTGGCCTGGCACCTCGTGGCCAGCTACTCCGTGCTCACCGGGGACCCGAGCCCCACCGGCCGAATCGCAGTTTTCTCGCTGGCCGCGGCCCTCTTGGCGTTGTGGTCGGCCCTGGACGCTGGAAAACTGGAGGCCACTTCTGCTGCTTTCGGAAGACCGCGCACCCGCTCAGCGAACGCCGAAGCCTTCCTGCCCATTGCCTTTACCTACCTGGTGGTCGGCTACACCGGGGTGGACGTCTGGCTCCAGGGAAGTGTCGACGAGCTGGGCCTGGGAATCTCGATCGCGCTGATGTTGATGCTCTTCGCTCGACAGGGCGTCGTCGCCGGACAATCGGAAATGCGGCAGTACGCCGCGCTGGTGGATGGAGCCGGCGATTTTGCCTTCATATGCCAACCCGGCGGGCGCATCAGCCTCAGCAATCCGTCCTTCGCCGCCGCGCTCCGCCGCTCCCCGGCGAGGATGTCCGGCCTCCAATTGCAGGACATGCTTGGAGCGGAGCCCGATCCGGGGCCGATCCTGGAACAGGGTGCCAGCGGCTCCTGGGAAGGTGAGGTCACTTTTCTTCGATCGGATGGATCGGCCTTCCCCGCCAGGCTCAGTCTGCGCCCGGTCTTGCTCGAACGTCGGCGTCGTCCGGTGCTCGCGGCGAGCGCCGTCGATCTGACGCAGATGAAAGAGCGGGAGGGCCTGCTGCGTTCTGCTCTGAACGACGTCGCCGCCGCCCGCACGGAACTCGAAGGCCTCAACCGAGATCTAGAGGCCAAGGTCGACGCCCGCACGCAGGAACTGAAGCGCACCGTCGATGATCTCGACCGGCTCAACCAGGAACTATTGGAACTCGATCAGCTCAAGACCGAATTCGTCACCCTGGTGTCGCACGAACTCCGGGCGCCGCTGACCAACATTCGGATGGGCGTCGAGCTGCTGCTGCCGAAGGAGGCCGGGATGCCGGCGGAGGCGCGGGACTCTCTGGAGCTGATCCTCGAGGAGACTGAACGATTGGGGACCTTCGTCGAAGCCATCCTCGACCTTTCGGCCTTGGAGGCCGGCCGCTTCCCCCTTTCGATCGAACCGCTCCACCTGCGGCACGAAGCCCTGGTCGCGGTCGATCGCTTCCGGGCGGTCGATCCGTATGGAAGGATCCACGTCCGGTTAGACCCCGCCCTCCCGCCGATCCTGGCCGACCAGCGAGCTTTGGCCAGCGTGTTCCATCACCTCCTCGACAACGCCGTCAAGTACGCGCCGGAGGGGGAGATCCTGCTGGCGGCCGAGGTGGAGCCGGGAAGGGTTGTCGCCTCGGTCAGCGACCACGGGCCCGGCATTCACCCGTCGGAGCGAGAGAAGATCTTCGATAGGTTCCATCGCCTGGACTCGAGCGACGCCCAGGTCGTCTATGGGCACGGGCTTGGCCTTCACTTGGTGCGGCGTCTGCTGCAGGCGATGGGCGGCGACATCCGCGCCGAGCCGTCCGAAGGAAGTGGAGGTGCACGGCTGGTCTTCTGGCTCCCGCTTGCCGAGGAAGAAGGCGAGGGGGCGGTCGGGAGAGGGGAATTGGAAGCGGCCAACGATGGATAGAAGGGGAGCCCCGGTCTTGCCCACCCGCCTGTTGATCGTCGACGACGACCCGACGTTGCTGCGTTTCCTCAAGGAGTACTTCGAGCGCGAGGGTTTCACCGTGGATTCCGCCGGCGGCGGCCAGCAGGCGCTGCGGCTGTTCTATACCAGCCGGCCGGACCTGGTGATCGTCGACGTCATGATGCCGGGGATGGACGGCTGGGAAGTGACCGCCCGGCTGCGCGAGCTGGCCGAGACCCCGGTGATTATGCTCACCGCCAAGTCGGGCGAGGCCGACAAGCTGCGCGGCTTCCGCCTCGGCGTCGACGACTACGTAACCAAGCCGTTCAGCCTGGCCGAGCTCGGGGCGCGGGTGGGGGCGGTGCTGGCGCGAGCCGCCGCCCGATCCATAGCGAACGAGACCACGTATTTGGCCGGATCGATCACCGTCGACATGCGGAAGCACGAAGCACGCCTCGCCGGGGATTTGCTGCCGCTGACTCCTACCGAATTCCGCGTCCTGGCGTGCCTGGCACAGCGAGCCGGCGAGGCCGTATCACAAGAGGAACTGCTGGAGCGAGTGTGGGGAGAGTACCGGAAGGAAAGCGGGAGCGCTCTGCGGAGATATATCTGGTTCTTACGCAAGAAGATTGAAGCCGACCCGGATGCCCCGGTGCGGCTGGTCACCGTGCGGGGCTTCGGTTATCGGCTCGAATCATAGCCGTTCGCGAACCCAGATCGGGGCTGGAGGGAGTCTTGCTCTCCACGCCCACTCGAATTCCCTCCCTTAACGAAATCGGAAACAACTCAGGTGCCCGCCGGATCACGGGTGCCCTCGCCCTTCGGCATGGAGCGCGGTGCGTCACCTGTGGCGCTCGGGGCGGACGTGAGGTAAGGATGGGAGTTCCAAGGGTCGAATAGCGCTTTTCCGTCCTCGCCGATGGCAGAGTGCCGCGCCCGTGGGGTACCAAAGGACCAGCGCCCCATCAGCTCATGTAAGAGGTCTGCAAGGTCGGAGGGCCGTCGGCCCGCGTATCATCCTAGTGATGAGGGCGGCGTCCTGGGATCATCGTGCCGACCCCAACCGTGTCGAGATCAGGCGTCTGAAAGGAGTTGATCCGATGGAGGCTCGAGTTGGAAGAGACTCCGGCCGCAAGGCGAGGGCACAGATTCACTTCCCTGCGATGGAAGTCATCCTGCGACACTCGCTCATCGCCGTGCAATTCGGTGTCCTCCTGACGATCCTGCTCCAAGTGGTAGGTTCATGACCCGATCCGGGCGTGCGCCTTCTGCAAATCTTGGTGGAGACATCTCAGGCGGCGCGGCGGGCTCGGCCAGGAAGCCGACCGACAGCCTCTGACCGGACGAAACTGGATCCGGCCACGGGGCAAAGGATTGCTGTGGAAGCAACGGAGAATCACATCGAACCTGTAGGGTTGGCGCTGGTCGCCGACGATGACGCCACCTTCCGGCAGCTGCTGGCGCGCCGCGCTCGCCGCATGGGACTGACCGTGATCGAGGCGGAGAATGGGACGGAGGCGTTGCAGGCCGTGGCGGCCAACAGCTTTGATGTGCTTGTGCTCGACGTCTACATGCCCGGCGCCACGGGATTGGAAGTGTTCGAGGCCGCCCGCCGGCTCCAGCCGGATATCCAGGCGATCGTCATGACCGGAAGCGCATCCGTGGAGACCGCGGTCGAGGCCTTGCGCCAGGGGGTTTATGACTACATGACCAAACCTCTCGAGTCCCTCGCTGCCTACGAGGTGTCGCTCACCCGGGCGCTCGAGCATCGGCATCTGATCCGTGAAAACAAACGACTGTTCAACGAAGTTCAACGACTGGCGATCACCGATCCGCTCACGGGTCTTTTCAACCGGCACAAGCTCACCGAGGCTCTCGAGACCGAGTTCGAACGCGCAGCTCGCTACGGTCGCCCGGTCTCGTTGATCATGATGGACCTCGATGACCTGAAGGTGGTCAATGACACGCATGGCCATGTGGGAGGCGACGCCGTCCTGCAGCAGGTGGCCGATGCGATCCGCGGGCGCGTCCGGCGGCTCGATCTGCCGACCCGCTACGGGGGCGATGAATTCCTGGTTCTCCTACCGGAGACGACGCTGGAGGACGCCCACGGCGTAGCCGAGCGGATCGGTTTCGAAGTCAGGAAGATTCGGGCCGGGAAGCTTGCCGTCACCGCCAGCATCGGCGTCGTCGGGTGGAGCCCGGCCCATCAGACAAGTAAAGAGTTTCTCCAGGCCGCCGACCGAGCGCTCTATGAGGCCAAGCGGCGGGGCCGCGGGGCCATCGTCGTCGGCCCGCTGGAACGTGTCCCGGCGCGCTGAAGCGCCGGGGCTTTTCCACCTTCAGACGAATCCACGTCATCCATTCTGCGAGGCCAGGTCTCGGCCGTCGCGGCCTTCGGCCACGATCGGTCGTTTTTGACTCAGGGAAGGGCCGGGTACAGGGCTGGAGCGGGTCCGGTTAGGCCGGAACGGGCTTCCGCCGAAACCAGGTGTGCCACTCGCGGTTTTCCCAGACGACCAGGATCGGAGCGGCGTTGAAGATCGAGGAGTAGGTTCCGCTCAGGACGCCGACCAACAGGATCGTGACGAAGTGCTGCGTGGTAACGCCGCCGAAGATCAGCAGCGCCAACAGGGTCAGCGTCACCGTCAGCTGAGTGTTGATCGAGCGGGCGAGCGTCTGAACGATCGAGTGATTGACGAGAGTCTCGTAGCGGAGGCGGCGGTAGATGCGCTGGTTCTCGCGGATCCGGTCGAAGACGACGATCGTGTCGTGCACCGAGAAGCCGATCACGGTCAGCAGCGCCGTCAGGAACAGGGCGTCGATCTCCCAGAACAGGAAGCGGCCCAGGAGCACCTGGACGCTGATGACGACCAGCACGTCGTGAAGCATGGCCAGGATGGCGGCAACCCCGTAGCGAGCGGCGTGCGGCACCCCACGAAAGGCGTACGTGATGAACCCGAGGATGCCCAGAACCGCCAGGGCGACGGCGCCGACCGCCCGCTGCGCCACCTCGGCGCCAATCGACGGACCGACGTGTTCATCCCTCAGGACGGTCACGGAGGCGCCCGCCTCGGTCTCTAATGCCGCCAGGAGCTGAGCCTTCTGGTCGGCCTCGAGCGGCCTGCTTCGGATGACCAGGTCGCTCTCTCCGGCGGTCTGGACGAGGGTGTCGTCGATGCCCAGCCGCTCGGCCGTCGCCACCGCCGCCGCCGGCGCAGGTCGAAGGCTGGCCTCGAACCGGACCTCGAGCAGGTTCCCTCCGGTGAAGTCGATGGCGGCCGCCGGCGGCCCCCAGATGGCCAGCGCGATCAGGCCCGGAAGGATCACCAAGGCCGAAATGGCGAAGTACAGGTAGCGCCTGCCGACGATGTCGATCATCTCGCCGCCTGGACCCCGAAGAGGGCTGGATGCTCGGCCGACTCCATCCGATCCAGGACCAGGTGGAGCAGAGTACGGGTGACCACGATCGCCGTGAACATGCTGACCATCACGCCGATCGACAGGGTCAGGGCGAAACCCTTGACGATACTGGCGCCGAAGGTGCTGCCGAACCAGTACAGGATTCCGCACGTGATCAGAGTCGAAAGATTGGAATCGCGAATCGAGGGCCAGGCCCGGTTGAAGCCCAGCTCGGTTGCCAGACGCAGCTTACGCCCCTCGCGCAACTCCTCCCGCATCCTCTCGAAGATCAGCACGTTGGCATCGACGGCCATGCCGAGCGACAGGATGAAACCGGCCACCCCGGGCAGGGTCAGCGTGATCGGAATCAACTTGAACAGCGAGAAGGTCAGCAAGGCGTAGATCAGCAGGGCGGCGGAGGCGATGACGCCCGGGAGGCGGTAGTAGAGGATCATGAAGGCGATGACCAGCGCCAGGCCGATGATCCCCGCCCGTTGGCTCTTCTCCAAAGAATCTTGTCCCAGGGTGGGCCCGACGGCTTTGCTCTCGACCACGGTGAGCGGCACCGGCAGGGCCCCATAGCGAAGCTGGACCGCCAACTGGTTGGCGCCCTCCAAGGTGAAGTTTCCTGTGATCTGCCCGTTTCCCTCGGTGATCGGCTCGGAGATGGCAGGAGACGAAATCACCTTCTTGTCCAAGACGATGGCCAGGATGTCGCCGACGTGGGCGGCCGTGTAGTCGGCGAATAGCCTCGCTCCCTCGTCGGTGAAGCTGATACTGACGACGTATTGGCCGAGCTGGTCGGTTTGCGCCGAGGCGTTCTTCAGGTCGGCGCCGGTCAGGACGGTGTGGAAGACGCGCGGGGTCGGTGTCGCCAGCGGCCCAGGCGTCGCCGTGTCCGGCGCTTCTGGCTTCGCCCCGTAGTCCGTCACGATCTCCACGTCCCGCAGCGTTGCCAGTTCGATGGGCAAGACCGAACTGAAGTCGACAAACTCGAGCAGCGCCGTCCCCCGAATCGTCGACACGGCTTGATCAGGATTCTCGATGCCCGGCAATTCGACCAGGATTCTGCGTGCGCCGGCGACCTGCACCACCGCTTCGGTCACGCCCAGCGCATTGACGCGATTCTCGATGATGGCTCGCGCCGCGCTCATCTGCTCCTGGGTGGGCTCGTCTCCCGCCGGTACATCGGCCTCCAGCAGCACCCGCAAGCCACCCTGTAGATCGAGGCCGCGGACGACCTTGATCGACCGATCCAACGGGCCGATGTGCAATCCGGGGTTCTCGGGCCAGACGACCCACAGTCCGAGAACGATGAGCAGGAGGATGACGACAAGGCGTGCGTTCTTCAATCGAAGGCTCTCCGGTCGCGCAAGGCCAGCGCCATGACTTGCGCGCTGGCCAGCGGACGCCATTATACCGTGCTCAGGAAGTGGCCGGGATCCCTCCCCGAGCGGAGGCCGCCTCGGATCATCACCTTCTTAGAGACACCTGCGCGGCCGCTGCACAGGCCCCGCCCTCACCCCTTCGGGCACCCCTTCGGGTGCACCCTGGGTGTGCGCCGAAAGGCGTGGCGGTCTGCCCCCTGGGGGCGCCCGAAGGGGCGTAGAGACCGAGGGAACGAGAGCTCGAAGGGCGCTTCGGCTCTTGGTACTCCTCCGCATCGCCTCGGCTTGCGGCTGGCTAGGCCCTTAATCCGTGCGGCCCTTCGGTCACGCATCCGCTACGCCCACGCTTCTACTGAACTCACGCTTCGACTGCGCCCACGCTTCGACTGCGCTCACGCTTCGACTGCGTTCAGCGCGGAGGGACCTGCGGAAGCGCCTGGAGGACGATCTGCAACACAGCCTCGGCGGAGTTGTCGTCGGTGAAGACGTAAATATCGCAGTTCGCTCGGGCATGAGCCAGCCGGCGCTGCTGTTCATCGTATTCTTGTGGAAGCCAGTCGAGCTGCTTGCGCCGGCTGCACGTCGGATAGGACGCGTCCAGGAAGATCAGCACTTCCGGCTTGGCCAGGCGTCGCCACATATCGGCCACGTAGGAGTGTTCCTGCGCGATTTGCCGCGCGGCGAAGCCGAGCGTCCTCAGCCTGAGGACCAGCGTTGTCTTGCCCGCGGCGCACGGCCCGACGACTGCGATCCCCCCCGACGGCCGGGTCGATATTCTCCGAGGTGTAGAATCGGGCGGGGTCACCGGGAAGGCGACGTCGGAGTCAAAAGGGCATGCGGACGGTCAGCCGGCGGACATCCTCGCCCTGACGTGGCAAGATGGCCGCCACCAGAATCGAAATGTCGTCCGCCGGGCGACCGCCTTCGAGCTCGACGGCGTCGGCCAGGAGTCCGTCGGCCCAGCGGGCGGGGTCGGGGGGGCCCTGCCCGGCAAGGTCCATCACTCGGGCGACGAGGTCGAAGGGGTGCCCGGTTCGCTCGCCAGCGTGAGTCAATCCGTCGGTGAAGACGATCGCGGCCAGCCCGGGCTGAAGTGGCACTTGATGGATCTCCGGGCGGACGCCCTTGCGGCCTCCGACCGGATCGGCCGGACCATCCAGCGCGAGCAGGTTTCCCTGCTCCACCAGCAGGGCCGGCGCCGGATTGTTGCGCGTGATGACCAGGCTCTGCGTGTGCAGGTCGATGGACAGGATGTTGAGCGTCGCCAACACCTTGCCCGAACGCAGCGTGTACAGGTAGTCGGAAGCGGCGCGGGCGGCGGCGCCATCGCGCACACCATCGGCCAACAGGCTGATCGCCTTGCGGGCGACGATACCGGCAATCGCCTTGGCCGCCTTGCCCGAGGTTTGACCATCGACCAGGACGAGGGAAAGGCCGCCCGAAGGTCGCTCGATCATTTCGAGCGTATCGCCACTTTCCGGCATGGCGTACTTCCGGACCTTAGCGACGGCAACCTGGGCTTCCATCCCGGGCATTCTACATTCGGGTCCGGGGTGTGTCGAATCTGTAAGGCGCTGGCAAGGTCGGCGGACCGGCGACCTCCGCTACAGTAGGGACGCCCCGCCGCAGGAGGACAGTGCTTGGGGACCGAGCGGCACGGCCCGGTGGACTTGCCCCGGGTGATCGAGCAAGCCATTGATCAGATCTCATCGACCCTCGGCGACCGGCCTGTCTCGGTGGTCGCCGAGTACCCGGCGCACCTCCCGGCCGTCGACGGCGATACGGACCGGCTGGCCGGAGCGATCGCCGGCCTGATCGCGGCAACGGTCACCCGCGCCCAGCACGGGGAGGTGGTCGTGCGGGCTGCGTTGACTCCTGAGCCGCCCGAAGGCGCCCACGTGGGCGACGAGACCGGTCCCTGGGCGCAGGTCAGCATTGCCCCACGCGGGAACGGTCTCACGGCGGATGTGCTCGAATCGCTTCTGGAGGAAACCTCCACGGAGGCCGAAGGCGACTCGCTTATGGCACCGGCAGCGTGTGTCGAAGCCCTTCGCGAGATTGGCGCTAGATTGTGGGTCGATCGCGCCACCCCGGCGATGCCCGAGCTGCGACTGCTCCTGCCTTTGCGAGCGGCATCGCCTGCGGCCGACGTGACGCCGTTGCAGCGGACCCTGGGCGAGCACCTGTCCAGACCCGGCGATCCGACCCCCCATCTGCTGATCCTGGTGGACGACGGCCAGCTGCGCCAGGTCCTGGCGACGGAGCTGTCCGCGGCAGGCTATCGGGTGGTCGCCGCCCGCGACGGCGGAGAAGTGCTCTCGTTGGCGCGTGAGAAAGAGCCGGCTTTGATCCTGCTCGACATCCTGGCCCGCGATCCGACGGCCTTCGATGTGGCGATGGTGCTGAAGCAGGATCCCCGCATCGCCCGCATTCCCGTGCTCTTCATGACCTCGGTGCGCGATCCGCAGGCCGGGATGCGGATGGGCGCGGTCGATTTCCTCGTCCGACCGACGGGGACCGCCGCCCTCATTACCGCCATCGAAGCAGCGCTGCACACAGTGCGGCAGCCGGTGGCGCGGGTGCTGGTCGTCGAGTCGGTGGACAAGCTGCGCGAGACGATGGTGCTTATGATTCAGTCGCAGGGGTACCGTGTGACGGAAGCCGCCGGCCCCGAGGAGGCCCTGGTCTTGGCCGAGCGGGTCCAACCCGGCCTGGTTCTCGTCAACGCCCGCCTGGCGCAGGACCGAGACTACTGGCTCCTGCGAGGGCTACGCCAGATATCGGCGGATATCCCGGTCTTCGTGTTGGCCGAGGCCCTGTCGGACGCCGAAGGCAGGGCCGCCATCCGGCGCGGCGCCTCCGGATACACGGAGACAGACAAACTCCCCGACCTTCTGACCCGAGTCCGCGACGGTCGGACGAAGCCCTAGGGATCAGCTATCAGCCGTCAGCTACCAGCCAACAGCATAGGAGCGGTCGGCTATCAATGTTCTGTGATCAGTAAGCCGTGATCGGTGATGGGGGATTTGAGATTAGCGACTGGAGACTGGAGATTGGATTTGCTGAAGGCTGAAAGCTGATGGCTGACAGCTCATTTTTGACCACTGACCACGGGTTCTAGGTGACGATTACCGTCGTGCCATGGCCGCCGCGCAGGCGTTCGGAGACGGAGGCCAATGGGGTCGTCCAACGGTACAGCCACTTCGCTTCTTCCGGCCGCATATTGACGCAACCGTGGCTGCGAGGGGTGCCGAAGTCGGTGTGCCAGTAGGTCCCGTGAAATGCAACGCCCGTCTCATGGAAGAAAGATACCCACGGCACACCGGGCAGTTCGTAGGCCTCGAGATCGGGGGTGATATGGCCGTCACCCATGTGGCGCATCGGAGTCTTCTTGCTGACATGGAAGACTCCATCGGGGGTGATCGTGGGAACCCCGTTCTCCTTGGGGCGCGTGTCCGGGATGCCGCTTGAGATGCGCGTTCGGAAGATCAACTGCCCGGATTCGTAAGCCCGCAACTCCTGCCGGGCGAGGGAGACCTCGATCTTCTTCTCACGCGCCGCCAGGTCGGGTGAGATCGGTGCCATCTCTTCCGGGGTGACTCGACGCAGGTGCTCCGCCGGCGCGTAGTAGCGGACGTAGAGTATGTCATCGATGATTCGGTACCACGTTCGCCCGTCGGCCCCAACGACGCTGCTCTCCACCCAGTGAGTCGATTGGTAGTAGAGCCTGTAAAGCGGATCGGACCCGGGGTCCGGATCTCGGTGGGTGCGGGTGTAGGGGACGCTCATCTCGAACAAGGCGCCCGCGCTCGGAAGGAGAGTCTCGGGAGGTTGCGGAAGCCAGCGGACCCGTTGCAGGTTGCCGGAATGCGCGTAGCCGTCGGAGAGCTGAAACCAGACCGGGTTGTGGGATGGTCCTTCGTCGGAATTCACCTGCGAGGTAAGAGTGATGATCTCGTCTCGCACCAATTGGTCAAGGCGGCGGGCCCGGAAGGAGGGCTCGGAGTACACGCCTATCCAGGTAGCTGCGACGCGGGCCAGGCCAAGACCTTCGGCGCCTCCCGCGGGTGGGGCGGGCCGCAGCGCGACGCCGGCCGCCGAAAGGGCGGCCAACCCGAGGAATTGCCGACGGCCGATTCTCGCATCCACGCCTTCATTGTAGCGGCGAATCGCGGCCCATCAACCGGCCGGACTTACTTCCCTACCCTATGAGCACGTCCCGGGGACCGTCTCTGCGCTCTGGGTCCCACTTCCTCGGGAACGCCATCCGTTCTTCCTAGTCACCCCCGCGTATCCGCGGGAACGGCAGTTATTTCTCGTCACGCCCGCGCGGGCGGGGTCGCGCTTGATCGTCTCGCCTTCGCCGATTTCGCGATGTCCCTCTGGTGAACTTCGCGATGGCAGCTCGGCCCGAATGGTCTTCCCTGGGGTCCGAGATGCGTGCGAAGGGTCGATAACGCCGAAGCCCATGAAAGAGGCCTCCACATCCCTCAGGTATAATCCGCGCCGATGCCGGACGAGCTTCAGCGGTTGGATCTGAGCGGAATTGAGATCGTCTATCGGACCGTCGGGGATGCGCAAGCCCCGACGGTCGTGCTGCTCCACGGGTGGGCGAGCTCGCGCCGGATGTGGGAGTCGGCACAGCAACGCTTGTCGGCGCACTTCCGCACCATTGCCTTGGACCTCCCTGGGCACGGAGAATCCAGTAAGCCCGATTGGACCTGGTACTCGATTCCGCGATACACCGACCTCGTCGATGACCTGATGGAGGCGCTCGAGCTGCGACGGCCGGCTATCGTCGGACATTCGATGGGCGGCACGATCGGGCTCGAGTTGGCGAGCCGACAGCCCAACGCCCTGGAGTGCCTGATCGCCGTCAACCCGGTTGTCACGGGGCGGGTCTACTCTCGCGGCATCCCCTTGGGGGACGAATGGGTCGAACCGGCGGTGCGCGTTTCGCGCCGGGTGTGGCCAGCCGCCTCGCGCTTGCTCACCCGGCCGCCGGAGGCTCTCCGCCGGCGCGCTCCCAACCATGTCCTCCGGAATAGAGAGGACCTCGGGATGACAACGGCCGACTCGGCACTTGGCAGCATGCGCGCCGTCCTGACTTGGGACCTGACGAGTCAGCTTGAGGAGATTCGGACGCGCACCCTCGTCATCGTCGGCGATCAGGATCGCGTTGTCGCTCCGGGCGAGGGAGAACTCGCCGCCCGGAGGGTGCCCGGCGGCCGCCTGATGCGATTGCGCGCCGCTCATCATCCTCACGACGAAGTCCCGGACGAGTTCTACCCAGCGATCGAGGCCTTCCTGGCGGGGGCAGCGTACTGAATACCGTCCGTGCCTTCTTCGCCGTCAATCTAACGCGCGAAATCCGCGAAAGCATCGCTCAAGTCGAGCGCTCGGCGGGTCCGGCCCTCTCGGGCGAGCCGATCCGCTGGACCCGTCCGGAGACCATCCACCTGACCCTTCGCTTTCTTGGCGAGACGACCGCGGCCAGGCTTGATTCGATCCGCCTGGGGGCCGAGGCGAGCGCCCGGTCGTGGGCCTCGTTCGACCTTCATATCGCCGGCCTGGGTTGCTTCCCAGACATCCGTCGGCCACGCATTATCTGGGTGGGCGCATCCGATCAGAGCGGGTCGCTCGAGAGAATCGTGCGAGATCTCGAGGTGCTTGCTCGGGCGGCGGGTTTCTCTCCAGAGGAGCGAGCGTTTTCCGCTCATCTCACAATTGGGCGGGTCAGGGATCGCCTCTCGCCTGACGGCGCGCGCCGTTTCGCTTCCTACCTCGGGGACTCGTCCATGATGGATTTCGGATCCATTCACATCGAATCCGTCGATCTGATGCGGAGCGAACTGAAGCCGGCCGGGCCGGTCTACAACCTGATCGCTGCCCTTGCGTTGGGTGCAGTGAGGATGGGGTCGTCATGAAGACGAGTCTGGTGAGCGTCGTCGGGGGTGCGGAGTGTACGTCGCAAGAGGCCCTTTGGGCGGAGGACACCGGCCGGCGTCTGGCGCTGGCCGGTGTCGGGGTAGTGTGCGGTGGCAAGGGCGGGGTCATGGAAGCGGCCTGCCGCGGCGCGTGGCAGGCCGGAGGGCTGACGGTTGGCCTCCTTCCGGGTGAACAGGCCGGTGAGGGAAATGACTACCTGACGGTCGAGCTGCCGACGGGGTTGGGGGAAGCCAGGAACGTGCTTGTGGTCCGAGCGGGGGAGGCCGTCATTGCCATCGGAAGCGGCCTGGGTACTTTGAGCGAGATTGCCCACGCATTGCGACTTGGCAAACCCGTCGTGGCGTTGGGGTCATGGCAGGCAATCTCGCCGGATGGGGCCCCCCTCCCTGTGCTTCGTGCGGAGAGCCCGGCCGAGGCCGTCGCCACATTGTTGGGTCCCGGCTGATGACCGAGCCGGGTGAGGATCGGGCGCTGAGTCTGGCTCGGGAGATCGTCGACATCCTCGACCAACACAAAGCGGAAGACATCCTGTTACTAGACCTGCAAGGGATTTGTACCTTCGCCGATTACTTCGTGCTGTGCACCGGGCCGAGCGAGCGGACCCTGCGCGCCCTCTCCGAAGAAGTCGTTCGCCGCCTCAAGGCCGACCGAAAAGGAATTCCTCGAGGGGTGGAGGGCGAGGCCCAGAACGGGTGGGTCCTGCTGGACTTCGGCGACGTGATCGCCCACCTCTTCTCCCCGGAGCTGCGCCGGTATTACCGACTGGAAGAGGTTTGGAAGTCTGGGAGGATCATGCTGCGCGTCCAGTGACGGTGCGGGCTCATATTCGCCTGTCAGACGATCAGCGGCCGCATCGAGGTGCCGGGGGCGAGGGGAAAGGTGAAGAGACGGCAACATGGAGGCAGCAACCTTCTGGTGCAGACGGCGCAGACGAAGATCAGTCGCTCTTCCCCTCGAAGATCCACCGATCGAGGTCCCGTTCCCAGGCAACCATTTCCTCCGCGCGAAACCACAGGGCCACTTCTTCCGCCGCGGTGGCTGGACTGTCGGAGGCGTGTGTGAGGTTGCGACCGATCTCGAGCGCGAGGTCATGGCGTACCGTCCCGGGAGCGGCTTCCGTCGGCCGGGTGGCCCCCATCGTCTGGCGGACGGCGGCGACGGCTTGTGGGCCCTCCCACACCATCGCCAGGACAGGCGCCGAGGTGATGTAGTCGACCAGTCCCGGGTAGAAAGGCTTTCCCTGGTGGACGGCATAGTGTTGTTCCGCCAAGCTCCGGCTCACGCGGCAGAAACGCGCCGCTGCCAGGCGCAGGCCGCGCCGCTCGAGACGTCCGACGACCTCGCCGATCAAGCCGCGCTGGACTCCGTCGGGCTTGACGAGCACGAGCGTTCTTTCCACGAAACCCTCCATGAATCAGAGGACTCGGGGTCGCCCGAGTCCCTGTTGGCCGATTCGAGAAACCACGGTCAGGCGACGGCGACGCCGCGCTCGTAGGCGTCGATTGCCTCTTGCAGACGATCGCCCTTCATATACGCGTCCCCCAGAGCTTGCCATAGATCGGAAGCCTTCGGGTTGCGGTCGAGGGCAAGTTCCAGCTCGGAGGTAACCTCCGTCAACTGGTACTTCTTCTTGATCACGGCCGCGTAGCCGTGGGCCGCACGCCGATAGTCTCCGACGGCGAGCGCATGCCGGGCTTCTTGGAGTTTATCCTCCATCGGGGCCTTGGCCGCTGTCGGTTTGGGGGCCCGCAAAGGAGGCTTCGGCGCAGGGGCCGCCGGCGGCAAGGGCGGTGGAACGGCTTCGGCATGACGGGGCTCGGCTGGGACCGATGGCGCAGTTGACACAGCTTGGAGAGGCGTCTCGTGGACCGGCTCCGCGCGGACCGGCTCCGCAGGGACGGAAGACTCAACGGGCGCAGCCGGAGGAGGAGCCGTAACGAGCGGGGGAGCCGTCATGGCCGGGACGGCAGGTTCCGCCGCCGGCGCCGCAAGCCAATCCGGGATTTCGAGCTCGCCTTCCACTTCGGCTTCGGCCGTCGACTCGGCCTCCGCCGGGGCGGCCTCTGCTTCCGAGAGTCGATAGGGAGCCGGCGTTCTTAGCCAATCAGGTACTTCTTCCATGGCGTCCGCCGGCTCACGATACGTCGGCGGAACCGCGACAACTTGCTCGAACTCGGCCCATTCGCCAGAGGGCTGATCACCTGACTCCACGATCGGTTCAGATGGAGGTCTCCGGACAATCATCTCCTCGGCCGCAGGGATTTCGGCCGGAGCTTCGCCCGTTTCGTCGGCGGGCACCTGTTCCCAGGGCGGGACCCAAGACTCCGCCAGTTCGTCGATGGGCTCGGCCGCACGCAATCCCATCGGGAGGAGCGCGGCAGAAAGCGGCGGCACGGTCGGCTCTTCTTCTGTGGGCTGAGCGGCGAGCATCCAAGCGGGCAGGGCCGGCCAAGCCTCCTCGACAGCGGAGGCCGGCTCGGGTTCCTCGGCCGGTTCCATGAGTTCAGGTCCTGGCGCGGGCGTCTCCGCAACCAGTTGCTTCAGCCATTCGGGAACCTCCGGGGTCGGCGGCGGCCCCGCGACGGTATCCTCAAAGGCAAGTTCGGGCTCAGCCGTCGCTTCGAACATCGGAGAGGCGGCGGAGGCCGCTTCGAACGTGACCTGATCGAACGTCGCAGGTTCCTCTTCCTGGTCGTCGGCGAGCTCCTCAAGCCAGTCAAGGGCGCTTTCCGGTTCCGCAGGAATCTCTTCCGGTGCGGGCGGGGCGGGTTGAGGAGTCATGGGAACGGCCGTCGGCCGGGTTGGCAATGAGGTCTCCGCCGAAAGGATCTTCTCGGGTGCGGGTACGCTTTGCTTCGCAGCCAGCGCCTCGAGCCAATCGAAGACCTGATCGTCGTCCACCTGAGCTGCCTCCGAGACGACCGGCTGAGAGGGGACCGACACCGGCGGCTGGGTGTCACGAGCGGGAACCCCATCCTCTTTGATCAGGCGGAGAAATTCGCCGGTTGAATAGTCGGAGCGTGCCTGCTCGCCGGGGCCCACCAAGTTAAGCCACTCCACCGCCTCATCTTGTCCCCGCGGAACCGCAGCTTCGGCGGGCCGAGCCTGCTCAGCGGGCTGGACCGACTCCTCGGCCGTCGGCTCCGCGATTCCGCGGAGCCAATCCATCGGAGGGGACTCCTCGGCTGCGGGGGCAGGTTCGGGCTCAGCAATACCGCGCAGCCATTCGGGCCCTGCCGAACGGCCCAGCGCCGAGCGAGACGAATCCGCTGCGCGCTCGCCGGCAAGCCAGGCTGGGGCCTCCGTCTCGACGGGCTCCGAGGTTGCGGACGACGGCGTCGGTGGTTCCGCTTCAGCCAGTTCGCGCAACCATCCGAAGGATTCGCCGGAGGGAGTGGGTGGGGTCGCCGGACCTTTCGGCGGTGCAGGTTCCGGGACGATCCGTTCCGGAAGGGTTCCCGGCCGCGGGCGAATCCTTGACGCGCTCTCTGCTCCCGCGATGGTCTGTAGCCAATCCGGCAATCTGGCAGGCTCGGGCGGCGCTTCCGCCTGATCGTTGGTCTGGATCTCGCTCGGTTCCCCTTCGTCCTCAACGGTTGCCGGCACTTCGGCCGGGGGGACCATCGATCCCCTGGCGGCTTCCGCGACTCCGGAGAGCCACGCCGGAGGAGCACTGCCGATGCCGGCGGGCTCCATTCCTTCCTCGTCTGCCGTTGGAGTCTGGTCGACCAGCCATTCCGGAAGTTCGGCGCGCACGGGCGCTACATCTTCCTGCGGGGTGGGTTCCGAAGCGGCGCTTGCCGGCTCTTGGAGTTCGGGTTCACGTCTTGCCCGATCGCCCAGCCAGGTGACGATCGTCGCGGTCGCGCCTGGCGATTGCTCCTCCATCCACGTTGGAAGAGCGGGGGAGTCTTCGATCGCGGGCTTGAGCCAGTCGTCATCTTCTTCCCCGGCTCCCGGGGCGGGCGGAGCCCACCCCGGAGGAAGCAAGGGTTCGTCCAGTCCCGAGGCAGGCGTCACCCGTCCCGCCGGGACAGGTTCCTCTGCGGAAAACGCGGTTTCGTCTGCCGCTGTTTGTGGCGGGGCTACATCCTTCAACCAGTCGGGAATCTCGGCCCGCACGAGGCCGCCTTCTTCTAGCGGAGGCGGCTCGGGAGGCAGGACCCCCGCATCCAGGGAGCGGAGTTCATCGTCGCTGAAGGAGACGGGCGCCTCGCGGGCCTCCCCGGTTCCCACGTTCCAGCCTGCCGCCTTCATCCAACCGGGGAGCTTTTCACTTCCACCGCTGGTCGGTGCGGGGCTCTGCTGCGCGGGTCCTTCGGGCTCGGCCGGCATGGCCGGGGCCTCCGGCGTACGTTCTCTCTCTGCCGCTGCTTCCGCGGCTTCCGCTGCGGTGGCGGCGCCCAGCGAGTCAAGCCAGGATGGCCGCAGCGGGGCAGGCTGCGCGGCGGCAGCCTTAGCCGCGCGGGCTTCAGCTCCCAGGCCAGTCGCCCAATCAGGTGGGCCGGCGTCCCGGCCCAGGGGTTGGCCTGGTCGCCATACCAATTTCTCGATCCGGACGGCGTTGGCGTCGACGCTTGCAGGGTCGTCACGAACGGACTCAACCAGAGCCGAGTACGGGTCAAGCGCGGCGACCCGGCGGTGATACGTCAGAGCCTCTTCGGTGCGCCCCTGCGCCTGAAGGACCGCCGCCAGAATTCGATTGGCCTCGCGGCAGTTGGGCAGTGATTCCGTGATCGACGAGGCGACCTCGCCGGCCTCGTTCCGCTGGTTGGTGCGCCAATACATATCCGCCAGAAGGACTTGGAGGTCCGGCCTGTCCGGATCTTCCTGGAGGGCCGCCCGAAGTTCGGCGATCGCCTGCGGGTAGAGCTCGCCATGGGCGTACATCCTGGCCAGCGCGCCTCGGGTGAGGCGGACTTTATGAGGTTCCAGGCCATCGCGGCGGCCAATCAGACGTCGCAGCTCGCCCTGGACCGCGGCGTTGGACGGGTTGGTTTCGAAGGCACGCTCCATGTGCCAGATGGCAGCTTCGAGGTTGCCTTCGTCCTCGCGGACAATCGACATTCCGACGTGCGCAACAAAATCGTCGGGCACGGCCGATAGGACACGCTGCATGATGTCCGCCGAGTCACCGAAGCGCTTCGCCTCCAGATAGGCCTTTCCGAGCAAGCGATAGGTGTCGAGGTGGCGGGGATACGTTTGCAGAATGTGACGGGCGTGCGCGATCGCCTCATCGAGCTGTTCGTGCTCGATGAGGTCGTCGATTTCCTTGACGTAGGCGCGCAGACTGATCTCAGCCATTGCTGGGCCTGCGCCCAGATCCTCTGGGCTCCCGCCCAGAGTATGCCCCACTTGGGGGTATTGCGCAAGCTTTTATTGACATATCGCGCCGGCGGCCAGTACTTACCGCCTATCCCTTCGCGCTCTAACAGTCTGCAGGAGGTGCAAGAAGGATGCCGATGATGTGGTCGAGGGAGCGGGTGCGATGCTATAGGCCGTGAAGCGCGGTGGCCGCCAGCAGGACGGCGCTGATATCCACCGGCGATGGACGCGGTGCACCCAGACGATCGACGGGCGGGGCCGTTCCCAACATAGCGGAAGTCGAGGCCAGGATTCCTTCTTTCAGCGCGGCTGGATCATAGCCTCCCTCCAGGACGAAGACGATCCGCCCGTCGCATAGATCATCCGCCAAGGCAACCACTGAGGCCGAGAGCCGGTGGTAGCCCGCCGTCGTGAGCTGAAGGTTCGCCAAAGGGTCGACCCAGTGGGCGTCGTAGCCGGCCGAGACGAGCAGGAGGTCCGGATGAAAGCGGGCGGCGAGCGGTGCGATGATCTCATCGGCGATCCGTGCGAAGGCTTCGTCGCCGGCGCCGGCCGGCAAAGGCAAGTTGACGGTGAAACCTTCCCCAGGTCCGGTACCTCGTTCGTCGAACTTGCCCGTGCCGGGATAGATCCCGTGCTGGTGTGTCGAAAGATACAAGACGGTCGGGTCGGCCTCGAACGCCGCCTGCGTGCCGTTTCCGTGGTGGACGTCGAAGTCGACGATCATCACCCGCTCCAGACCGCTCCTCTGGGCTTCGCGCGCGGCGATGGCGATGTTGTTCAACAGGCAGAATCCCATAGCCCGTTCGGGCGTAGCGTGATGGCCGGGAGGACGGATGGCAGCGAAGCCCCGCCCAACGGCGTTGTCGCAAACGGCGCGCAGCACAGCCAGAGTTGCCCCGGCGGCTTCCAGGGCACAATCGTACGAGCGCGGAGAAACGTACGTCGGCGCGTAGTCAATGATCGCCGGCGCCTGGGAGCAGGCGCGGCGCAGGAAGTCGAGGTGCTCCGGGAGGTGCACGGCGGCGATGGCCTCCTCGGGAGCGGGCGAACCCTCGATCGCTATCAGGGAATCCCCAAAGGCGGCCGCCGCCGCCTCGGCAAGACCCTCAAGGCGGCGCGGGTGCTCCGGATGAGTCGGATCGATATGGCTAGGCGAGGGGACGCAGGCGAACGCGAGGCGTGATGCTTGTGAAGTGATACAGGCGCTCCTGGTGACGTATCCCTTGAATCTACGCCCTTGAGGAGAGCGCGGCAAGCGGCGTTCACAGGCGCGAACCGAGCAGCCGTGCACAGGGCTTCGACTCATCGGGAAGATTCGAGGGTCGAGGATAAGGGCATGGGGCGCCCTTGGTTCGAGGGGCTTCCCCGTCCCAAGACCCGGTCTCGGTGCGCAGCGAGTCGTCGCTCGCGGCCTGTTGAGCGGCCGACATTAGGAAGGGGCCAGGCGCGGCTGCCGCCGGCAACCTGTTTGCCTTGCCGCGCACTAGCCCGCGCCCGCGATTCGACGGCGCTGGGCAGGCTTCAACCGATGAAAAACCAGAAGACGTACAGCGTCGAAAGGATGAGCAGCAGGGAGGTGCTAAGAGTGACGTACCAGAAGCGTGCCCGGCGGCTCCTGGAAGCCAGCCAGTCTCCCACAATCAGGAACGCCGGGAACAAAACGAGGACGTATCGGGAGAGGGACTTGAGGGAGGCCGCGCCTTCGGTGTACCTTCCGAGCAGGATCGCCAGGTTGACGATCATGTAGGCCAGCAGTTCCGGCCGCCTCCATCGTTTGACGGCGATCATCAAGGCGGTCACGGTCAGGAAGGCTGCGACCGACAGGACGTCGAGCGTGGTCGGAAGGTCGAACACCCGCACCCACTGGGTAACCGCCGAGACGACCCCTGTCACGGGGTCCACTGCGGTCGTGCCGACATAAGTTCGCAGGACCGTCGTGATCGGCGCGAATCCGGCGAGCGAGCGCCAGGCCAGGAAGCCTCCGCCGGCGACCAGAGGGGCGGCGATGGCGATGATGACGGCGGGGATGGATGGAGAACGGCCGCGTTCTTGGCGTGACGACCATTGCTGCCAGGCGATCATAGCGAAGGCGGCCGCCGCCGCCACGCCCGGTGCGCGGGCCAGGCTTGCCAGGGCAGCCAGGGCGGCCGCCGCAAGCCATCGCATTCGATAGGCAGCCAGGAAAGCGCCCAGAGTCAACGCCAGAAACAGGGACTCGGTGAAAGGCGCGATGAGGAAGACGGACGTCGGGTACACCGCCAAGGCGACCGCGGCCCATTTCCCCGAGTTGTTTCCGAAGACCTCATTCCCGACGAGGATCAGCAACGCAAATGCCAAGAAGGCAGCGAGGGAGGAGACAAGCAGGCCTCCCATAATGAAGTCTCCCGTGAGGCTCGCCGCCACCCGGGTCAACCCCGCGTACAGTGGGTAGAAGACGGTGGACCCCTCCCCCATGTCGGCGTAACCCCTCATGGCCAGATTGAGATGTTGCGTCGCGTCCCACCTGGGCCAGACCGAAAGCCAGAACTGAGCCAGGGGGGATGGATCCATTCGCAGCTGGCCGTAGAGGGACGGACTGTCCAGCCAGATGGCAAGGATGTGGGGCCGGACCAAAGACCAGGCGATTCCCATGACGAGTCCCAGTCCGACTCGGAGAGCCAAGACGAGGCCGGCGCCCCATCGGGCGGCTTCCCTCCACCGAAGGGGAGGTGGAGACTCAGCCCGTGGGGATTCTGAGAGGCCCGCAGATGCCTCACTCATCGTCAGGGTCAAGATGGGCGCCAGGGCGCGGAGGCGACGAAATGGCTGGGCAACCTGGCAGGATTCTAGGTCATTCTGCCGGGCCGGCGATATCGACTCTACCGAAGATCCTCAGGCTGTCGCTGCCAAAGGCCGAGGTGGGTGCGCGCCATAGCTCGCGGTACTGAGACCGGAACGCCTCCTCCTGAAGCAGGGTGTTGCGGATGAATACTTCGAGGGTTACCAGATACTCGGGCCCGAGCGTCAGGATGAGGTCCGCGGGAATCGCGTAATTCCCGACGATCTGGTCTTCCGGGAGAGGGTAGTAGGGCTGAACCGCTGGAGAAACCAATCCCACCGTGTCGAGGATGCGGCAGTCGCACGCGTAGCCGAGAGCTCCAATCTCGGAGGCCGCCACCAGGTCCTGCTCGGTGACCTTCCCGTCCAGGAATTCTGCCGCTTGCTGGTAGAGATCCTCTCTCTCGCTCCATACATTGAGTGGTAGGGCGACCGGCAAAGCCGGATTCCGCCCCCAGTTCAGAGCCGAGACCTCCAGGACCAGAATCACCATCGGCAGGCTGCGGCCGACGATCCGCAAGGGAGCGCTCGAGCGGGACTCCCCCATGGCGGCGAAACATGCCGTCAGGGGTATCACCCAGTAGGGAATGAGGGGCACCAGGTACCATTCCGCCATCAAGCCACCGCCGAGCCCTAGCATTGTGTACGCGAATGTGAAGAGGCCCAGGTACATCGGGATCACCAGAGCGCGTGGGTTCTCTCGCACCAGCCGGACGATGCCAGCGGCCCACAGACCCATCAGCAGCAGAAACCCCGTCATGCCAATGAGATTGAGCGCGGGAGCCGGGCTCACCACAAGGCCGCGGGCTCCGAAGCCTTGCACGCCGGTTAGAGTCAACCCGGAGAACAGGTAGACATGCTGGAAGAAGTTGGTTTCCGGCTCCACCAGGTAGACATGGTTGGCCTTGGCCGTGACGGAGTGCGGCAGCGGGTCTCCGTAGGCCGTGGCAAGTAGAACCATTTCCACCCCGATCCATGCAGCGACAACCAACAGCGGGCGCCAGGGAACTCGGCGGATCTGCCAGGCCTCGGCGATCAGCAGCGCCGCTGCCAGGGCCATTGCGTCCGGCCGCAGCCATACGGCCAGCCCGGCCAGATGAAATGGGGCCCGGCGCTGACCCGCCAGGAAAAGGTAGACGGCGAGCAGACTGACCGCGGTAAGTATCGAGGTCTCCATGCCGCCGATCGAATAGCGAATGAGCAGAGGGGACAGGGCAAACATTAAGCAGGCTGAGATCGCCGCCCATGTGGGAAGCCGAAACCGTCTACACAGGAGAAACACTAAATAGACCGAGAAACCGTCGGCGATGGCGTTGATCCAAACAGCCAGGTCGGGAAAGGAGCGGTTGCCGCTGAAGAGGGCGACTAGGGCCAACAAGACCGAATAGAGCGGGGTGGACGTGCCGAGCACGTTGTCACCTGAGTTGTAGACAAGGCCCCGACCCGTCGACAAGTTGGCGGCATAACGGAAGGTGATGAAGGCATCGTCGACCGGATGGGGGCCCGACGTAAGCCGAATCGCGACGGCGGCGACGGCGATCAGTGCTGCCGTCAGTGTGGGCGCGTCCCAGCGCGAAGAGCGGAGATCGGCGGCCCTCATCCGGCCGACGCCTTGGCCGTGCAGGTCAGCCGGTAAATACGGACGAGCGAGTCCTGGTAGACAGCTTGGCCGCACGCCGGAACAAACTCCGTCAGGAAGAACCTGGCCGCCGCCATGTGCGTCCCCTTCGGATCATGGAGAAGTAGGAAGTTCAACCCTTCCAGGTCGATAAGCAAGTGGGTCACCCCTCTCGCTTCGAGCTCCGCCCGCATGTCATCGACGGTTCGAGCCAGGTTGTGTAGGAAGGGCCCCTGGACTTGCCCCGCGTCCGGGATGCATCTGGCATCGCAGTAATAGGACTGACCGTCCCAGAGCTGGAGGACTCGGGCGTCGCGCGGGAGACCCGATACGACGTAGTCCAGTGCCCGATAATCGTAGACGGCGTCGGACAGATAGGCCTTCCGCGACTCCAAGCCGAGCACGACGCCGACCGGCCGTTCACCGATGGTGTAGATGGCGACATAAACCAGGGTTGTGATGACCAGGCCGGCCGTGAGAGCGCCCGTCACACGGGGATACGCCAGGCGAAAATGGAGTCGCTGCTCGATCCCCAGGAGGACGGCCGCCACCATCAGCGCCCAAACCGGATAGAGCGGGAGCAGAAAACGCGTCTGTTGTGACCCCAGGTACCACGTCGCCAATCGAAGGACGGCCAGACCCGCCAGGGGGCGCGCCTGCGGCGAAAGCGAGATGACGGGGAGGAGCAGCGCCAGAGGAAAGAGGAAGCTCGGGTATTCGATGCTCTGCATCAGCGCCGCAAAAGCCTCGTGCCGGAAGTACAGATTCCATGGCAATAGCAGGAAGTCCGCCAGGCTGCGGCCGGCGCCGAAGCTCCGCAGGTAGTCGAGATGGAGCAGGACGCGAGCCGGCGGCCATTCCGCGCCCCCGTTCAAGAATGGGTAGGCCGGGTCACCCAGCGCGATCAAGTTGAAGAGGTACCACGGCGAGGCGACGAGACACACAAGAAGGCCGTACGCCGCGGCCGTGCCCGCCGCCCGGAGCCAGCCCTGCCTGCGGGCCAGTAGGGCAAGCCACAGGCAGAATGCCGGCAGCAAGAACAACGCCATGACCTTCGTGCCGAGGGCGATCCCAGCCATCACTGCAGAAAGGAGCAACCAATGCGGTCGTTGGTCCTGCTGCCAGCGGAGGATTCCCCACACGGCAAGGAGTTCGTAGAGCGCGTGGATCATATCGACGTAAGCGAGGGTTCCCCACAGGGGCACGATCGGAATCCCCAGCAGGACTCCGGCGGCGACCCAACCACCGGCTGGGCCGAGCAGGCGCCGGCCGGCGGCCAGCACCGCCAGAAATAGGGCGGCCGCAAACGTCAGGTGGATCACCTGGGAGAAAGTGTCGGAACCCAGGGCCAGCCCGATGGAGAAGAGCATCTGTCCGAGGAGCGGGCCGTTTGCCTGTAAGATCCCTGGAAGCGAAACGATCCGGCCTTGCTGCAAGAAGAGCCGCGGGGCTTGCAGGTGGTACATCAGGCCGTCGTAGGCCCAGGGTGGCGCCAGCGCGATCAGCAGCGACAGGATTGCGATCGAACCGACGAGCCCGAGCATGAGCAGCCATCCAACCCGGGCCCGTCCCCAGTCCCCGCGGAGCAGATCCAGCCCGATGCGCGCATCCCGACGGAGTCTAACGACCCCGGTTGTCGAGATCACGGCAACAACGATAAGGAAGACTGCGATCCACTCGGGTCGAAACAGGCCGGCCAGCCCCAGCGCATAGACTCCAAAGCCGACTAGAGCCATCCCCAGCCCGAAGGAGAAAACGAGCGACTCGAGGGGATCGCAATCTTCGTTGGGAGCAAGCACGCCAAGGGCCAGCCGTCCGAGACCGCTGGCGATCACGACCACTAACACCGAGAGAAGAACGGTGTAGAGGGGAGACAGAAGCGACAAAGTACCGACGCCGTCCACCGGTTGCTGCGGGAGAAACCAGTGCAGCAGGCAGATCACAGCGGTGATCAGCCCGGCGGTGAGACGGAGGCGGTGGATCCTTCCCAGGTCAATCACTCTCATTCGTCCGTCGGTTCCGTCTCGCAGTTGATCTTCCATGCTGCGACGCCGGTCGGACTGTCCCAGGTATCAAGCTGGTCGCACCATGGAGGGACATCTGGCATGCTGGCGCGCCCTGGCTCTGCGACCGATTGCGTCAGAGCATGGGTCGCCGTGTAGGGCTGGCGCAGCACCCACCAGCAAAGACCCTGGCACTCGGGGATCAGGGCAGGCAGGTGCGTCACCAAAGGCTGACCTGTGTAGTAGCTGAGGGGCAGCGCGATCTCCGGTTCCGACAGGGAGACCGAATCGGTCCTGACGTTCTGACTCTGCACGAAGGCGGTCAGGCCGCGCCAGTCTTCCTTGTCGAATTTCGGGGTGGCGTGAACGGTCGAGGCCGCCGCAAGCGCCGCCAGCGAAAATGCGGCGGCGGTTCCGACTCGGAAGACTCGCCGGCGTTGGAGCGGCCAGCGTCCGGTCCACTCGACGATCGCCCCGGCCCCCAGGGCAACCAGCGCGGCCACGAACGGAAGCAGGACGACGAAGTAGCGATCGACGTACACCGGCCGCCGCTGCGAAAGGACCCAGACTGCCACGACCGGCACGGCCAGTCCCGCCAAGAGAATCTTGATCCATAGTCCGCGCCTGCCTCCGGCAAGTCCGGCGGCTGCGATAGCGAGGACAGTCAGGCCGAACAGCGTAGATCCGCCGTCGGCGACGCCTCCATAGCCGGAGGCCAAGTTCCACAGGGTCAAGGGGATATCGCCGGGGAGCGGGGTTCGAATCCACCCGATCCCCAGGGACGGAGATCCCGTCGAAAAGAACCAGATCAGCCAGACGGCCAGCGGTGTGAGGGCCAGCAGGGTCACCACCGTCCACTGTCGGAAGAAGGTCGGGGAACGCCTGAGGTCCGTGCCTGCCAGCAGAACCAGCGCGGCAGCGATAACAAAGAAGAAGTAGTGAGTCAGCAGGCCGATGGCAAGGCCGATCCCGGCGACGATCAGGGCCGACGTCGAGCTGGAGCGGCGCTGATAGAAGAAGGTGCCGACCACGGCCGCTGCCAGCGCGGCCGACAAGGCGTACGGACGCGCGTCCCTCGCCGCCCATAACGTGAGCGGATGGGCTGCCCAGAGGAGGCCGGCGGCCAGGCCCCCGACCCAACCGGTCAATTGCCATCCGAGGAAGACCGCCGCCGCGATTCCTCCAAGCTGCGCCAGCACCGATGGAAACCGCAAGGCGGTTTCGCTCAGGGGATCACCCTGAGTTAGGCCAAGCCGGAAGCTCGAGATGGCCTTGACGAACAGGTAGTAGAAGGGCGGATTGACGGCGTCAATCCTCGCCGCTCGCAGGAGATCCCCCCAATCGAGGCGGGTAAACCACCAGGTGTAACTCTCGTCGAGCCACAGGCTTTGGGACCCGAGGCGCAGAAGCGCCAGTGCCATGCCCACAACGAGCAACGGAAGACAAATGGCAAGGAAACGCCGATCCGAAGGTAGGTCCATGGGCGAGTGAACGAGAAGATTCTACGCCCTGCGGCGCACCGAAGCGGTGCAGGACGGCCGTCGGCAAGGAAGGGACACCATCGGCCCATACTTGCGCGGGAGCCGGACCCTGGCAAGGGCAAGACCTGCCGAAAGTCTCCCTCCGTCGATAGAACGAGAAGACCCGGCTTTGCGCCGGGTCTTCTCGGACAGTACCCCGCGGGTTCAGTCGGAGGCTGGACCGGGAGATCGCAGCGAAGGAGCCGCCCGTTTGCTTTGACGGATCGCCCAAACTACGCCGACGAGGCACAGCAAGACGATCGCCCAGCCGACCACTCCCAGGACGTAGTAGCTGACCACGATCGGAGCGATGATCACCGAGACCAAGTTGACGACTTTGATCATCGGATTGAGCGCCGGGCCGGCGGTATCTTTGAACGGGTCGCCGACGGTATCGCCGACGATACCCGCCTTATGTCTCTCGGAACCCTTGCCGGTGTTGGCCGCCGGGTTGCGCGGCTCGTCCTCGATCAGCTTCTTGGCGTTATCCCAGGCGCCGCCAGCGTTGTTCAGGTACACCGCCAGCAGCTGGCCGGAGACGATGATGCCTGCCAGAAACCCGCCGAGGGCCTCGATCTTCAATCCGAACCCGACCAGGATGGGGGAGAGCACGCCGATCAACGCCAGAGGAACCAGCTCCTTCTGGGCGGCGGAAGTCGAGATCGCCACCGCCTTATCGTAGTCGGGGGCGACTTTGCCCTCCAACACGCCAAGCCGGAATTGGCGTCGGACTTCTTCGACGATCAGCGCCGCGGCTCTGGCAACGGCCTGGATGGCAAACGATGAAAACAACCAGGGAATCGAGGCCCCGATCAGCATGCCGACGAAAACCTCCGGCAGATCGATGCGAATGCCGGTGACCGTCATCAATCGGTCGGCGGCCAGACCCAAGAGGATCTGGGCGCGGGAGACGTCCACCAGGAAAGAGCCGAACAGGGAAACCGCGGCGATGACCGCCGAGCCGATGGCGACTCCTTTGGTGATGGCTTTGGTGGTATTGCCGACCGCATCCAAGTCGGCCATGATCTGGCGGGCTGCCTGGGTGTCGGGATCGTCCATCCCGTGCCAAGCCATCTCGCCGATCCCGTTGGCATTGTCGGAAATCGGGCCATAGGAGTCCATGGCGACGTTGTTTCCGGTCAGAGTCAGCATGCCGATGCCGGTCATCGCCACGCCGTACAAGACGTACTGCGTGCTGTGCGCCGGATCGACCCCGCCGAAGATCAGGATCGAGGCGAAGATCGCAGCGCCGATCACCAGCGCTCCCCACACCGATGACTCGAATCCAACCGAGGTCCCGGCCAGGATCAAGGTGGCGGGGCCGGTGTCGGCGGCCTTCTTGATCGACCGGACCGGGGCGCCGTGGCTACTTGTGAAGTATTCGGTCACCCGGTCGATGACGATCGCCAGCAGAACCCCGACGGTGACCGCCAGGAACGGCCGCCACCAGCCGCCGGGGATGTCCTGCAGGTAGAAGTACGCCACGAGTCCGAACAGGACGACGGAGATGGCGGCCGAGGATAGAAAGCCGGTGAAGATCGCCCGCATGGCGTCGCCGGCTTTGCCAGGGCCGCCTCGCACCAGGTACGTGCCGACGATCGAAGACACGACGCCGATTCCGCGCACCAATAGCGGGAAAATGATCCATTCCAGGTCGCCGGTGAGCAAGACCAGAGACAACCCGAGGATCAGGCCCGAAACGATCGTCACTTCGTAGGATTCGAAGATGTCGGCCGCCATCCCGGCGCAGTCGCCGACGTTGTCCCCGACCAGATCGGCGACCACCGCCGGATTGCGCGGGTCGTCTTCGGGGATGCCCGCCTCGACCTTCCCGACCAGGTCGGCTCCGACGTCCGCCGCTTTGGTGAAGATCCCGCCGCCGACGCGCATGAACAGTGCCACCAACGTGCCGCCGAAGCCGAAGCCGAGCAGCGCGTCCGGCGCGGCGGCACCCATGAAGATGAATATCAGCGTCCCACCCATCAGGCCGAGGCCGTCGGTCAGCATGCCGGTGATCGTCCCCGTCCGATAGGCGATGCGCAATGAGTCTCCAAAGGAGCGCCGGGAGGCGGACGCCACGCGAACGTTCCCTTGTACCGCCATCCGCATCCCCAGCTGACCGACAAGCAGGCTGAAGGAGGCGCCCATCACGAAGGCCAACGCCCGCGTGACGCCGAGGACGGTGGAGACCTGGCTCGGACTGAGCGAAGCAAAGCGGTGGAGCGCCTCCGCTGAGGGCGGGATGATGTACACGGAGAAGAACATGGCCACCGTCAGGATCCCCATCCAGGGCAGAACACTTCGCAGTTGCAGGCGCAAGTAGGAATCGGCGCCGACCCGGATGGCGTTCCAGACCTCCTGCATCTTGGCCGTGCCCTTGTCTTCCTTAAGGATCTGGCGGCGCAGGAACGCGGCGTAGAGCAAGCCGAGGACGGCGATCAGCAGTACAGCGTAGATCGCCATGGCTTCGGCCGTGGTCAAGCCTTCCATCTGGTACATGATCGATTTGAGCTCCTAACCGGTCTGGTCCGGCGGAAACTGGGGATTGTACAAGGCGTAATTAAGGGTGTCAAGCCAAGAACAAGACGACATAAGCATCTGATTAGAGTCGGGGGAGGGTGGTTGACTTGTCCCGGCGAAGTTCTGTATAGTGATGCCCTGAACGAGTAGGGAAACCTGGGGACGCTTGTGAGCACGCGCCTTGAGTGCCGTGCTCTTTCTTCGCCCCAACCACCCCAGCGCCCACCCGGGATCAGCGCAACGCCATGATTCGCACCGTCGGCCTGACAAAATACTATGGCGTCCATCCTGCCATCCAGGGCCTGACCTTCGAGGCCGCCCCTCGCGAGATCCTTGGGTTCCTCGGCCCCAACGGCGCCGGCAAGACGACGACCATGCGAATCCTGGCGGGGTTCATGCCGCCCAGCGAAGGACGTGCTGAAGTTGCCGGATTCGACGTGGTCGACCAGTCGCTCGAAGTCCGGCGAAGAGTCGGCTATCTGCCCGAGACCGTTCCGTTGTATCCGGACCTGTCGGTGACGGAGTATCTGGGATACATGGGTTCGTTGCGGCGTGTTGGCAATCTCGATCAGCGCATCGACGAAGTGCTCGAGGAAGTCGGCCTGACGGAGCGCTCCGAGAGCTACATCGGCAACCTGAGCAAGGGCTTGCGTCAGCGGCTCGGGCTGGCTCAGGCGCTGCTTCACAAGCCGCAGGTCCTCATCTTGGACGAGCCGACGATCGGGCTGGACCCGGCGCAGATCATCGACGTCCGGCGACTGATTCAGGAACTGGGCAAGGAACGCACCGTGATGCTCTCGACCCACATCCTGTCCGAGGCCCAGCAGCTTTGTGATCGGGTGCTCATTATCAACAAGGGTTCCATCGTGGCCGAAGACACGCCGGCCAACCTGCAAGCCCAGCTGGCCGGCGCGGAGCAGTTGATCGTGCGTGTGAGCGGCGCCGACGGTGCGCTCGCCCAAGCCATCGGCCGGATCCCGGGCGTGGCGAAGGTGACACAAGATCCGGGCGCCGGCGAATTGCGTGTAGAAACTAGCCCCGGCCACGACGTGCGAGCACAACTGGCGCGCACCGTCGTGGAGGAAGGCTACGATCTTCTCGAGCTCCGGCCGGCGGGGCTCAGCCTGGAGTCGATCTTCCTGCAGCTGACGAAGGAGGGCCTCCCGGTCGGGGGCCGCGACTGACCGAATGCAGAACTCCTGGACGATCGCCCGGCGCGAGTTCCGTCACTATTTCGTTTCGCCCATCGCTTACGCCGTGGCGATCTTCCTGTTCGTCGTACTCGGCATCCTCTTCTACGTCAACGTCAGCTTCGGGATGGCGACCGGCCAGATTCCGCCGGACGGACGGGTCGTGATGGGTCCGATGGTCACGCTGTTGCTGCTGACCGTGCCGTTCTTGACGATGCGACTGATCGCCGAAGAAGCCGGCTCGGGAACCATTGAATTGCTGCTGACGGCGCCCATCCGGGACTGGGAGCTGGTCCTGGGAAAGTGGCTGGGTGCGATCGGCTTCATCGGCTTGCTCCTGGCGATCACCTGGATCTATCCGATCGTGCTCCACCGCATGACTACGCCCGGCATCGACCAGGGCGTCCTCCTGGTGGCCTATCTGGGATTGCTGCTCATGATGAGCTCCATCGTGGCGATCGGAGTCATGGTATCGGCTTTTTTCCGCAATAGCCTCGCCGCCGGCTTTGCCACGCTGACGGTGATCCTGATCCTTTGGGTGATCGGGGGTCTGGCCAGCGGCTATGGAGGAGCCAATGAGGTGCTGCGGTATCTGAGTTTTGGCGATCATCTCTTCGACAATCTGTTTCAGGGGGTGCTGGATCTTTCCGACGTCCTCTACTATGGCAGCCTGACGGTCCTCTCCCTCTTTGTCGCCAGTCAGGTTGTGGAGTCGCACCGGTGGCGTTAAGGGTTCCGCGCCGTAGTTTGACCGTGGTGGCGGCCGTCGCTGGGTTGGCGGGTCTGTTGATCGCGGCGGCGCTGCTCACCGTCCGCCAGCGGGGGGACACGGCGGTCTACATCGGGGTGGCTGTCGCCATCATCGGTTTCACGGCGGCGCTGTTCCTCGATCGCGAGAGACTGCTGCGGCTCGCTCGCGGCCGGCAGGCTCGCTACGGGACCAACGCCATGCTCGGGACCTTGGCGCTTCTGGCGATCCTGGCCCTGCTCAACATCGTCGCCTTCGAAAACCCGAAGTCCTGGGATCTGACGGAAGACCGCCAGTTCTCGTTGGCTCCGGAAACGATCGCCACGCTGAAGGCTCTGGAGTCCGACGTGCAGCTTATCGGTTTCTACTCGGTCGATCGAGTGGCGGAGCGCGATGCGCTGCGGCCTTTGCTGCAGCAGTATCAGGAAACGGGCGGCCGGGTCAGCTACGAGTTTGTCGACCCGTTCGCCCAGCCGTTCCGGGCGAACGGGTTCGGGGTCGTGCAAGACGCCTCTCTGGTGGTGGCCCTCGGTCAAGCCTCGGAGGTGACGACCACCGCTTCCGAGCAGGCCATCACCGAGTCGATCGTCCGTCTGACTCACCCTGGGTCGCGCAAGGTGTACTTCCTCACCGGGCACGGCGAACGCGACCTGCAGGCCGACGATGAACAAGGCTTCTCGCAGCTGCGCCAGACGCTGGAATCGAAGAACTACACCGTCGAGATGCTGAGCTTGTTGGTGGCGCCTCAAGTTCCCGATGACGCCTTGGCCGTCGTCGTCGCCGGACCGACGGCGCCGCTCTCCGCCGTCGAGGTCGATGCCGTGAAGACGTTCCAGGAGAAGGGCGGCGGCCTGGTCGTGCTGGCCGACCCCATCCCGGGGACCGAGATCACGCCCGAGAACGATCTGCTTTCCGCGTACCTGCGTTCCGCGTGGGGTCTGGACCCGCAACCGGATCTGGTGGTTGACCTCAATTCCTCGATGCCCCTGGCGGCGGTCGAGGCGTCGTATGCGAGTCACCCGGTGACGGACCGGTTGCAGAACCTGGTGACGTATTTCCCCACGGCGCGTAGCGTGGCCGTGGAGAGCCCCGGGGAGGGCCAGGTCACCCAGACCGAGCTGGTCCTGACGGGCGCCAACTCCTGGGGGGAGACCAACCTCGAAGGCTTGCCGCAAGAAGGTTCGATCGAGTTCAGTGAAACGGAAGACAACGCGGGGCCTCTGGCCGTCGCCGCGGCGGCTGAGGCGAGCGATGGCGCCTCACGTGTCGTCGTCATCGGCGACTCGGATTTCGGCGCCAACGCCGATTTCTCCGGGTATGGAAACGGCGACCTGCTCGTCAACAGCATCGACTGGGCGGCCGGCCAGGATGATCTGATCAACCTGACCCCGAAGGAATCGATCGAGCGCTATGTCGCGCCGCCGTCTCGCCCGGGGTTGTTGATGTTGGCGCTGCTCAGCATCGTCGTGGTTCCGGCTGCCTTCCTGACGGTGGGCGTGGCGACCTGGTGGGGCCGCCGGGCAAAGGTATGAAGCATGATCCGCCGGACAACCTGGATTCTCCTGGGGTTCTTGGTGATCGCAAGCATCGGATACGCGGTCTCACGACAGATGGGTGCGAAAGCGCCCGCCGGCGAGCCGGCCGCTCCGACCGAGAGCTTGTGGAACCTGATCGCAGAACAGGTCGACAGCGTCCGTCTCGTCGATCCAACGAGCGGCCGTCTCATCGTGATCCGACGGGACCCACAGTCCGGGTGGCGGATGTCGGCACCGCGGAGTGGGGAGGCGGACGCCGGGCGAATCGAACTCGCCCTGGCCGGATTGCTCGCGCCGGCGATCCGCGAGACGCTGGCAGACCCGGGCGACCTCGCCGCCTTCGGGCTGGCACCGCCTCAGGCGCGGATCACGGTCATCATGATCGACGGGACAAGCCGGTCGCTCGATGTGGGCAGCCTTGACCCGACCGGCTCGGTCTATTATGTCAGGTTGACGGAGGGCTCCGAACTGGACATGGTGAGCCGGTTCAGCATGGACGACTTGCTCGGCCTTATTCAGGACCCGCCGTATGCTCCGTCGATGGCCACACCCACCGGGGTCCTCGGTGAGAGCATGGCCCCATAGGGGTGAGGGCCACGGTAGTGGGAGGGGGCAGGGATGGTGGTCTGTGGGGTTCGTTGATTCGGTAGACACTTCGCTGTATGCTGGGATGGAGAATGGCTAAAACCAAGGAATCGAAGATCAAGACGAAGGCCGGGGGCGGGAAGGCCGGACGGCGAGAGACTAAGAAAGCAGCCGTGGAAGAGCCCGTGCTGCTTGAAGAGACGCTGCCGGCCGAAGAAGAAAACCCCGCCATCGAGAAGCTGGTCGAGCTCGGGCGGGAGAAGGGATTCGTCACGGTCGATGACATCCTGGCCCTGTTCCCGGATGCCGAGCGCGACATCGATCAGCTGGAGGAAGCCTACGCCGCGCTGCTGGCGGCAGGGATCAACTACGTCGACACTGTCTCCAAGCCGGGGGCGGCGGAGGACGACGCCGGGGAAGACGACGCGGCCGATGAAGATAACGACGACGAGGCCGTGCTGTCGAGCCTCGACGCCGATGACACGGTCGGCCTGTATCTAAAAGAAGTCGGCCGGGTGCCGCTGCTGACGGCGGAACAGGAGGTGTCGTTGGCCAAGCGCATCGAACGCGGGCGCAGGGCGCGCGAGGTCATGGCGGGAAGCACTGTCTCAGTGCGGCGCCGCCGGGAATTGCAGCTGCTCATCGAGGACGGCTGGGCGGCGCGCGAACACCTGATCACGGCTAACTCGCGTTTGGTGATCAGCGTCGCCAAGAAGTACATGGGGCGCGGCGTGCCCTTCCTCGATCTGATCCAAGAAGGCAACATCGGCCTGATTCGCGCCGCCAAGAAGTTCGATTATCGCCGGGGCCACAAGTTCTCGACCTACGCCACCTGGTGGATCCGTCAGGCCGTCACGCGGGCGATCGCCGACCAGGGCCGGACGATTCGCGTTCCGGTGCATATGGGCGACCAGATCAACAAGCTGCTGCGCATTTCGCACCAGCTGACGCAGCGCCTGGGCCGCGAACCGTCGACCGACGAGCTGGCCGAGGCCCTGACGGTGACGCCTAAGAAAGTCGAGAACATGATCCAGGTCGCTCGCCGACCGCTCTCGCTCGAGACCCCCACCGACGAGGAAGAGGACTCCGTCCTGGGAGACTTCATCGAGGACGAAGAGTCCCCGGCGCCGGCGGAGACGGTGACTCAAAACCTGTTGCGGGAGCATTTGGCGGAGGTTCTGAATACGCTGCCGCCGCGCGAAGTCCGAATCCTGCAGCTGCGCTACGGCCTGTTGGACGGGCAGAGTTACACGTTGGAGGAAGTCGGCCGCAAGATGGGGGTTACCCGCGAGCGCGTCCGCCAGATCGAGGCTCAGGCTCTCAGCCGGCTGCGCCATCCCAGCCACCGGCGCCGGCTCTCGGACTACCTCAGAGAGTAGCCCTTACCCCGAGTCAGACGCCGCCGGCCCGCTTGCGAGCCGGCGGTTTTCTTTTGCGAAATCGATCAGGCTGGCGATCCCGCGCCCGGCCCACAGGCAGACCAGCGGCACGAGCGGCAAGCTGTAACGTTGGAAGGCGAGAGGCACAGCGCCGGCCAGTGCCACGGCCTGGACGATCGTTGCCAGAACGGCCAACGCCGTCGCTCGCCGCTGCCCGGCTCCTGCCGGCCAATCTCTGCGGATGGCCACGACCCCTCCCAGCAGACCCAAACCGAAGAGCAGGCTGCCGCCAAAAAAACTGCGCAGCAACGTGTTTCCTTCGAGGCGCAGGTAGGCCGCCTCGGCCGCAGCAGTTTCCCGCAGGTAGTTGCCGGCCTCGGCGAACTGCAGGGGCGTCAAGAACAGGTGCGCCAGGATCCCCGCGATTCGATCTCCCGACGTCCGCAGCACGGCCAAGGGCATGAACTCGGACGCCGTCTCGACTTGGGCGGCCACCAGCAATTGGCGGGCGCGCCACATCTCGATCACGGCGCCCGGCGGATCGGCCCACAAGATCGGGTGCAGCCCGATGATAAGGACGCCCGCCGCCAACGTGAAGGCGCCGACGCGTTGCAGGGTTCCACGAAGCGATCGGTTCCGCCGGTCCCCCGCCCACGCCGCGGCGACCAGGCCGAGTGGAATCCAAACGGCGGCAGAGGTCTTGGCGCTGAAGGCCAACCCGGCAGCGAGGCCGGCCAGCCACGGATGCCGATCGGCGTACAACAAGCCGAGCAGCGCCAGGCAAATCCCGAGGGTCAAAGCCCCTTCGGCCATCGCCCGCCGGCCGTGGAGCAGGATGAGCGCGTTCGTGGCCAGTAAGATCGCGGCTGCAAGACCGGTGGTCCGTCCGCCGAGGGCGCGGCCGCAGAGATAGAGGGCGATCACGGCCGGGATCAAGAGCAGGGCGCTGGCGCGCCGTGCGTCGCGCAAGAGACGTTCGGAGGGCAGGGCGCCGGCTCTCACGTTCTCTTCCCACGACTTCGTCCAATCCCAGTCGGAATCGACCGCGGTTGCCGGGAAGCCGCCGGCCAAGCGCGCCGCGCCCAGGATGTACTTCGCCAGGGGAGCGTTGAGAAGCCGGTAGGTGACGTCCTGAGTCGCGCCGACGTCGCGGCGCCAAGCCAGCGACGCCGGGTCGCTCAGCAGACCTTCGAGGTCTCGACTCTGGAACAACCAGGAGGACTCGTCAGGGTGAAACGGGACGCCGGAGGCGCCGCCTACAAGGAAGATCGAAAAGAGTAAGAGGGCTGCGATCTCGATCCATGGGTAGGGTGTGCCTTTCATTGGGGTTTCATCCGGTGGAACACCAGCAGCCCATCGCTTCCATACAGGTCGGTGGGAACCGTCTCCACCAGCGCGTAGGCGTGGAGAAACTGCGGGTCCTTCAGCACGGTCTCCCGGCCGTAGACCTCCAGAATGACGACGTAGTCCGGCCTGAATCGGTCGATTGCCTCCGACGAGACGGCAAAGTTGATAACGTAAGCCGTTTGGTCCAGCGGGTAGAAAGGAATGACCTGCGGTGAGACCAGACCGACCATATCGAGGATCCGAGCGCCGGAAGTGAATCCCAGGGCGCCGATGTCTCCCGCGGCCACGACTTCGTTGGGGCCCACCATCGTGCGCAGGCGGCGACCGAGGGTTTCGTAGAGATTCTCCAGGCCTACGAAAGCCATCTCGGGCGCCGGGCGCGTCGGGCCGCTCTCCGGGCGCAACGACCACCCGTGCAGGGACAGCAGGACGGCGGCCGCGCCAAAGGCCCAAACCACAAATGGCCGGCGCAAATCACGGGCGAGGCGCTGCGCGCCGAGGAAGATCCCGAAGAAGAACATCGGGAGCGGCGGGGTCAGATACCAGCGAAAAATGAGCGGATTGGCGATGGAAAACGCCAGGAAGTAGGCGGGTGCATAAGCGAAGAGGGGCCAGGTTTCCGCCCTCGGCTTGACCGTATCGAGGGCTCCCAGCAGGTAGAGGACGGAATACAGGATCAAGCCAATCGCGATCCAGGCCGTGCCGAACACGAGATGCTCGAGAAACGGCGTGGAAAAGTGCTGAAGCAAGCGGACAGTCGCAGCCTCGGGTGGAAGATGGTAGGCCGAGGTCTTGGCCGCCAGGGAGTTGGGAATCGGCGTCCCGTAGCTGGACCAGGCGAAGATTCCCCAAAGGATCACCGGCGCCAAAAACGCGCCGATCTCCATCGCCCGGATGGGTGTGAACGTGGTGTCCCCTCGCCTTGCTTTCCATGTCTGCCGGCCGCGCTCGAGGACAAGAAACCCGATCATCACCAGCGCATCCGGTCGCGTGGTGAGGCTGAGCCCGGCGCACAACGCCGCCGCCGTCGGTCGGTGCGTTGAATGGAAGTACAATGTCGCCGTCGTGAGCAAAACGAAGACACTGGTTTCCATCCCGCCGATAGCGAACGTCACCGACATGGGGGCAACGGCCCACACCAGGGCCGTCAGAATGCCGGCCGGCGGGCGATCGAGGGTGCGGCCAAGTCGGATCAGCAGGAAACACGTCGCAGCGTCGGCCAAGGCACTGACGCCGAGGGCGAGGGCAGGGAATGGGGCGGCCGTTCCTCCGATGGGAAACGCGGCGCCGGCCAACAATAGGACAAACAGAGGGGTCGTGATACCGAACACTGGCTCGCCGGGGTTGAAGACGAGCCCTTTGCCATCCAGCAAGTTCTGGGCGTAGCGAAAGATGATATAGGCGTCGTCGATGACCCGCGGCCCCGGAATCACTCGCAGGACGATGGCCAGCAGCGGTATCCAGAGCTCCGGTCGACGCCAGCGCACGGACGCATTATAACGATGCGCTCGCGCCCGGCAAAGCCGCTGCCCTCGCGGGACGGATTCTGGCCGGCGGCGGCGGGGGTGCTGTCGCTGGCCCTTCTTCTCAAGCTGGCCCTGATCGCCTTGGACGCCTTACCCTTCAATGCCGACGAGGCGGTCGTCGGGCTCATGGCCAGGCATATCCAGGGGGGAAGCTGGCCGACATTCTTCTATGGGCAGGCTTACATGGGCAGCCTGGATGCGGCGCTGGTCGCAGCCGGCTTCGTCCTGGTGGGGCCGTCCGTTCTGGTGATCCGCCTCGTTCAGACGGTCTTGTTTCTCGCCACGATCCTTACGACGATGCTCCTGGCGAGAGAGATGCGGTTCCCAACGCTGGTGTGTTCCCTCGCCGGACTGCTGATCGCCTTTCCACCGGTTAATGTCACGCTGTACACCACGGTCTCGCTCGGAGGCTACGGCGAAGCCCTCGTCTTGGGAAACCTGATCCTGCTGGCGACGCTACGGATGGAGCGATCAGAATCGAGCCCATGGTCGTATCTGGGGTGGGGGGCTCTAACCGGATTCGCGTTGTGGGTCTTTGGCCTGACGCTCGTCTATTCGATCCCATCCGGCCTGGTCCTCCTTGTGGCCGCGCGGCGTCGGCTCAAGGCCCGAGCTGTCGCGGGGCGCGCGGCGGCCGTCGGTCTGGGCCTGCTCCTGGGCGCCATGCCGATGGTGGTCTGGAGCGCGCGTAGCGGCGCAGCGCTCCTGGTCCAGGAACTTCTAGGGGCGGCAGTCGCCGGCGCATCTCCGGCTGGATTGGCCGCGGCCATCGCCTCTCATGCGGTGAACCTGGCGTTGTTCGGCCCGACGGTCCTCCTTGGATTGCGACCGCCATGGGGAGTAACCCCGCTGGGGATGCCGTTCGCTCCACTGGTCGCACTTCTGTGGTTGGTGGCGGTCTTGATCGGCGTGCGGAAGTCGTCCTGGCCGCCAGAGGGCCTTCCCGGACGGGCCTTGCTCATCGGTGTGGGTGGCACGCTTGTCGCCGGATTCGTTCTGACTCCGTTCGGCGCCGATCCGTCCGGGCGCTACTTTCTACCTTTGGCCGTGCCCCTGGCGATCGTGGCCGCCGCCGGGGTTCAGGCCGCCATGACTCGAACGATGAAACGTTGGCCGCTGGCCCTCGCCGGATTGGTGCTCGCCTTCAACCTGGGGACCACGTGGCAGGCGGCTGCGGCCGCGCCCCGGCTCACCACTCAGTTCGACTCCTCCACGATCTACGACCACGCCTACCAGGACCAGCTCGTCAACTTCCTGCTCGACCACGATGAGACCGCGGGCTATTCGACCTACTGGATAGCCTATCCGCTGGCCTTTCTCAGCGGGGAGCGGCTGGTGTATCTGCCGCAGCTGCCCTATCATTCCGACTTCCGTTACACCGGCCGCGACGACCGTTACGCCCCATACGACTCGATCGTCGACGCCGCCACGCAAGTCGCTTATATCACGGCCCGTCAGCCGTGGCTCGACAGCTACTTGCGGGAGGGACTTCGTTCCCTCGGAGTCGGATACGAGGAGACTGCCATCGGCGACTTCCGAGTCTTCCATTCGCTGACCGAAGCCGTCCGACCCGGTGATCTCGGGCTCGGGCCGGAGGCCGCACCGTGAGCTTTCGCTCCCTCGTCTTGCTCGTCGTCGTGCTCGGCGTGGCGGCGATGGCGCTGCGCCCGTCCTTCGACACCGACACGTGGTGGCATCTCCGTGCCGGCCAGTGGATCGCCGAGAACGGTCAGGCGCCGCGAGTGGATCCGTTTTCGCACACAGCGCAGGGAAGACCTTGGGCGTACCCGGGCTGGCTGGCTCAAGTTGTGATGCTCGGGTTCTATCGCCTCGCGGGTCTCCAGGGGCTCACGGTTTTCACCGCGCTCCTGGTCGCCGTAGCCCTGACCTTCCTTTGGAGGTTGCTCGAGGGGGCGCTCCTGATGCGGGCGGCCGTGCTGCTCCTCGCAGCTGCAACCTCCGCCGTCTACTGGGCCGCCCGCCCGCATGTGGCGACCTTCGCGCTGGCAGCGTTCTTCCTATGGGTGTTGGAACGGAGGCGGACGGGCGCCAGCCCGCGGTTGATCTGGCTTCTTCCGTTGGGGATGGCGCTCTGGACCAACGTCCACGGCGGTTTCATGATCGGATTCGTTTTGATTGTGATGTACCTGGCCGGAACCCTGCTCGACATCTTCCTTTCTCCGCTGACTGGACGGGCCAGCTTGCGGGATTCGTGGCGAACGAATCGCGGCGAGGCCGTCTCTCTGGGAGTGGTCTTCGTCGGCTGCCTCGGTGCGGCGGCCATCAACCCGCACGGGCCGGCGATCTTGCTCTATCCGATCAAGACGGTATCGATCCCGGTGTTGCAGGCGGCCATCCAGGAATGGCAGTCTCCGGATTTTCATCAAGCGAATCTGATCCCATTCCTGGTCATGCTCGTCGTCCTTCTGGTCGCCCTGGGAGCCAGCAACCGGCCGGCGACCTCGACCGAAATGATTGCGGTCGGCGGATGGACGGTGCTCGCGATGCTGGCGGTGCGCAATGTGCCCATCTTCGCATTGGTCTCGGCTCCTGTGATCTGCCGGCACGCTTCTGCCGCGCTCCGGCCGATCTCTCGCGGACTGGCGGCGCCGATGGACGATGCCTCGAAGGGACGGCGACTCCTGAACGGTGGTGCTGCCGCGATTCTGATGCTGGCTTGCTTGGGCTGGGCCGCCCTTCAGCTCAGCCCGAAACGGAGTCAGGATCACCTGCGGTCCCTTCTCCCGCTCGCCGCCTTCGCCGCGCTGAAGGAAACGCATCCGAATGGGCTCCTGTTCAACGATTACAACTGGGGCGGATACGTCCTGTGGGATCTGTATCCGGACTACCCGAGCTTCGTGGATGGCCGAACCGATGTGTTTACGCCCCGAATCTTCGAGGACTACGTCCGCCTGTGGAACGCGCAGCCGGGATGGGAGCCGCTGCTGGAGAACTACGGCGTAAACGTCGTCTTGCTCCCCCCGCAGGCGCCGCTCACCGATGCCCTCGATCACGCCGGGTGGGACGAGTCGTACCGTGACGCGGCGGCCGTAATCCTCCTGCGGCCTCAGGCCGAAGGGTAAACAGCGTGACTCGCCCAGGAGGCGTTGCGAAGAGACCCCTGACGACGCCGGGCCACTGGGACCGGCTGTCGCAATGCGCCGCGGGGGGACTCTCCCTGCGTCGTCCATGTTGCAGGAAGCGACGGCGTTGACCCCCATCTTTCGGGTATGGTCGCGCTGGCTCATTCCCGTCCTCCTGGTGGGACTCGTGGCGGTGCTGTGGGTGGCGAACCGCGCCTTTGTCGATGCTGCGCCGGCCCGCAACGACTTCGCTGCCCGCTGGGAGGGTGGGCGGGCGTGGGTCTCGGAGCGAATCTCGCCCTATGACCCTGCGGTCAGCCTGGAGGCACAAGAGCGGGTTTATGGACGGCCGGCGAACGAGCAGCGAGGCGAAGACCCCTTCCACTTCTTGTATCCCTTCTTATCGCTCATGGTCTTCGCTCCCCTCGGGCTCTTGGACTTCGAGCCGGCGTACGCCCTGTGGATGAGCCTGGTTGAGATCTGCTTATTCGCATCCACCTGGTTGTGGTGCCGGACGCTTCGTTGGAAAGGATCAGGCTGGACATCGATTGCCATTCTGGCTTTCAGCGTGCTGTGGTTTCCGGCTTTTGAAACCCTGATCCTTTCCCAGGTCGTAGCCCTCGAGGCGCTTCTGCTGGCCGCGGGGATGGCCGCCGTCCAGGCGCGGAGGGAGGCTGTGGCAGGTTTGCTCCTCGCCGCGTCCCTTCTCAAGCCGCAGCTTGGAATAGGGCTAATCCTCCTTGTGGCCCTGTGGGCGGCGTTCTCCGGGCGGAGGGAGCTCCTCGGCTGGCTCGCCACCGGCGTTGTCCTGATGGTCGGTGCGACCCTATTGATGCAGCCTGACTGGCCGATGCAGATGATCCGTCAGGTCTTGGACTATGCCGGCCTCCCCGTCTTCCTATCACCGGTTGCCCGCCTGTCACAATCCCTCGGCTTCGGGCAGGTCGGAGTGTTCGTTCTCGCCGGGCTGTTGCTGGCCTACTTGTTTTGGGAGTGGAAGGAGACATTCGGTGGGGAGGAACATCGCTTCTTGTGGACGGCCGCCCTGACCCAGGCCGTCGTTCTCCTTCTCATGCCGTTCGGGATTGCGGCGAATCTCATCCTCCTGATCTTCCCGATCGTCCTGATCCTTCAGGCATGGTACGGCCGGCAAGGGAGGGCGGTCGACGCTCCGGCGACCCTTCTCCTCGGGCTGTTCGCCGCCGGGTCGTGGCTCCTTTCGCTGGGATCCCTTGAGAACGGGGAACCCTCTTTGTGGGTCCTGGTCGGATTTCCGCTGCTGACCATCGGCGGGTTGTTCTGGGTCCGATGGTGGTCGACGCGGGCTGAGACCTGGTCCGAGTTGGGGAGCCGGGCCGTCTGAAGGGATCTATTCTGAACACACTCGCTTCGCCATGCCTGGCGTGAACGATCGAAAGCGCCCGCCCCCGACCGTCGCCGGGTTGTTGCTGGCGTTGGTCCTGGTCCTGATCGCCATTGGCATCCGGCAGACTTTCACCAGCCGCATCTCGGGTGGCAACGATCTGTATCCCCGCTGGGCGGCCGGCTGCGCCTGGCTGACCCAGGGGGTCGATCCCTACAGCGCAGAAGCAACGCTCGATGTCCAGCGCGGTATCTACGGTCGGCCGGCTCTTCCATCGGAAGACAAGGCGGCCTTCGCCTACCCGATCTATGTGGTCTTGGTGACCTGGCCTCTTTGTTTGACGACGGACTTCGCCACCGTTCACGCCGTCGCCATGACGGCGCTGCTCCTGTGCCTGATCCTCTCCGCGGTCCTGGCACGCGGGGCAGTCGGTTGGCGGCCCCGCGGTTGGCTGTGGATCTGGTGCCTGGTGTGGATTGTCGTGCTGTATCCGAACGCCCGCATGGTACTCCTCGGGCAGCTGGCCGGAGTCGTCTCCGTTCTCCTGATCGGAGCGTTGGCTGCGATCCGCCACGGTCGCCATGAGGTGGCAGGCGTGGCGTTGGCCCTGGCCACCATCAAGCCGCAGATGGCGATCTTGATCGTCCCCTGGCTCTTGTTCTGGGGGATTTCCCAGGGCCGGCTTCGCCTGCTATACGCTTTCCTGATCACATTGGCCCTGTTGGTCGCTCTGCCCATGATCTGGCTTCCGACTTGGCCGGCCGGCTGGCTCGAGCAGCTGCGCGCGTATCCGTCTTACACAGACTTCGGGTCGATAGCGTGGATCCTGACCACTTATCTCCTTCGGACTCCCCCTGCCCTGGAGGGGCTCCTGACCCTGGGACTGGTGATGTGGCTGGGGATCGAAGCCTGGAAGGGTCGCCGCCTGTCTTTCGAGCCGATGTTGTGGGGAGCCTCGCTGTCGCTCGTCCTGACGCACTTCGTCGCGCCGCGGACGGCGACGACGCACTTCTCCGCACTCCTGGTGCCGCTCTTCCTGCTCTTCCGCATCGGGCAGTACGGAAACGAGCGCCGCGGCGCGTGGTTCATAGCCGGACTCCTGCCGCTCATCGCCGTGACCGGCTGGGCGCTCTTCCTGCTGACGGTGAGGGGGCGATTCGAAAGCGCGCTCAACTACATCCCGATACCGCTGGCCTTGTTGATCTCGCTGGTGCTGGTGCGAACTCGGTGGAGGGCCGCCGTCGGAGAAACGCCGTGACGCAAGAAAACGAAACCTCAGGCGTCCGGGTTCCCTTCCTCGACCGGTCCCTTCCTGCGGTCCTGATTCTTGTCGCGGTCTCGCTCGTTCCTCGAGTGCTGGCGCTGGGAAGCCGGCCTGTCTGGTACGACGAAGCCTTCGCCGCCCTTTTCTCCGCCAAAGGATCGTCGGCCGTCCTGCACGGGCTGCTGGCGTCGTCCGTCGAAGCCATGATCGACACGCACCCACCGCTGTATTTCCTTGCCCTGTCCGGCTGGACGGCGGTCCTCGGATCAGGACCCATCGCGCTCCGCAGTTTGTCGGTCGTGTTCGGCATCGGAGTCGTTTTGCTGGCCTATGGGATCGGTCGCATTCTCCTGACTCCCCGGCAGGCGTTCATCGGAGCGATGCTCACCGCGCTTCTCCCGTTCCAGGTCCATTACGCGCAGGAAGCCAGAATGTATTCGCTGGAGTGCCTGCTTCTTCTCGGCGCGACGGCCTGCTTCCTTTTGGGCGTCAAGGGAGCCTCGCCGCTCATCTGGATTGGCTTTGGGGTGCTCGCGGCAGCGGCTGAATATACTCACCATTTGGCATTCGTGTTCCTCGTGCCGCTGGCCATGACCGGGCTCCTCACTCGTCGCCGTCGCGTCGTCCTCGGGACGCTGGCGGGCTCGGCCCTGGCGGTGGCGCTCTATTCCCCCTGGCTCCTCCACGCTTTCGGACAGCTGACCCTCATCGACCGGGCCTACTGGATCGAGACCCCGGGCCTCGTTAACTTGGTCCGGACGCTGCTGGTCTATATCGGCGGTCTGCCCGTCGCCAACGAGGTTCTTCCCATTCTGCTCTTCTGCGTTGTCCTCGTGCTCACCTATGGTTTGCTGGCCACTTTCCGGGGTGCTCGCCGACGCACCCAGGGATGGTTGGCCGGGTCGTGGCTGCTTGGCATGTCGATCGCCCCGGCGCTGGTCATGGTCGTGGTCTCGCTGAGAGTTCCGATTTACCTCGAACGGGCGCTCCTGGCGGGTGGGGTCATGTTTGCCTTGTGGCTCGGCTGGGTCTTCGATCAACCGACTCCGGCGCCGGCGTTACGCTGGACCGCGCTCGGATCACTCATCGTGGCCATACTGCTTGGACTTCAAGGCTATTACACCTATCGTGGTTTCCCTTATGGCCCCTTCCAGGCGATCGTACGGGATGTGGAAGATATGAAACGGGAAGGCGAGGTCGTGCTCCACAGCGACAAGTTGACGGCCCTTCCTTCCGTCTACGCGGGCGCGCCGACGCCGATCGACTTCCTGGCGGATCCCCCGGGTTCTTCCACCGATAACCTGAGCCTGGCGGCGCAACAGTTTCTCGGGTTGCAGTCCTTCCCGGGAGTGGACGAGGCCGTCGGCGGAGCTCCCGGAGTTTGGTTCATCGTCTTTCGACAGGAGACCGAGGAGTACCTGGAGCAAGGAATCCAGCCGCACCCGGTCATGGCGAGCCTCGGCGAGAACTTCACCCTCGTCGGCGAGAAAGCATATGGTGATGTCATGGTGCAACACTATACTCGTGGCGGTGATTAGACCCTTGCTGCAGATGGCGGTCTTCAACAACCCGCCCTGGCCTTCGAGCAGAGGGGCGAGTGGGAAGCGGGTTCCTTCGAAACGTGTGAGGAAGGTCTGTGCCGGACCTGGGTGACGAGAGGCCGACATCGGGGGAGGCCAAAGCTTCGAAGGGCCAGCGGGGGCTGGCCGCGCTGGCGGCGCTTTTCTTTTTCGCCGTCCTGACCGCGTACTTTGCAGGGCACAAGCCCGTTTCACCGGATGGCTTGCGTTCGATTCTCGCCGCGGTCGGAGACCTGCTGCTGGCGGCAATCGTCATTGGCCTCGGTGGCGGCATCGGACGGCGTCTGGCCGGCCATGGCGGGCGAAACCACGCTTCTTTTCTCGTTGTGCAGGCCGCGCTGGGTCTGGGCTGTCTCGCTCTGCTGATCCTGTTGCTCCTTTCGACGAGCCTACTTTCGTCTGCCTCCGGGTGGGCGCTGGTGGTCTTGCTCCTTCTCCTCTTCGGCAAGTCGAGCCTCCACTGGTTCGGGTCCTGGGCGGCACTCAAGTCGTTTCGGCCCGTGAACTGGATGGAGGGCGCCGCGGCGTTGGCCGTGGCGGCCCTCTTGGGGATGGCGCTGATCGAGGCCGCCGCACCGCCGGTACATTTCGACGCCCTCGTCTACCACCTCGATCTGCCGCAACGATTCCTTGCGGCCCACTCCCTCTCAACGCCGACGGACAATCTCTACTGGGGCCTGCCGTTGACCGGAGAGATGCTCTACACCCTGGCGATGGCGCTTGGCCGACCCCAGACGGCGACGGTGTTGGGATTCGCCGCGGCCTTGCTGACCGGCGCAGGAGTCTTCGTGTTGGCGGCCGAGTTTGGAAGACTTGCGGGTTGGGCAGCGCTGCTGGCGCTCTTCGCCGCGCCGTCTTTGGCGGCCTCTTCGGGCTGGGGCTACGTCGACTGGTGGGCGGCCCTGTATGGTTTCGCGCTGATCGCTATCGTGATTCGCGTTGACGCATCGTCGCCGAGTCGCCAGGCCATTCTTGCAGGGGCGATGGCCGGATTCGCCGGTGGAGTGAAGTACACCGCGGCCATCGCTCTGCCCGCAGGCTTCATGGCGATCTGCATCGCTGCACCGAATCGGCGCGGCCTGCGACTGGGTTTGCTGTTCCTGGCCACGGGCCTGCTCGTCCTCTCGCCGTGGCTTCTGAAGAACGCCGTCGCAACCGGAGCGCCGCTGTATCCCTATTTCGGAGGCGGAGAGGGGATTCGTCAAGCGGGTCTGGTCGGGAGTGTACCGGCTCCACCACTTGGCCAGAGCCTATTCGTGCCGCTGGCGGCGACCCTGCTGGGCTACGAAAAGGCGACCGGCTTTGCCTCGGATATCGGCCCGCTGCTGGTCGCGCTTCTCCCGGGGCTCGCCTTGCTCCCTGGATCGACGCGGCGCCAGTTTCTTCCTGTGGGCGCCTACCTGCTCACGGGATGGCTCCTGTGGGCCGCTGCGAGCCAGCTCTCGGGCCTGTTGGTCCAAACCCGGCTGTACTTTGTCCTGCTCCCGGCATGGGCGCTTCTGGCCGGCGGCGGCTTCGCCGGGCTGGCGCGCGTCTCCCTCGGTCCGGTCCGGGTCGGCCGGGTCGTCGGAGCTCTCATCGCCCTCGTCGTGGGTCTGAGCCTCTACCGAGAAGTGGCTGCATCGGTCCAGGCCAATCCGGGGAGCGCAGTCCTCGCCATCGAGACCCGCGACGAGTACCTGACTCGGCGTTTGGGCGGCTACTATGCGGCGCAACTGCGGATGGCAGATCTCCCTCCCGCCAGCAGGACCTTGATGTTGTGGGAACCCAGGGGTTTCTACTGCTGGCCCGCTTGTATCCCCGACGCCTGGATCGATCAATGGTATGTGGCGCGCAGAACCCTCGGAAGCCCGCAAGCCATTCGTCAGGCTTGGGCATCTCAGGGAATGACTCATCTGCTCCTTTTCAATGCAGGGATGGATTACGTGCGGAACAACGACCAACGCTACAGCGAAGAGGATTGGGCGGAGCTCGATGAGCTGCTCCAGGGGTTGACGCCGGTCGAGAAGATTGGCGGCGGATACACGCTGTTTCGGATGGAGTGATCGGATGGCCACTTCCCACCGGCGTTTTGTGACCAAAGCAAGGATCGAACGGAAGTCCCCGCCGTCGACATCTTCGAGGGGGTCGAGGACCCTCGAGGACAAGCCAACATCGCCTCCTCCTCCCACCTTGGGCGGACCTTCGTCTGAAGCAGCGCGGCAGACCACCAGGGACGAATCCTGGGGAAGACACGCACGAATTGCTTTGGGTCTGAACTTACTCGCTGCCTTCCGGCCCGGCGAAGCGTTCCGTCCCACGCGCGCACTCGGATGAGGCGCGGGCGGAGGCGAGCCATTACCGCGTCCACGTCGGCCCTACAGTCCATCGGGGCAGGCGAATCGCCGGTCGGAGTCGATCGAGGCGTCTCGTGTGACTTCGAGTAGCCGTAGAGAATGGAGACTGTACGCCGGGTTGTTCCTGGCTGGCCTGATCGTGTACGGGGCGGCGAGCCTCCTGATCCGTTCGCCCGGCTACATGGACGCCGAGTATTACTTCGCCACGGCGAAACAGCTGGCCCAGGGCAAGGGTTTTCTCGAGCCTTTCTTGTGGAACTACCTTTCCGATCCCGGCGGGCTTCCCGCGCCCTCGCACACCTACTGGATGCCGCTCGCCAGCCTGCTAGCGGCGGCGTCGATGACCGTGTTCGGAGACACTTTTCGTTCGGCCCAGGTCGCAAGTGTTCTGATCGCAGCCGCGGTACCCGTTTTGGCGGCGCGGATCTCGCTGACGGCAGGCGGGGAAAAGAAGACGGCGTGGATCGCCGGAGGGCTGGCCCTTCTCCCCGGATTCTACGCTCCCTACTTCCTCACCACAGACACCTTTGCGCTTTTTGCTGTCATCGGTGGCGCCGCCCTTTGGCAGATGGGCGAAGCGGTGGAGAGGCCGGCCGCCGGCCGTTGGGTCGGCATCGGCGCCTTGATCGCTTTGGCTCACCTGGCCAGGGCGGACGGCCTGCTCCTCTGGGGGCCGGCCGCCTATGCTCTGTGGGCTTCCAGGGAACGACGGGTGCGGCATTTCGGCTTCGCCTTCTTGGGTTACGTCGCCCTCATGATCCCCTGGTGGGTTAGAAACGTGGAGGTGACGGGAGGCCTTTTCGCGCCGGGCGCGGCGCGGGCGTTGTGGCTGCTGGATTACGACGAGCTCTTCTCGTTTCCGGCGAGCCAGCTCACCGCGGCGCGCTGGTGGGCGGCGGGCCCGGCGACACTCTTGGCGCATCGCCTGCAGTCGGGATGGACGAATCTTCAGACGATCCTGGCCGTCAATGGCTACGTCCTGCTGCTCCCCTTGATGATCCTGGGCGCGTGGAACCGCAGGCGCCATCCGCTCGTTCGGGCAGGCGGCGTGTACGCCGTCCTGCTCGTTCTCTTTATGACCTTGGCGTTTCCGTTCGCCGGCGCGCGAGGCGGCTTCTTCCATTCTTCGGCAGCGTTGATGCCTCTGTTGTGGGCGCTGGCGGCATTCGGGATCGATCGGGCAGCAGCCTGGATTGCGCCTCGCCTCGCGTGGGACGAGGGCCGCACGCGAGGCTTGCTGATCACGGTCGCCGTCCTGCTCGCCGCGGCCTTATCGGCCTGGACCCTCGCGGGAAAAGCAGGCGTCCTTGGTCCCGCATCGTCCTTCGACCGGAATCTGACGACCTATCGTCAGGTCGGCGCGTTCGTGGAGAACCCGGACGAGTCGACAGTCGTTGCGGTGAACGATCCACCCGGATTCTTCCTCGCCACCGGGATTCCGGCGGTCGCCATCCCGAATGGCTCGGAGGACACATTGCAACGGGTCGCCGCCCGATACGGAGTCGACTGGATCGTCCTCGAAGCGGATCACCCGCGCGAACTGGACGAGCTCTACCGGAACCCGTCGGCGAGGTCGTGGCTCGGACCGCCACGCGTGTCGAGCGACCCGGCCGGGCGCGCTGTCTTGATCTTCAACGTGGTGCCGGAGAAGGTGGATGACTGAGCGGGCGCGCCTGGCGGCCATCGCCGTTGGCGGAGCCGCTCTGGGTGTGATGCTCTTCCTAACGGTAAGCCGCACCACGTTTCGAATCGGCTTTCCACTAGATGATGCCTGGATCCACCAGACGTACGCCCGAAACCTCGTCGCCACAGGTCAGTGGGCCTTCGTCCCCGGCGAGCCGAGCGGCGGCTCCACCTCGCCTTTGTGGACGGTCGCGTTGGCCGTCGGTCACTGGTTGGGTTTGGATCCGCGAGTCTGGGCATATTCGCTCGGGGCGGCGGTGCTGGCGGCGTCGACGGCGGCTGCCGCCTCCTGGTTCCGCCGCCGCACCGCCGCCCCGAACAACTGGCTGCTCGTGGTCGGGTTGACCTTCGTACTGGAGTGGCATCTGTTGTGGTCTGCTGCATCCGGCATGGAAGTCATCCTGCTGCTCGCGCTGGCGGCGGCGGTGATGCTTCTCAGCGAACTGCCGATCTGGCGGCCAGGTGCGGTCGGGCTATTGATTGGCCTGGGGACGTGGATTCGCCCGGACGCGATCACATTGGGGATCGTCCCACTGATCGCCCTCCTGACGGCGCCGGAGAGATCCGCGCAGGACCGGCTGTCCGGCGCCGCGCGGTTGCTGGCCGGGGTGGCGGTGACGCTGATACCCTACCTTCTCTTCAACTTGCAGACGGCGGGCACGTTCTGGCCGAGTACCTTCTACGCCAAGCAGACAGAATACGCCGTGCTCCGCGATCAGCCGATCGCGTGGCGCTTCCTGCGGGTGACCGGCGCGCCGTTCATCGGTCCCGGCATCCTCCTCCTTCCTGGAATCGCGGTGGCGGGGGCGGTCGCTGTCCGCCGGCGCCGCTGGGCTTCGCTCTCGCCGATCCTGTGGGCGCTGCTCTACCTGGGGATCTACGCCGCGCGTCTGCCGGTGACGTATCAGCACGGCCGCTACCAGATCCCGGTCCTGCTCGTGGTTGTGGTCTTGGGCTGGGAGGGGATCTACCTGGCGACGATGCAGGCGAGGCGCTCGCCGGCCCGCCTCCTGGTGCGAGCTTGGGCGGCGGCGGTGGTCGCCGCCACGCTCGCCTTCGTCGTCCTCGGCGCGCGGGCCTACGCCCAGGATGTCGCCGTCATCGAAAGCGAGATGGTCGATGCTGCCCGTTGGATTTCCACGCATACCGAGGCGGACGACCTGATCGCGGCGCACGACATCGGAGCCCTCGGCTACTTTGGCGGCCGGCGTGTGCTCGACCTGGCGGGGTTGGCCGACGCCGACGTCATTCCCATGCTACGAAACGAGGCAGCCCTGGCCGACTTGTTGGACCAACGCGGTGCGGATTACCTGATGACGTTCCCCTCCTGGTATCCGGCCCTGACGGCTTGCGCCAATCTCGTGCAAGCTTCCGACGGCCGCTTCAGCCCGCAGCAGGGGGGTGAGAACATGCGGATCTATCGTTGGCCGTCCCCGCCGGTTGCCCGGCCTGAAAGCTGTATGCTATACTCGCCGTGATCTCCCGGAAACGCGGTTGCCGATGAGCGCGATCTCGGTCCTGATCGTCGATGATCATCCCCTCTTTCGGGAGGGGCTGCGCAACGTTATCGACGCCGAGGAAGAGATGCAGGTCGTTGGCGAAGGAACGAGCGGAGATCAGGCACTCGATCTGGTCCGGCAGCACCGCCCGACCGTCGCCCTGATCGACGTCAACCTTCCGATGATGAATGGGATCCAGGTCACCCGGCAGGTGAGCGGCGAGCGCTTGGGCGCCTCGATCGTCCTGCTGACGGCCTACGACGACGAGCAGCAAGTCTTCCACGCCTTCAGCGCCGGGGCCGCCGCCTACTGCTCGAAGGATATCGATGCCGGGAAACTGCTGGACGTGATCCGCCAGGTGGCGCGAGGCTTCTACGTCGTTGGCGATCAGGTCTACGACGAATCCGGCCTGCAACAATGGCTGTCGCGCGGGGTGGAGAGTCACCGGCGGCCGCACCTGGAAGGAGACGTCGAGGCCTATGCCCCGCTGTCGCCGCGCGAAATGGAGATCCTGCAGTACGTCACGCGGGGCCTGAGCAACAAGGAAATCGCCTCTCGCCTGGGTATCAGCCACCAGACGGTGAAGAATCACATGACGGCCATCCTGCACAAGCTGGATGTCGAGGACCGTACGCAAGCCGCGGTCTATGCCCTGCGCCATGGCTGGGTCCGCCTGCAGGACACGCGCAAATGAGCCCTGCTGCCCGCGCCGAGGTCAAGACCGCCGCAGAAACCGGCCCCATAGAAGAGTTCCTCGAGACGTCGCGGGACGAACTGACGCAGGTGCGCAACCAGGCCAAGGAGATTTCGCTGCTGGTCGAGCAGAGCCAGGGGGAGGTCGACAAGCTCGTACAACGCAACGCCATCATCACCGCCCAATTGCACCAGATCCACTCCAATTTCGACACCGTTCCGCGCGAGGATATCCGAACCGCCTATGAGGCGGCCCAGGACGGGCAGCAGCGCCTCTTCACCATGCGCGGGCAGCTGGAGAAGCTTCAAAGCGATCAGGTGAACTTGAAGCGCTATGCCGACTACTTGGCCAAGACCCTTCAACTCCTGGAGGGCGGCGCCGAGGTGGTCGGCCGAGCGGCGCCGCCCTCCCGCACTGAATCGTTGGAGCAGCTGATCCAGGCCCAGGAAGAGGAGCGCCGCAAGATCTCCCGGCAGATCCACGACGGCCCGGCGCAGTCCCTTTCGAACTTCATCTTGCAGACGGAGATCGCCCTGCGCCTGTTCGACAGCGATCAGGAGAAGGCGCGGGAGGAATTGTCGAGCCTGAAGGCCGCCGCCGCCACGACCTTCTCGGCAGTGCGGGACTACATTTTTGATCTGCGGCCGATGATGCTGGATGACCTCGGCCTGGTTCCGACGATTCGACGCTACACCGAAGCCTTCAAAGACAAGACCGGCCTCAACCTCACCCTGATGGTCACCAGCCCGGAGCGGCGCCTCGAGTCCCACCTGGAGGTGCTGATGTTCCGGGCGGTCCAGGAGCTGCTGGGGAACGTGCGCGAGTATGCCCAGGCCACCCAGGTCAAGGTGACCATCGACATGGACGAGTCACAGGTTCGAGCCACGGTGGAAGACAACGGGCGCGGCTTCAACCCCGAGAGCCTGCAGGCCAAGGACGGCGAAGGGCGGGGTTTGCTGGCCTTGCGGGACCGCGTCATGCAGGCCGGCGGCTCGATCGAGTTCGACTCCGACGGCACCCGCGGTTCTCGGATTGTCGTCATCGTCCCGACCCGCTCGTAAGGCGACTGCAAGGTCCTACGGGGGTTCAGCGGACCGAGGTCCTATTGTTCGGGTCTTGCGCCGGTTCCTATAATGGGAGGGCCTTGTAGAAGAGGAACGTCACCCGATGTTGGAAAGGAGGTGAACGGTATGCTGTACGCCCCGAAAGAGCGTGGTCAGGGCTTGGTCGAGTATGCGTTGATCCTCGTCTTGGTCGCAGTTGTCGTCATCGTGATTCTGGCCTTGCTCGGCCCAGCCATCGGCAACGTGTTCAGCAACATTGTGAGCGCCATCTAGGTGGTGCCCGCCGATGGGTGGCGGACCACCCTGGCCACCCAGGCCGAACCGGAGCCCTATCCAAGATAGGGCTCCGTTTGTCCTAGAACCGGCTTCCGGCGCACGAGCGGGGTGTCCGCTTGACAATTATTGTGTACACGGTATCATTCCGGCCCTAAGCCGGAGCCGACCGAAATCTGCACGTCGCCGAAGGAGGCGTTATGCGCCGCGGCCGAATCCTGATCGTGGTGGCCCTGATCCTGATCTTATGTGTCGTCGTCGGCTACCTTGTCTCGGGGCCGATTAGGACGCCGCGTCCAACCGAAGGGACGCCGGTCGCTCCGGACATTGGCTTCATCGTCGTCGCGGCACAGGATATCCCTCGGGGGGGACTGATCACGCGGGAGCATCTTGCCGACCCCGTCCCGTTCCCCGCCGACTCGATTGTCGAGACGATGTTGACCGATCCCGGTCAGGCGGTCGGCTTCTGGGCGCGTCAGGAGATAGCCCGCGGCTTGCCGATTACGGAAAACATGATCACTAAGGAGCCGGGCACGGTTCTCGAAGGCGGCTCAGACGCGGCCATCGCCATCCCCCGCGGCATGACGGCCATCGCCGTCCCGATTACCCGCCTGTCGTCGGTGGCGTATGCCCTGCGGCCCGGAGACAAGGTCGACGTTCTGGCGACCTTGCTGCTCGTTGACCTCGACCGCGACTTCCAGTCCCGGGAACCGAACGACACCCTGATCATGCTCGGCACCGAAGGTGAGAATCTAACGGCTTTTATCTGCACCGAAACCAAGCAAGGCGACACGGGCACGGACTGCATCAACCCGGTGGCGCCCCCGTTCGGCAAGCTGGTGACCGAGGAAGTCTCCCAGCAGCCGCTCTACGCCAAGCCGCAAGAACCGCAACGGCCGCGACTGGTGAGCCAGCGGCTGATCGACTACGCCACGGTGCTGCATGTCGGCACCTTCACCCTCGAGGCGGAAGAAGAGGCTGCGGCCAACGCCTCCCTGTCGGCCGCCCAGACCGCCGGCGCTCCGCCGGCGCAGGGCGCCCAGGGGCAACAAGCGGCCACCGGCCCGGTGATCGTTCGGCCGGACATTGTGACTCTGATCGTCACTCCGCAGGATGCGCTGGCGCTCAACTGGGCCGTCAAGTCCGGCGTCGACCTGGTGCTGACCCTGCGCGCCCCCGGGGATACCTCCGCCGACGTCACCGCCAGTGTGACCCTGCAATACCTGATCGAGAACTACGACATCACGGTTCCGGCCAAGCAACCCTACGGCCTGGAGCCGAGGAACGACGAGTTCGTGGTGCCCGTCTTGCCCAACGACCCCGCGACCTCGACGGGGCCGTAGCCGGCGGGCGCGGCAGAGGATCGGGATGGCCGAGGCGCCAGGCGACACCGTCCGTTTGCTGATCGTCGACGACATCGCTGAGACGCGCGAGAACCTGCGCAAGCTGCTTCAATTTGAGTCCGACATCGAGGTCGTCGGCGCCGCCCGCACGGGCGAAGAAGCACTGCAGATGGCGCGCGACACGCAGCCGGATGTCGTCCTGATGGACATCAACTTGCCCGACATGGACGGCATCGAGGTCACCGAGGCGATGGTGCGCGAGGTCCGCCACGCGCAGATCATCATGCTCTCGGTGCAGAGCGACGCCGATTACCTGCGGCAGTCGATGCGCGCCGGGGCCCGCGATTTCATCGCCAAGCCGCCCTCGGGCGACGAGCTGATCTCCTCGGTCCGTCGCTGGGGGCGGCGCGCCCACGAAGAGCGCAAGGTGGAGGATAAGCAGCGGGCGCCGGCGCAGACCGGTCCGATGACCGGCTGGGCCCCGGTGCAGCGCGTGGGCAAAGTGATCGTCGTCTACAGCCCGAAGGGCGGGGTCGGCTGCACCACACTGGCCACCAACATGGCGATCGGGCTCAACACCGATGAGACGCCGACCGTGTTGGTCGACTCCAACCTGCAATTCGGCGACGTTTCGGTCTTCCTGAACCTGCAGGTCAAGAATTCCTTCCTCGATCTGGCGTCGCGCGCCGAGGACATCGACGCCGAGCTGGCCGAGGAGGTCTTGATGAAGTTGGATGGAGGATTGCGGATCCTGGCCGCCCCGCCTCGCCCGGAGCATGCCGACGAGGTGACACCGGACCAGGTGCGCAAGGTCATTCAGTACCTCAAGGCGCACTTCATCTACGTCGTGGTCGATACCCACAAGGCGATGGATGACGTGACCCTGGCGGTGCTCGACAATGCCGACTTGTTGATGGTCGTGGCCACACCCGACATCCCGGCCATCAAGGACGCTCGCCTGGTCTTCGACCTTCTGGCGGCCCTGGATTTCCCCCGCGATCGAGTCTTTTTTGTGATCAACAAGATGGACCGCAAGACCGGCATCACGTCCGAGGCCGTGGCCGAGAACCTCAAGCGGCCGGTCGAAGGTGAAATCCCGGCGGACGAGAAGACCTTTTCGGCGGCGATGAACCGCGGCGTGCCGCTGCTGCTCACCGACCGGACCCGACCGCTCGGGCGCAGCCTGCTCGACCTGCTGGCGACGTTGAAGCAGCGTCTGCTCGCGACGAACACGGCGGAAGAGGTAGAGGAACGCGAACCGGAGCGCCCGCGGCTGTTGCGCAGGTGACCGGCGGATCGGGTGAGGAGGAACGGGCGTGTCGCTGCTAAAGCGCATCGAACAGGGTAATACCCAGCCACCGGTGCCGGCCCCGCCGCGCGAAGTCAGCGGCGCTGGGGCCGGCACCGGTGGCTGG
>Ga0209751_10000236_pt1 | contig 58999 bp, 47 predicted proteins | sample RifCSP13_1_FD_184019 | JGI IMG/M metagenome (GOLD analysis project Ga0209751, IMG submission 184019) | Soil microbial communities from Rifle, Colorado - Rifle CSP2_sed 13_1 (SPAdes) (version 2) | ecosystem: Environmental > Terrestrial > Deep subsurface > Rock core/Sediment | place: Rifle...
ATGGACACCTTGCCGGGATGGAGATCAACGATTCCTTCGAGATCCCGCACCGCCACGGCCTCGCCGCGCCTCGCGGTGGACGCCACCTGACCCGCCGAGGGGGATCTCCGCTTTCGGGCGACGAGCATGCCCTTCTCCATGAACAGGCCGACCCGTTCCCCCTCCCGGAGGTCCTCCGCAGCGACCGCCACGGTCTCCTCGATGATCGCCATCTCGCGGGTAGAGGATTCCACGAACGAGCGGAGGGCGCGGAACCGCTCCTGGAGGAATTCAACGCCCTTCTTCGTTGCGCGGTACTCGCCACCCACGTGCTGGACGAGCCCCTCCTCCTGCATCCCCTTCACGTACTCGGAAACGCCGGCGACCGTCACGTCCAACTTCTCCGCGAGTTCCCGGAGCCGCGTCGTGCGTCGCCTCGTGAGTTCGAGGAGCAGGAGGAGCCGCGTGCTCTCCCGCAGGTCCCGCAGCAACCGCACGCGCGCGTCATGTGGGACCGCCGCCAAAAGCGTTCCGGGATAGGCTTATATGTCAGTCAAGTATTCCGAACTTTCGTCAAGCGCACTTGAATTTCGAGAGGAGTCCGGTGGCGCGGTACGCGGTCCTTGCGGCGTTGATGCTGGTGGCGGTGGTCCCCGTCGTCCAACCCGCGGCACGCGGTCAGGGCCCCTTCGTGTCCGTACTCGCCGACTTCGGGGACGGCACGTATCGATGGGCGGACGTCGAGCTCCCGCCGACGAACGTGACCGCGCTAAAGGCGACGGAACTCGCGAACTCGTCGTGGGGACTTCCCCCCTTGGAGGCGACGTGGGTGGCCTCCCCGTTCTGCGTCCGAAGCCCGTGCGCGTTCGTGGACGACATCGGGGACCGAGGCCCAGTGTACCCGTTCTGGTGGCACTTCTTCCTCTGGAACGAAACCGCGGACGCGTGGGATCCCGCCCCCTACGGCCCCTCCGACACGGACCTCGTCAATGGAGACGCGATCGGGTGGTATCTGGCGGTGGACGATCCCGCCACCTTCGCGTGGCCTCGGCCCGCGCCCACACCCGAGTTCCGCGATGCCTGGGCGTCGTTCCGCGGAGACCTCTCGAACCAGGGCCGCGCGCACGGGGTAATCCCGGTGACGGGCCGCGTGTTGTGGTCCGCATCGCTCAACCCGGACCTCGATCCACCGCCGGAGGTTGACGCGACCCCCGTCGTCGCGGATGGCCGCGTCTTCGTCGGGACGCGCAACCAGATTGCAGCCCTGGACGCGAACAGCGGCGCCGTCGTTTGGCGGCGCACGGAGGTTTCCATCCTCCTCTCGACGCCCGCAGTCTACGATCGCCACCTCGTTGTCGGTGGCACGGACGGCGGACTTCACTATCTCGACGCAACGACCGGGGAGGAGGCGTGGAGGGCCGTCCTCGAGATCGGAGTCCAGTCGACGGGCATCGCCTCGTCCCCGGCAGTGCACGGCGGAAGGGCGTACGTAGGGACGTTCAACGAGACCGCCGGGGGCCCTGGCCGCGTCGCGGCGGTGAACCTGAACAACGGGACGATTGCGTGGACGTTCGAGACCGCAAGCGTCCACATGTCCTCGCCCGCGATCGCAGACGGGCGGCTCTTCGTCGGCCTGATGGGTCGGTACGACGGCGTCGTCGGCTACGCGCCTCCGTACGGCGTCCTGAGCCTGTGGCTGAACGGGAGCGAGAGCTGGTTCTTCCCGACTCGGGGGCCGGTCGCGAGCAGCCCGGCGGTACGGGACGGGGTCATCTACTTCACGGAGAAGAACGGCACCCTGCACGCCGTCCGCACGGACGGTAGCGCCGCGTGGAACCGCACGATCGGGCCGAGCACGAGCAGCCCCGCGGTGTCCGACGACCGTCTCTTCGTCGCGTCCGGCGGGCTCGACGGGTCGGGGAAGGTGTACGCGTTCGACTTCGCGGGCGGAATCGCGTGGGAGCGGGACGTCGGGCCGGTCCAGGCCTCGCTCGTCACCGACGGTCGCCTCGTGTGCGGCGCGACGAACGCTGCCGCAGGGACTCACTTCTGTCTCCGCGCCTCGGACGGCACGCCGCTGTGGGAACACGCCGCGACGAACTATGTCCTCGGCTCGATGAGCGCCGTCGGCGACACCCTGTACGCCGTGGACGACGCGGGCATGATCTGGGCGTTCCGGGATCCTGGGCCGAGCCCGACGCCGGCGTTCCCCTGGCTGATCGTGGCGATCCCAGCCGCATTCATCGCCGTCGCCGCGTCGGTCATGCTCCGCCGCTGGCGGCGCAACAGGAAAGGAGGAAGTCCGGATGCGTGAACGCTCGAAGGCAATCTTGTTCATCGCGGCCTGGTCCCTCGCCCTCGCGGTCGTGTGGGCGGGGGTGGCGGCGACCGCCCCCGTACCTCCGCCTGCCCCGTCCGAGGTCGTTGCGGTCAGCATGCGAATCGACGGGCCGGCCTGGGCCATCACGTATGAGCGGGAGACGCCGAACAACACGGTATTCCGAGTCCTGCGCGAGGCGAGCGCGACTCTGGCCTTCAGTCTCGACTGGGTCGAGTACGGGTGGCCCTACAACGACGTCCTCGTCACGTCGATCAACGGCACGCGAAGCGACTCGACGTCCGGCATGTACTGGCAGTACTGCGTGAACGGCACGTACGCGACGCGCGGGGCCCTTCATCAGGAAGTGCACGACGGGGACACGATCCTCTGGACGTACGCGCCGATGGGGGGGAGTGAGCTGTGCAGCTGAACCTTCAGAGCCGCAAGCTCCCCAAGCCCGCCGTCGCGATCTTCCTCATCGTCGTCGGCGTCGCCGGCCGGATCTTTCTCGCCCCCGCCGCCAATGTCGAGCCGGTCCTCATCCTCTCGATGCTGGCGGGCGCAATCCTCGGGAGTTGGTACACGTTCCTCGTGCCCGTCGCGATCATGGGCCTGAGCGACCTGTACTTCTACCTCGTCCCGTACGAAGGCGTCTACTCCACGGCCTCGATTCTCGGCCTCGCGGTGTTCGTGTACACGGGATACATCTTCGTGGCCGCCATGGGCGGCTTCCTGATGCGCCGGCGGCTCCTCTGGAAGACGAAGACGATCGCGATCTTCACGACAATCTCCGTCCCGCTCACCGTCGCGTTTGACCTCTGGACCGCCTTCGGCGACTGGCTGTTCCTCGGCTCGCCGAACGGAGTGTCGCTGCAGCGCGTGTACGAGATGCAGGTCCCGTTCACGTTGGTCCACGTGTTCAGCAGCCTGCTCTTCGCGCCCCTCCTAGGAACCACGTTCCTCGCGATTCACACATTCGGCGTGCCGGTGCCGGGCGAGGCGGCCATCGGGGCCCGCCAGGAATCAGAGTAGTTTCTCCAGCTGCTCGCGGAGCCCGTCGAGCTCGACCTTCTTGGCCTCGAGCTCTCGCTCCTTCCGCTCGAGCTGCTTCTCCTTCCGCTGGAGCGTCGTCCGGAGCGTGTCCAGCGTGTCCTCCGTGCGCCGGACCTCCGCCTCCATGTCCTTCGCGGCCCGCTCCCGCCCCTTGACCTCCTCGACCATCGCTCGGAGCTTCCGCTCCTCCTCCTTCAGGCGCTCCTTCTCCCGCGCGAGCATCGTCGCGACGAGCTGCTCGAGCCGTTCCTCCTTGTCCGCGGCACGCTTCGCGTCGGCCTCGACCTGCTTCCACACGTGGGACAGCTCCCGGCGCTCCTTCGCGATCTGGTCGGCGGTCTGCTCCATCTCGTCCTCGCGCTTCTCGAGCCGGTTCTCCAAGTCCAAGAGTTCCTCCGCGCGCGCCGCCAGGTCCCGCTCCCGCCGCTCGATCACGCCCTTCTCCTTGAGCATCGCCTCGAGTTCCGTCCGGTCCGCCGCGAGCTCCCGCTTCTCCTCTTCGATCCGCTCGAGCGTCTCCCTGTGCCGGGCCTCCGCCTCCTTCTCCCCATGTCGAAGCAGGTTCAGCGCCCTCTCCTTCGTCTCGGCGAGCTCCTTGCGCTCCTTCTCGATGCGCGCCCGTTCCGCCTCGAGCCGCTTCTCCTCTTGCTCGACGGCCTTCGATCGTTTCTCCATCGACTCGCGGAGCGACTCCGCGTCCTCGGAGGCCTTCTCGATCCCGCGCATCTTCCCGGGGATCTCCTTTTGCAGGGCCTCGAGCGCCGCCTTCTCCCGGGCGATCCCGCCAAGCTTCGCGTCGAGGTCCTTCTCCCGCTTCTCCAGCGTGATCTCCTTCAGCTTGATCGCGTCCTCGCGCCGTGAAATGTCCCGCGTGACCTTTTCCGCCCCGTCCCGCGACTCCTGGGCGGTGATCAGGGCCTCGGCCGACTTGGCCTCGAACTCCTTCGCCTTCGCCCCCCGCTTCTCCGCGTCCTTCATCTTCGCCTCGAGCTCTCGCTCCAGGGACCGGAGCCTCTCCCGCTCCGCGCGGACCTCGTCGGATTGCCCCTCGAGCTTGCGATCGGAGACGGTGAGCGACTTCTCCCGCTTCGCGATGTCCTGGCCCAACCGCTCCAGTTCGCCGCGCTCGGCCTCGACCGCCGCGCGCTCCTCCGAGAGGGCCTTCTCCCGCTTCGCGAGTTCGGCTTCCGCGGCGAGCGCTTTCTTGTTCCGCGCGCCCAGGTCCTCCTGCCACGCTTTCAGGTCCCCGTCCGCGTCGGCTACCGTCCGCTCCCGCTCCTTCAGGTGCGCGTCGAGCTCCACGACCTTCAGGCGGTCCGAGGCGAGTGCCTCCTGTGCGGCGGCCAACGCCGCCTCGCGCTCCTCGAGCATCTTCTGCTGGTTCTTGAGCTGGCGGCCGCGCGCCTCCATCGCCGTGAGTACATCGGTCGCCATCCCCTTCGTCTTCTCCGCGAGCGCCTCGCGCTTCCGGAGCTCCTCCTCCTTTGTCTGAATCCGGTCCTGGACCTCTTTCAGCCTCGCCTGAGCCTCGGCGAGCTCCCGATCCCGCAATGCGGCCTCCGCCTTGGCTTCCTCAATGCCCTTGCGAATCCCCTCGAGTTCCTTTCGTTCGCCTTGGACGACGGCTCGCTGCTCTTGCATCTCACTCTTTCGTCCCTCGATCTCCCGCAACTTGGCCTCCAGGCTGGCCTCGCGCTTCGCAATCGCCTGCTCGCGTTCCGAGACTGCGCGCGCGCCCCGCTCGGTCTTCCCCTGTCGGTCCACGACTTCGTCGCGCTGCTTCTGGAGCGCTTTCGTCTCCGCCGCCAGGTCCGCCTCGCGTTTCGCGAGTCCCTTCTCCAGTTGATCCCGTTTCTCCTGGTTCTCCGCAGCGAGGTCCGCAATGCGCTTCTCGAATTGCTTCTCGAACTGCTCCTTCTTCGCGACGAGGTCCTTCGTCCGCGCCTCCATCTCGGCCTCGATCGCGGTCTCTCGCTTCTTCGCCTCCTTCTCAAGGGAGTCGCGCTGCCCCTGAAGGTCGCGGAGCCCCGCCGCAAGGTCCGATTCGCGCTTCGCGAGCTGCTTCTCGGCCAGGTCCCGTGTCGCCTGGAACTCTCGGGCGCGGGCTTCGACCGCCTCCCTCCCGCGCTTCAGCTGCTCTTCGCGCGAGTCGAACTCCTTCGCCTTCTTCGCGACCTGTGCGGCGTCGGCCTCGAGGGCCTCCAGCTTCGCCTTCAGGTCCGTCTCCCGTTTCTCGAGCTTCGACAACTGGGATTCGAGGGCCTTCTCCTTGCTCGCGATGTCGGTCTCACGCTCCTGGACCTTCCGGAGGACTGTGCGCGCCTCCTGCTCCTCCTCTTCCAGGGACAACCGAGTCTTCTCGAGGTCCGCCGCGCGTTTCAGGAGCGCCTGCTCCCGCGAGCTCAGGTCCTTCCCGCGGTCGTCCGCGGCCCGCTGGAGCTTGGCGACCTGCTTCCGCAGACCCTCAGACTCCTCTTCTGCCTCCTTGAGCTTCCTCTCCACTGCGATCGTCGCGGACCCAGCCTCCTGCAGCTCGCCACGCAAGTCCCGTTCCTTCGACTCCGAGGTCTGTCGGGCCTCGTTCAGCTCGCCCTTTGTGGCCGCGAGCTCCCGCTCGAGACGGAGGATCTCGCCCTCCCGGGTGCGGAGCGTCCCCTTCGCGGCGTCCAACTCGCGGGCGGTGACCTCGGCCACGTGCTCGACCTCGATCGCCCGCTGTTTGGCGGTCGCCCGCTCCTTCGCGAGCTGAATCCGGAGTTCGTCGATTTCGGAGTCCTTCTCCGACAGGGAGCTCCGCAGGTCGTCGACCTGGCGGGAGAGCTTTCGAATCTCGTCCCGGGCGGCGACCTCGGCCTTCTGCCGTTCCTCCTCCGCGGCCTTCGCCGCCGCGAGCGCTCGATCGAGCTCGTGCTGGAGCGCCTCCGCCGCAACCCCCTCCGGCGCGACCTCACGCGCGAGGCCCTCGAGCGCGTCCGCCTGCTCCTCGGCGTCCGAGTCGCCCTCTTCGAGCGCTTTCTTTGCCTTCTCGCGGAGCCCCATTGTCCCTCACAGGCCGAGTCGAGCCATAAGTTCCTCGTACTTCTTGAATGCGTCCGAGCGCGCGAACTTCTTGATTTCCGCGTCGGGGAGCTTCCCCAGCAGGTCGTCGATCTCCTTGAGGACCTCCCGGATGTGGTCGTCCGCCGTTCGCAGCGTCGCGAGCTCTTCCTCCAGCTTCGCCTTCTCCTCTGCGAGTTTCTCGACCGCTTCCTCCATCTCATTCGCGCGGACGCGTAGGTCCCGGACGTTCGCGGCCGTCGGGAGGATGATCTCCCCGTCCGTGCCGCGGAGCCTCAGGAGGGCCTCCTGAATCTCCTTCTGCGCCGCCATCCACTGCTCCCGCGTGACCCCCGCGCCCTCAGGCAGTACCGGCATCGGCTCCGGCTCCGCGGTCCGGAGTTTCGCGTCGACCTCTGCAGTGCGCGTCGCCAAATCCTTCTCCCGCGCGTCGAGTTCCCGTTCCTTGTCGACGAGCGACTGCCGCTCCGCGTCCCGCATCCCGATCTCCTTGCGGAATCCCTCGAGCCGCGCCCGTAACGCTTCTTCCTTCGAGCGGAGCTCCTTTTGCTGCATCGTGATGATGTTCCGGTAAATCCGCTCCATCTCCGTGATCCCGTACTCGATCTTCAGGATCTCGTCCCGCTCCAGTAGGACTTCCTGGACCTGGCGTTTGAGTTCCTCCCGCTCCCGGACCTCCGTCGGGTTCGTGCTCTCCTCAAGCTCGCGCACGCGCCGCCGCGCGGCCGCAATCAATCGGTCCATCTGCTCGAGCCGCTTCCGCCGTGCGGTCACGACCTGCTCGAACGGCTCGGCGAGCTTCCAGAGGGACTCGAGCTCGGCGAGGAGGGCGGCCTCGGTCTCTTCCGGCATCGCGGTCGGGACCTGCTCGAGCCGACCTGTTTCGACGCGCCCCTGGTCGCGGAACGCCTTGATCTCCGCGATGAGTTCCTTCGTGCTCGGCAATGGCGCGGGCGCCTCGTGGGGGAGGGCGGTCCCGCAGACCGGGCAGTTCGCGACGCCGACCTCGACCGCGCGCCCGCACTGCGGGCACTTCGTGCCGGGCCCCTCGCCCTCGATTGGCTGGCCACAGCTGAAGCAGAGCGACGTGGACGCGTCGACGGCGTTCCCGCACGACGAGCAGAAGATGCCGTCCGGGGTCAGGACGCGCCGGGACATGGTTCACCGATCACTCGTATCCGTTGTAGGACAGAAGCTCCCCGGTGTGCTTCCGGGCCGAGGGAGGGTCCGCCGCCTCGGGGATCCCGACGGGGCTGACCGCGACGACATGGGCGGCGTCCCGGGGGATCCGGAGCGCTTCGCGGATCTTGTCCTCGTTGAACGAGAACATCCAGTTCGTGCCCAGGCCCTGGTTGATCGCGGCGAGCGTGAGGTACGAGATCGCCATGCCGACGTCCACAGGGTAGGAGTTCATGTATCCTCCGACCATCGCCTCCGCCTCGTCGAGCTTCGCGAGGGCGACGACGACAAGGGGCGCCTCCGCAAGGCGACCGTTCGTGATCGCGCCGGCGATCTTCCGTTTCAGGTCCTCGTCCGTGACCGCGACGAGCTTCCACGGCTGGAGGTTCTCCACGGACGGAGCCATCCGCGCTGCGCTCGCGAGGGCGAGGATCTTGTCGTCCGCGATCGGCGTGGACTTGAACTTGCTCACGCTACGAGAAGCCTTGAGGGCTTCTTGGACCTCCATACAGCACCGTCGGTCGGATTCGGTCGACCCCGTTAAAAGGGTTTTGCCCCGGTTCCACGGGCGGATTGCCAGATGAGCGGGGCCGCCTCTTGCGGCTCCGAAAGCTTATTACCGCGCCTCCGAATCGCCGCGCGCTCCCACGCGCGGAGCCCGTGGGCCCGTAGCTTAGCCTGGTTGGAGCGCCCGGCTGATAACCGGGAGGTCGCCAGTCCAAATCTGGCCGGGCCCATCTCCCCTGCTAGAACCTTATTATACGCCGGCCCTCATCGCCGCCATCCGTGACGGTCGTCGCGTTCGAACACGAGGAGTTCTGTGACCTCGTCGGCGCGCGCCTCTCCCTGGAGGAGGTCGAGGCGAAGGTTTCGATGATGGGTGCGGCCCCTGAGGGAATCCAGGGCACCCTCCAGCGGTTCGACGTCAATCCGAATCGTCCGGACTGGTTGTCGATCGAGGGCATCGCGCGCTCGCTCCGCGGCCTCCTCGGCATCGAGACCGGGCTCCCGAAGTACGAGGTCCGCGCTTCGGAGATCGTTTTCCAAATAGACGGGAGCGTGGAAGACGTGCGCCCCTACGCCGTTGGCGCGGTCGTCCGCAACGTCGAGTTCACGGAACCGCTCCTGAAGTCCCTCATCGAGTTGCAGGAAAACCTTCACCTCACCCATGGCCGGAAGCGGAAGAAGGTCGCAATCGGCATCCACGACCTGGACAAGGTCCGGGCGCCCTTCTCCTACAAAGCCGTGCCGCCAAGCGCTGTCAAGTTCGTCCCACTCGGGATGGCAGGGTCGATGGACTTGGGGACGATCCTTGAGCGGCACGAGAGAGGCATCGAGTACGGACCGATCCTGAAGGGCAAGGACCGCTACCCGATCATCCTCGACCGGGACGGCCAGGTCCTCTCGTTCCCGCCAATCATCAACGGGATCGTCACGCAGCTCTCGCCGGAGACCCGGAACCTGTTCCTCGACGTCACCGGAACGGACGCAGACGCGGTGGAGACGGCGCTGAACATCGTCTGCGCGGCGCTCGCGGACCGCGGGGCGCGGCTCGAGTCCGTGGAACTCCGGTCGCCGCAGGGGACGCGACGGACGCCGGACCTGGGCCCGCAATCCCACATGCTGCGCGTGCGCGCTGCGAACGACCTCCTCGGGTTGTCCCTCACCGCCAACGAGGTCGCGGAGTGCCTCCGGCGTATGCGGCACGATGCGGAGCCGCAGGGCGATGGAATCCGGCTCCACACCGCCCGGTTCCGCGCGGATGTCATGCATGAGGTCGACCTCATCGAGGACGTCGCGATCGGCCACGGATTCGACCGCGTTCCCCTCATGCTGCCGCGCCGACAGACGACGGGCGCACTCACCGCTCGGACCGAGCTGTCCGATGGGCTCCGGGTCCTGATGGTCGGGTACGGGTACCAGGAGGTGATGTCCCTCACGGTTGCGCCGCCGTCCGAGCCCTGGGAGAGCGCGCCGCGGGCGGTGATCCGGAACCCCGTGACGGTCGAGAACTCCCGCGTCCGGTCGTCCCTTCTCCCCTCCCTTCTCGGACTCCTGAGCCTGAACAAGCACCGGGACCTTCCTCAGCGTGTCTTCGAGATCGGGGACGCGGTTCGGGGCACGGCGAACGTCCGCCTGTTGGCAGGGGCGAGCACCCACGCGAAGGCCGGGTTCACGGAGGCGAAGTCGCTCGTTCAGGGCCTGATGCGCGACGTCGGAGCGCCGTGCGAGATCGAGGCCGCGGAGGACCCGAACTTCATCGACGGGCGGTGCGCGGCAGTCCGGGTCAGGAACGCGCGCATCGGGACGTTCGGCGAGGTCCATCCGCGCGTCGTTGCGGGGTACGGCCTGAGCCACCCGGTCGCAGCGTTCGAGCTCGACGTCGCAGGGCTTCCGTGAAACAAGGCCCCCGGGCGGGTTCGCCCCCTCAGTGGAGTCCCGGGCCACATGGCGCCGCGCGGACGAGCGCTCCGGCGCCTGCGGCTTCGGTCGCGGAGGGGTACAACCTCCGCCGCCGGACCGTGCCGGCCCGACCGCCGCGAGGGAGGGGACCGGGACCCACGGCGGATTCGATGGCGACTTGGCGTCCGCCCGAGGGCAGGTTGCTCACGCACGTGTCGACCCTTAACCGCGAGGTGCGAACAACGCGTACGCGTGAGGGAAGTCATTTCGCGGGCGTGCGGCCGCGAGGGATGGCGACGCGGATGGTCCCGCGCAAAGCTTTTGGCGGGACCGCCCCTTGGACGCGCCCGCTGAGGTAGCTTAGCCCGGTCAAAGCGCCGGTCTTGAAAACCGGTGGGTTCACGCCCTCGGGAGTTCGAATCTCCCCCTCAGCGTCATGCGCATCGTGGAGGTCCGCCGCCACGCGGAGCGGGACGCGAACGAGGACCTCACCGCCAGGGGCCTCGAGCAGGCGGCGCGCGCGAAGGACACGCTCGACTTCCCGTACGACGCCTATGTCACGAGCGCCGCCAAGCGCGCCAGGCTCACGATGGAGGCGTTCGGCGTCCGGGGGGCGGTCGTCGACGAACGGATCGGCCCCCGGCAGAAGCCGCCCTTCGCCTCGTTCGGCGCGCGTCACGAGGCGCTGATGCGCGGGGGCATGGACCCCGCCACGGCCTGGTTCGCGATCGAGGAATGCCTGCCGCTCCTCCTGGAAAACGGGCGCATTGCGTGGACGGCGGTGGAGGAGATCGCTGCGCGCCTCCCGGAGTCGGGCCGGGCGTTGGCGGTGAGCCACGGCGGGACGATCGAACCCCTCGCCGTCGTGGCGACGGGCGACCTCTACGAGGCGATGTTCGGCCGCCGGGAACTCGCATACACGGAGGGCGTCCGGCTGCTCCTGCAGGGCGGGCAGGTCCACCGGATCGACATCATCCGGTTGCCGGAGTGATCGCCCGGGAGACGCGCCGCGGGCGCCCCTTCCGCGCCCTCGCAGGCCATAGCATCCGGTACTCGCAATAGGGAGCGCCGTGCGCCATGCACGCGAGCCGCTCCGTGCGGACGCCGCCGAGCCCCCGGTCCACGCCCTCGTGGTACCCGACGTCCAAAGCGTCGCAGACGAGGTGGGGCATCTTCTCCGCGAGCTCGAGGAACGGGCAATGGGAGGAACGGTACGTGATCTCGTCCCGCGACCGCGCGACGACCTCCGTGGGCGCGCCCTCCGCCCGGAAGTGGCCGGCGAGCACGACCCGCTCGAACTCCTCCGGGGTCCAGCGGGTCACGAGCGCCCGGGTCCCGACGTCCCGGACCATCGCCTCCCCGATCTCCTGTCCCCGCTTCCGGAGGCCCTCGCACGCCCGAGACTCCCCGACCTCCCGGACGAGGGTGGCGAGGGCGAGTTCCCCGATCAGGTCGAACCGCCGCCGCGGGTACCCGGTCACGACGGCCCGCCGGGTCGCGCGGTACAGGCGCGCGGGTCGTCCCACGCGCCGGGGCCCCTCCCGGGTCGCCTCTTCCACGAGGCCCTGGCCCAGGAGGACGGAGAGGTGGTACCGCAGGGTCACCCGCGGGAAGCGGAGCTCCTTTTCGAGCTCCGGGACGCTCATCGGCCGGACCGCGAGGAGCTCGAGGATCCGAACCCGGGGACGGCTCCCGAGCGCGTCGAAGACGTCTGCGTCCTTGCGGCCCTGTTCCGTGAGTGGTGCCGGTGCGTGGTCCGCCCGTTCGTCCCATCCCATGGTGATCGTCCTTCTCATGGTTCCCGCCAGGCCAATAGGATTGGCTAGATTCTGTAATTAGTACCGGTAAAATCCATTCCGAGCGCGATGGGGCCGCGGTGCGACGGGGAAGCTGGCCCTCCCGTCCCTCTCCGCCTCGCCATGATTGGCGGTGGGGCGGGCCGCGGCCCCCGCGGGATTATGGCTAATCGGACTATTCGAATAAATGGTGTAATGACTACTAACGGTTCTACTTCCGGAACGGGCATCCGGTCCCGCGGCCAGCGCAATGCCATGACCGGCGAACAAGTCGCGAAGACGAGCAAGTGGGCGAACCGCTTCATCTTCGCGGCGGTCGTGCAGGGTCTCCTGGCGCTGGGCCTGACGGCATACCTCCTCTATCAGGCCACCTTCGGCGTCCCGGCGGCCTCGCGGATCGTCGCGGGCGGTGGGGCGGGGACGTGGTTGACCGTTGGGTACCTCGGCTACCTCGTGCTGGGCCTCGTGGCGACGGCGGCGACGGCCTCCGTGTACCGCCACCTCGAGCATTACCAGGGGAAGCCGATCACGGGCAAGACGCAGGTGTTCCCGTGGGCGCACATCGTCCTGTGGAACGTGGGCGTCACCGCCGCCACGTGGACGATGATGGCCGCGGGCCTGACCGGCGGCGGCGCGGTCCTGACGGGCACTCCCGGGAACCAGGTCCACCCCCTGATTGCCGCCTACCCGCCCTACATCGCCGCGTTCATGGCGCTCGCACTGGCGGGTGCGTTCCTGGGCATCGTCGGTTACCTGCTCGTCTGGGCGCGACCCTCGAAAGCGCCCGCGGCGACGCCGACGGCGCAGTAGGGCGTTCCACCCTTGGGCGTGGACCGGGCACCCCCTCCGCTCGCCACGCCCCCCTTTCCCTTTTCGAAAGCTTCTATACACTCCGTGATTCTCCTCACTGCGCCGCGTGGGTTGCCAAGCATGGTCAAAGGCGCAGCGTTGAGGTCGCTGTCCCGTAGGGGTTCCCAGGTTCAAATCCTGGCCCACGCACTCCCCATTTTCCGACGCCGAGGACGTTCTCAATCGTGAAAACCGTCGTGTGCCGAGGTAGCACTGGCGGAGTTCACCAAGATACCGTTATATACGGTCCCCGCGCATCATTTCCCGCCAGAGGGGTCTGGCGCTTACCCTGAGGAGGGGGAACGATGGCGGTCAAGCCTGCAGCCTTGCTGTTAGCGGTCAGTCTGGTCGGCGTCGGGGCGCTCGCGATCCTTGCGGCCGCGCCCGGTCCGCTTCAGTCGGACATCGTGTACGTGTCGAAGGACGGCTTCTGTGGCGGGAACACGCCGTGCGTAGCGACAATCGCGGAAGCGCTCCGGAACGTGACGAGTGGCGGATTGATCTTCGTGTACAACGGGACGTACGACGAGCGCGTGAGCATCGATATCCCCGTGACGATCACGGGCGAATCGAGGGACGTCGTCACGGTCGGCGGGGCGTGGGAGGGCGCCCGGGTGCAGGTGGGGAACTCCGGCGTGACGCTGCAGGAGCTCACGCTCGAGTCCGCGGACCGGGGCGTGGAGTCGTTCGCCTCCGGCCTCGCGATGGACGGCCTTCGAATCACGGACGTGTACGGCGGCGTCCTCGCGATGAACTCGGACGGACTGCGGATGAACGATTCGTCCGTGGAAGGGGCGCAGGCCTACGCGGGCGTCGAGATTGTGGACTCGGACGACCTCAAGCTCCTCGGGAACTCGATTACGGGCGGGGCGGACCGGGGCGTCTACATCGTGAACGCCACAGGCGTCGAGGTGAGCTGGAACACGATCACGGGCAACGCCTTCGAGGGACTGAACATCACGGCCGCGGTGAACGTGACGGTGGCGAACAACACCGTGGAGGACAACGGCTTCTCCCCGTTCTTCGCGGGCGTCGGGCCCGGCCCGACGCAGGGCGGCGGCCCCGGTGGCGGCCTCTGGTTCTGGGAGGTCGACCCGACCGCGGTCGAGTACAACGTCGTCCGGAACAACGTCGGCACGGGCATCCTGATTGGCGGCCTGGAGAAGGGCGGGCGCGTCCAGACCCGGGACTTCACACTGAACCGAAACACGGTCGAGAGGAACACGGACGGGATCTTCGTCGTGTTCGCCCAGAACGTTCGGATCGAGAACAGCGAAATCCGCGGCAATTCGGCGGTGGGGATCGCGGGACAGCAGTCCTCGGAGATCCACGTCCTGAACAACCTGATTTCGGGAAACGGCATGATCATCCCCTTCGTCACGCGATCCGGAGACGAGCCGCGACCGCTTCAGGGCGGCGGGGGAGGCCTCTGGTTCTGGGAGGTCGATCCGAGCGAGATCGCCGGCAACCTGATCGTGGACAACGAAGGCCCGGGCGTCACCCTCGTCGACACGCTGGACTTCAATGTCACGGACAACACGATTGCGAACAACCTGGGACCGGGCGTCCTGTTCCAGAACGTCACGCGGTCCGCCCTGCTGCGAAACGCGATCCGGAACAACACCGACGTCGGCGCGGACGTGGAGGGCTCGAACTTCGTCGACATCGACGCGAACGCGTTCGAGGACCTCGACGTCGGCATCCTCGTCAACGGGGGCTGCGACATCCGCATCGGGCGGAACACGTTCACGAATGTGGGCACGCCCATCCAGATCCAGGGGAACCCGTGCAACCTCACGCAGCCGGGGATCGTGAACGCGACCCTGCGGTTCATGCCGAGCACCCTGAACCTGAAGAGCCAGGGGCAGTACGTGACGCTCCGGTTCGAGCTCGAGGGGGTTGCGCTCGCCGAGTTCGACGCGAACAGCCTGTCGTTCGACGTGAACGGCGTGCTCCTGACGCCGCCCGCGGGCACCCCGTCGACGGTCGTCGAGGCGGGCGGATTCCTCCGCGTCATGGTGAAGCTGGACCGTGCGGAGGCGATCGCGGCGTTCGGCACATCCGGAACGTACACTGTGACAGTCTCGGGGACGCTGACGAACGGCATGACGTGGTCTGCGTCGGACACCGTGGAGGCGATCCTCCCCTAGGACACGAGAACCTTCTCCGCGAGGCTCGCGAGTCCCGGCCGACCCCATCGTCGGGCAGCGGCGGCCGACACGCGCAGCGCCACGGCCGCTTCTTCCGCCTGGCCACGGTCTCGGAGCAGGAGACCGCACTCGTACTCGAGGAGTGCGCGGTCCTGGTCGGACATCTCCGGCCCGAAGGCCTTCCGGGAGGCGGTCAGCTCCGCATCCGCTCCCGCCAGGTCGCCCGCGGCCCGCAACGTCGCGCCCTTCATGAGGTGGCACAGGCCAGCGTGCAGGGGCGCGGAAGCGCTGAGCCCACCCACTCTCTCGACGACGGCCCGCGCGCCCACGACGTCCCCGAGGGCGAGATGCGCGCGCACGAGCTCCGCGGCAGAGCGGCATACGTATTCCCACATCTTCATCGCCTCGAACGCTTCGAGCGCCTTCGTGACCGAACTGACCGCCAAGGCAGAGTTCCCCTCCTCGAGCGCAACCGTCCCGAGCCCCCACATCGCACCGGCCCGCGACAACTTGTCCCCGATATGCTCGGCAATCTCAAGACAGCGACCATAGGACTCCGCCGCCGCGGCCCAGTCCCCCCGCGAGACATACACATCTGCCGCCCCGCGGTACACTGCGGCAAGTCCGTGCTGGTCGCCGACTTTGATCAGGATTCCAAGAGCGCGGCGATAGGTGATGATCGCCTGGTCCCCGTTCCCCTGGAGCACGTAGACCCGCCCGAGGTTCATCAGGGGTTTCGTGATCCCCCACAGGTCCCCCACCCGCTCGCCGATCTTCACGCTCTCCTGATAGTGCTGGATCGCCTGCTCGTAGTTGGTCTCGATGGCGTACATCGTGGCAAGCATGTTCAACGCGGGGCGGAGGCCTGCCTCGTCCCCCTTCCTCCTCCGGGTCTCCGCGCATGCCAGGAAAGCGGCCCGGGCGTCCTCGATGTGCTCGTGGAGCCGTCCGGGTTCCCGAGTCGCCAGGCCGTAGTGGACCATCCCCGCGCTGTACTGGGCTTCCGCAAGGTCCAGCTCGTCCCGATCCGGCGCCTTCTCCAAGATCTCCGAGGCCCGCCCGTACTCCTGCATCGCCGCCTCGTAATCGCCGCGGGCCCACGCGATCCGCCCGAGCCAGAGCGCGTGCAGTCCTGCCTCCGCCACCCGCGACGTCCCGAGCAATTCGAGTCCCTTCCGAACCTCGGCCTCGGCTTCCGGATACCGGCCGCGCCGCTGGTAGATCGCGCCGATCTTCCGATGCGTCCGTGCGGAGGCCTCCCGATGCTCCGACAGCAGGTCCAGGACTTGGCGGTAGTCTTCGATCGCCTCATCGTATTGGCCCGCGAGGTCCCGGATGTCTCCACGGGTCTCCAAGGTCTCCGCGCGCTGCGGAGTGGGCGTGTCCGGCCCCATGAGTTCGAGAGCCTGCGTCCAGAACTGGATCGCCTCCGCGTTCGCGTACGCCGCGCGGGCCGCGGCCCCCGCGAGGAGGTTGTACGGCACGCCCTTCTCCGCGTCCCGGGCCTCGTAGCAATGGTACGCGACTTCCCCGAGCGCGCGGTAGTTCTTCGGGAGGTTCGCGCCGTGGATCTTCTCAAGGGACTCCGCCGCGATCCGGTGGTACTCCATCCGGATGCCCTCCGGCATCTCCCGCAGGAGGACTTCCCGGATCTGCGGGTGGTCGAAGCGGTAGCGCGCCTGCGCGGACCGCAGGAGCTGGTGCGTCGTCTCGAGCTCTCGGAGCTGGCGGAGGAGGGTGATCCGGTCCTTGCCGAGCGACGCCGCCAAGACGTCCGGCGCGAACTCGTCGCCGAGGATTGCCGCCAAGTCCAGGACGTCCCGGGCCTCCCCGACGACGCGCTGGAGGCGCCGCTGGACAACGTGGTAGACGCGCGTCGGAATCTGGACCTCGCGGAACATCTTCGAGAACCGCCAGATGTCGTTCTCCCGGACGAGAAGGCCCTCCTGAATCACGAGCCGCGCGAGCTCAATCAGGAAGAACGGGTTCCCGCCGGAGTGGCGGAAGACCTCCCGCTCGTGCTCCTCCACGAGGTCGACGCGTCCGAGGAGGGACTCCACGAGCTGCGTCGTCTGCGCCTCGTCGAGGCGCGGCACCCGGATCTCCTCGTGCAGGCCCTCGCGGGACATGATCTGCATCGTCTCTTCCAACGGGTGCTTCTGTCCCGCACGGAGGCCCATCGCGAGCTCCTCAATCCGGTACGCTCCGACGAGGAGGACCCGCGCGTTTCGCACGCCGCGCGCGATGTAGTGGATGAGGGCGATGGACGACGCGTCCGCCCACTGGAGGTCGTCGAGCGTCACGAGGAGGGGCTGGGCTCGCGATTCCCGGACGAGGCCGAGGGACACGTTCTCGAACAGCCGGTTCCGCTTGATCTGTGCGTCTCCCCGGGCGTAGTCGACACCGTCGTACTTCTTCGAGGCGAGGACGGGCTTTAGGAAATCGTCCATCCCGGCGAGGTCCTCGAGAGTCCCAGCCCACTTCGCCAGGACTTCCCCGAACTTCTCCTCGATCCGCGCGACGACGCCCCGGAGGTCCTCGAGGAGGAACTCGTTCTCCCGCCCGGTCAGGATCGCGACGATCGTGGCGTGCGGGCCCGGCTCGAGGACGATCCGGTAGTCGGCGAGGCCGAGGACGTTCAGCCCGCCCTTCTTCGTCTCGCCGCCCGCTTGGCGCACGGCGTCCTTGAGGAACTCCTCGACCACACGGATCATCGACGTGAAGATGTCCGGATCGAGCGGCGACTCCGCGCGCTCCGCCTTCGCGAGGACCAGGCCTGCGGAGTCGATCACGAAGAGGGACTCCACTCGGAGCGGTTCTTCCGTGAACAGGTACTCCAGCCCGCCCGCCTGGAACGCTTCGAGGAACGCAGAATAGGGGGTAAGCGCCTCGTGGAAACACGTGCCGCCCATCGTCCGAAACCCGTGCGCGGCGGCACGCGCGCGAAGCTCCTCGAGGAGCCGGGACTTGCCGATCCCGGCCTCACCCGCGAGGAAGAGGACGCGACCCTTCCCCAACGCGACCGCCTCAAGGTGCCCTTCGAGCTTCGAGAGTTCCGCGGCGCGGCCCACGAGCTGGGACTGAAATGAGATCTCCCCCGCGACCGCCGCCATCTGCCCGCGATGATAGCGGGAATCTCCCTAAAAGGATTTGGCGGCGATTTCGCTCCGACGCCCACGGACGCCCGCCACGGCACAACCCTTATGGCGGCGCCGCTCTTGCCGCGCCCCGATGGACACGCAGGCGATCATGGACCTCGCGGTGGATCTCGCAAGGCAACCACGGACGCCCGAGGATTGTGAGATCTACGTGCCGTCGTCCTCCGTCCGCCGCGCGGTCTTCGGCATCGATGCAGACACCGGAACGATCCTCGCCGCCAAGGAGCTCGGGTACGACCTCGTAATCGCGCACCACCCGCTCGGCGGGAAGGCGACGTTCGGAATCATGAAAATGTATGCGAAGCACGCGGCGAACCTCGCCCGCGCAGGCGTGCCCCGGACGGCGGCGTTGGCGGCGGTCCGCGCGATGGAGGCGGAACACGCACCGCGAATCCACGCGACGAACTACGACCACGTCCCGAGCGTGGCGCGGCTCCTCGGAATGCCCCTGATGAACGTCCACAACCCCTGCGACGAGATCGGGCGGCGCGTCATGGACGAGACCCTGAAGAAGTCCGTGAGGCGCACCTCGAAGATCTCCTCGGCCGTGGCGGCACTCTCGAAGCTCCCGGAGTTCGCGAACGCGGAGACCCGAATCGAGATACGGATGGGGCGGCCGACGAACCCGATCGGAACGTGGGTCGTCCTCCACGGCGCGGGCACGAACGGCGGATACCACGTGGCGAAGTGCGCGTTCGACCACGGCATCGACACGGTCCTGTACATCCACGTGGACCCGGGGCACCTGAAGCGGCTGCACGACGAGTTTGGCCCGCGCGGAGAGCACAACCTGATCGTGACGGGGCACGTCGCGAGCGACAGCATTGGGGTCAACGTCCTCGTCCGAGAGCTCCGCGCGCGCGGCCTCGAGGTCACGTGCATGAGCGGCGTCGTCGAGCCGTAGCGTTGACTTCTCGCGCCGGAACCTTCATTTCCCCCACGTGGATACGGACGGCAGGGATGGGATCCGCATGGGCTTCGAACTCACCGTCGTGAGCAACACGCCTCTCACGCCCCTGAAGGACATCGACGACGTCGCGACCGCGTTCTTGAACCAGATCGGGTACCTGCCGAAGGGCTACGACCCGAAGACGGGCGCGAAGTCCCTCCAGGACAGCGTGCCGTACCGCCTTTTCGTGGAGTGCCTGATGACGCGGCCGGAGCGCGGCTGGACCGCGGAGCAGCTGGCGGTGAAGCTGAAGACGACGAAGGCGACGGTGTACCGCCATTTGAACAAGCTCAAGGAGGTCGACCTTCTCGACGAGGTCTCCGTGGACGACCGGGGCACGAAGCGGAAGGGATACCGGATTCGGTACGGGAACCTCGTGAAGGCGTGGAACTTCGTCGAGGCCAACGTCGAGCTCGCGATGGAAGGGTACCGGAAGACCGTCGAGCACCTCCAGAAGCTCGCAGACCAGCAGAGGAAGTGACATGCCCGAGGAAACGTTCGTCGCCCTGACGAAGGGATCGCGGTACCGGATCCAGAGCGTGGAGACGCGGGACAAGCCGATGCTGAGCCACGGGATCTTCCGCGGCTACGCGGCGGTCGGACCGGACGACGCAATCTGCCTCGAGCTCGACGAGTCCCACAAGGACTTGGCGGGGAAGGTCCGCTTGATCCCCTGCCACATGGTCCTCAGCATCGACATCGTGGAGCAGGTCGAGGAGAAGAAGGAGAAGGCGGCCGAGCCGAAGACGATGTACGGATGAGGCACTCTAGGGTCGGACCCATTGACATGTAGGGGGAAGCCTTATCCCCGGAACTCCCGCTGGGTCCGTCGAGGGAATCCGATGAGCCTCTTGTCACGTCGTCCGACGGCAGTGATCGCGTGCGGCCTCCTCCTCTTCGCGCTCCTGGTCGCGGGCCTCGCCTATCTGTCGACGCCCGTCGGCCCGACCGTCTACCCGACGGACACGAGCTACGTGGTCCGCGACTGCGGCCGGCTCGACCACTTCGACTCGGAGGCGGAGATTCAGCAGTACCTTGCGGCGGAGCAGCAGATGTGGCAGAACTACCGAGGCGGCCTCATGTGGGGGGATGTCGCGCTCGGCGGGGGACCGCCCGCCCCCGGGGCAGCAGGAACGGAGTACTCGGGCACGAACGTCCAGGTCGAGGGGGTCGACGAGGTCGACATCGTGAAGACGGACGGCACGTACATCTACACGATCTCGGGCGACGAGGTCGTGATCGTCCGCGCCTATCCACCGGCTCTGGCGGGCGTCGTGGCCCGGATTCCGACGTCCGCGACGGGCCTGTTCATCGACGAGACGCGCCTGACCGTCCTCTACGACGACTACGGCTCGTACTACGGAGGCGGCTTCCGGGAGGGAGGATATCGGACCGGTGTCAAGGTCTACGACGTTGCGAACCCCGCCGCTCCGGCGCTCGTGCGGAACGTGAGCGTCGACGGCATGCGAATCGGCGCCCGGATGACGGACCGCATCGTGTACATGGTCGCGACGAGCTACGTGTATGCGTATGACGAGCGCGTCTACCTCCCGACCCTCAGGGATGGCGGTCAGGAGCGAGTCCTCGCACCGACGGAGATTGGGTTCTTCAAGGACGCCCCCTATGGCGGCGGCCTCACGATGGTCCTCGCCGTGGACCCGTTCGGCATCGGCTCCACTTTGACGACGTTCCTCACGGGGTACGTCAACGACCTCTACGTCTCGATGAACGCGATCTACGTCGCGGGATTCGTATACCGAGTCCCCGCGGACGGGCGGTCGTGGGAGGAGCGGACGGCGGTCCACCGGATCGCGTTCGATGGCCTGACGACCCAGTACGCGTGCACCGCGGAAGTCCCAGGCTCCATCCTCGACCAGTGGTCGCTCGACGAATACCAAGGGTATCTGCGGGTCGCGACGACCGTGAACGGGTGGACGGGCGAGGACAGCGGAAGCGGCGTGTACGTCTTCGACGGCGCGCTGAACTTCCTCGGGAGCGTGGAGAACCTCGCGCCGGGCGAGACCCTCCACTCCGTCCGGTTCGTCGGAGACCGCGCGTACGTGGTCACGTTCATGAAGATCGACCCGCTCTTCGTGATCGACCTGTCGAACCCCGCGGACCCTCAGCTCCTCGGTCAGCTCCACATCCCCGGCTTCTCGGACTACCTGCACCCGTTCGGGCCGGACCACCTGATCGGCGTGGGCAAGGACACCCGGCTCGGGGAGGGAGGCAGCTTCTCGTGGTTCCAGGGCGTGAAGCTCTCGCTGTTCGACGTCTCGGACCCCCTCGACCCGCGGGAGAGCGCGAAGGTCGTGGTCGGCGACCGCGGGACGGAGTCCGAGGTCCTCCAGGACCACAAGGCCTTCCTGTTCCACGCGCAGCGGAGCCTGATCGCGCTTCCGATCGACCTGGCGATCATCGACCCGAACGACTGGCCGGACCCGACTCCCGATTGGGCGTACGGGGACCTCGTCTGGCAGGGCCTCATCATCTACTCCGTGTCCGTCGATGGGGGCTTCACGGAGCTGGGCCGGATCACGCACGGAGCGGTCCAGGGCGAAACGTCCGACTACTCACTCTTCGTCCGCCGATCCCTGTACATCGAGGACGTCTTCTACAGCGTGTCCGACAGCCTGGTCCGGATGAACGACCTCGCCACCCTGTCGCCGATCGGGGACGTGCCCCTCTAGGTCACACGACGGGCTTCCGGGTCGTCGCACCGACGAGGACCCACGAGAACCAGGCGACCGCGGCCGCCAACGCGACGGCTGCGACGCCGAGGACGAACGGCTGGGACCCGAGGACGATTCCGAGGACCAGGACGGGCACGAACCCGACGGCCGCCAGACCGCCCGTGAGGATCATGTGGAGGAGCGGGAGGACCGTGAACTCGTTCGGCGCGTAGGGCAGCCTCGCCGCCCCCACCATGGAACCGGCGGCCCCGCCCAACGCCCCGGCAATGGTCGCGACCACCGCCACGCCGTCGAGGGTCCCCGCCACGACGGAGGCCAGGACCGTGATCGACGCCCCCACGATGGCGGTCAGCGCCGCGAGGGAGGCCCACCAGCCGAGGAAGAACGCCTGCGCCGGCGCCCGCGACACGGAGAGGATCCACAGGTTCGGGCGGTCCGAGACCATCCACTGCGCCGTGGCGGCGATCGGAATAAACAGGACGACGTACATCCCGCCGAACGCGAGGCCGCCGGTCATCAGGGACGGGAGGCCGAGGGCGACCGCCATCAACAGAGAGAGGAAGAGCGTGCCGTCGCGGACCATCCGGACCGTGTGGAGGGCGCTCATCGTCCCCACGAGGCGCGTGCGGTACAGCCGCGCCCCGCCGATGCGACGCATCCGGCCGAACGCACGGAGGAGGGCCTCCTGCTGGGTCCGCTTCGCCTCCGGCGTGAGGGTGAACGCGAACGTGCCCCGGAGGTTCGGGAGCGACGCGCGGTTCGTCGCGAGCGTGTGGACCCCGAGCGCGAGGAGCACGTACGCCGCCAGGACCGGGACGCCGATCCACTGCCCCATCCCAAACGGGAGAAGGGCGACCTGGACCGCCGCCGTCGTCGGGTACGGAACCAGGGTGTACGCGCCGCGGACGCGGAACCCGAACTCCGCGAGGGCGGGGAGGACGAACACCGTGAAGGCCAGGCCGGTCGCGGGCCACGCCCAGCGCTTGCCGAGCAGCCGGGCGATCCCGAGGCTCTGGATCAGGAGCACGATCGAGAAGATGAGCAGCCCGAAGGAGACGACCGGGACGAGGAACGCCCACACGGGGGCGCCCGTCCGGAGCCCGTAGCCGAGGGCCGCGACGCCGACGACGAGGAGGCTCGCGCCGTAGAACGTGGTCTGGAACAGGGCGTCCGCGAGCGCGAACCGTCGGACGGTCACGGGCGCCGTCGCGACGAAGTCCACCTCGGCGGGCTGGAGCAGGAATCCCCCGCCGGGGGCCATCAGGAACGCGGCGCCGGCGAACAGGGAGACGACGAGGGCCCCCATGGACAGGAGCGGGAGCCTCGCGAACGGCGACTCCCCGAAGAAGTAGCCGAACCCGAACGCGCCGGGGAGGAAGAGCAGCGCGAGGAGCACGAACAGGACGGCCATCGCGGGCTGGCGGCGGAGGGGCCCGAGGAAGAACATCCGGAGCTTCAGCCGGTATAGGAGGAGGACACCGACGGTCATCGACGCCACAACCCGAACCGCCGCCGAGGGGGTTCGTCAGGCGGGGGCACGACCTGCGCCTCGGCGGTGAGCTGCAGGAAGACTTCCTCGAGCGAGGAGTCCGCCTTCGCGTGTGCGGACGCGCGCAGCTCCGCCATCGTGCCCGTCGCGACGGCGACCCCGTGATGGACAATCACGATCCGGTCGCACAGGCGCTCCGCCGTGTCGAGCATGTGCGTCGACACGAGGACGCCGCTCCCGCGGGCCGTGAGCGCGCGGAGGAACTCCTTGAGCCGCGCCTGCCCCGCGGGGTCGATCCCGATCAGGGGCTCGTCGAGCAGGAGGAGCGACGGCACATGGAGGGTCGCCGCGAGGAACGCGGTCTTCTGCCGCATCCCCTTCGAGTAGGTGACGAGGAGATCGTTCCGCCGCTCCCACAGGTCGAACCGGAGGAGTCCCTCCCGGATCCGTCCTCGCAGGACGTCCAGCGGGAGGTCGTGGATCCTCCCTACGTACTCGAGAAACTCGTGGCCGGAGAGGTAATCCGGCAAGGAGAACGACTCCGGCATGTAGCCGAAGGCCGCCTTGTACGCCACGGGGTCGTCCGCGATCGTGCGCCCACCGACCGCGATCCGCCCTTGGTCCGGCTGGAGGAGGCCGACGATTGCCTTGAGGGTCGTCGTCTTCCCCGCCCCGTTCGGCCCGATCAGGCCGACGATCTCGCCGTCCTGGACCGTGTACGAGAGGCCCTGGACGGCCCACGTCGTCGCGTACCGCTTCCAGAGGCCGTCGACCGCGAGGACGTCCACGGCGCGGCATCGCGCGGGTCCGGATGAAGGCGACGCCCTGTCGTGGCGGCTGCATCCGTTCGGATAGAACCTTAAGCGGTTGAGCGGTTCTCGCGGCGATGGTCGTCGAGGTCCTCGAGGGGTCGCTCGAGTCCCAGGTCATCCACCTCCTGATGGAAATGTACCCCGTCACGGCCGAGGACGTCGAGCGCGAGCTGAAGGCGCGGCCGGGCCTGGTCGACCGGACGCTGAAAGCGCTGGAGCAACGCGGGATCGTGGAGCTGGAGCCCCTGCCGGACCGCACGTACGTCCGCCTCCTCCGGTTCGACTTCGAGTTCGTGGGCCGCAAGGAATCCCAGCAGCGCCGCGTGAAGCACTCCGGGCGGAAGCGGGGGAAGCCGAAGGACTACGAAGGCCCGATGTTCGGGTGAGCCAATGGCGGCTGCGTCGCCTCCCTATTCGGGGATCGTGGAGCGCATGTTGTCGGGGAACATCGCGACGAAGGAGGATCTCCACCGGGCGAAGGTCGAGCTGTGCCGGGCCGTGCACCTCCTCTCCGTCCCGACGGATTCGGACATCCTGGCGGCGGTGGACCCCGCGATCCGACCCCGCCTCGAACCCCTGCTGCGGACGAAACCGTCGCGGACGGCGAGCGGGGTCGCCGTCGTGGCGGCGATGACGAAGCCCTTTCCTTGTCCCCACGGCACGTGCGTGTACTGTCCCGGCGGACCGAAGTGGGGAACGCCTCAGTCCTATCTTGGCGGCGAGCCCGCCGCCATGCGGGGAGCCCAGTTCGCGTACGATCCTTGCCGCCAGACCGCGGCCCGCGTCGCGCAGCTCCGGGCGATCGGGCACCGAACGGACAAGGTCGACTTCATCGTCCTTGGCGGCACGTTCACAAACTTCCCCGTGGTGTACCGGGAAGCTTTCGTGAAGGGTTGCTACGACGGCCTCAACGGGTTCGAGAGCCCCACGCTCGCGGAGGCGATGGCCGCGAACGAGGGCGCCGAGTCCCGGATGATCGGGCTCACGATCGAGACGAAGCCGGAGCGGTTCGGCCCGGAAGAGGTGGCGCACACCCTCTCCCTCGGCATCACGCGTGTGGAATTCGGCGTGCAAAGCGTGTTCGACGACGTCCTGCACCGCGCCAACCGCGGGCACACCGCGCAGGACGTGCGGGACGCCACCCGCCGGGCCAAGGAGGCGGGCCTCAAGGTGTGCTACCATGTGATGCCGGGACTTCCGGGTTCGGACCGCGCGCGGGACGTGGAGTCCTTCCGCGCGATCTTCGCCGACCCGGATTTCCGCCCGGACATGCTGAAGATCTACCCGACGCTCGTGCTTCCCGGGACGGGCCTGTACGAGCTCTGGCGGCGCGGAGCGTACGAGCCGCTCACGACGGAGGCGGTCGTCGACATCGTGGCGGCGGCGAAGGCGCTCGTGCCCCCGTGGGTCCGGATCCAGAGGGTCCAGCGGGAGATCGGCGTCCCCGAGGTCGCCGCCGGGCTCGACGTCGGGAACGTGCGGGAACTCGCCCGTGCGCGGTTGGCGGCGGAGGGGAGGCGGTGCCGATGCATCCGGTGCCGCGAGGTCGGGATGCTGCGTCGCGCGTTCGCTCCGGACGAGGTGACGCTGCACCGCCAAGAGTACTCCGCGTCCGCCGGGAGCGAGGTGTTCCTGTCCTTGGAGGTCGGCGGGGGGGACCTCGTCGGCTACGCGCGGCTCCGGAGAGGCTCAGGGGCCGCGTACCTCCGCGAACTCAAGGTCCTCGGGACGGTGGTCTCCATTGGCGGCGAGCCGGCGGCGGAGTGGCAACACCGGGGCTTCGGTGCGTCCCTGCTGGAGGAGTGCGAGGCGACCGCCCGGGATTGGGGATTCAAGGCCCTCCTCGTCACGAGCGGCGTCGGGGTCCGGGGGTACTATCGCCGTCACGCGGAGGGACACGGCCGTACGGCCTCGATGGAAGGTCCGTACGTCTCGACGCCTCTTCTGTGACCCGCGCCGCCGATTCGCGGCGGTCCTGCCTATGCGGGCTGAGCGCTCGCAGGGATCGCCCGGTACCGCCTTCCGTAGGCGACGAGGCGAACGGAGAGGATGGTGACCGGGATCGTGAGAATGAGGAAGAGGAGCACATCCCCCGCGAGCGCCATCCGCACCCACAGCCACGCGTGGAACACAAGGAGCGCGACGAGCAGGGCTGCGCGGCGGCGAATCCTACGGCGCTCCGCATCCGCGGTGGGCACGGGATCTGCTCGCGGGTTCAGCTCCACGTAATGATGGAGGGTGTGGACCGACACGGAACCGACGTACCCCGCCGCCCCGCCGAGCGCCAGTTCAATCGCGACCGTTCCCCCGTCGAGGAACGCGTACACGAGGATGCTGAGGAACGCCATGGAGGCAACGGTCCAGATCGCCGTCCATGTCCGAACCGCGAACACGCGGTTCCGGGTAATCCCGATGACGATCAGGAACCCCATGACCGTCAGCGCCCCCAAGAGGAAGTACCACATCGCGGCCAGCCACGCGCCACGAGCGGCAGGGTACTTGGCGGTGATGTACGTACTTTCGGTATTCCGAACGAAGTGGGCGGCTCCGATCAGAAGATGGGTTTCCGGATTCCGAGGCTAGTTCGCCTTGCGGACCCACGTGGCGCGGCGGCTCCGGTTCTCGGTGACCCGTTCCGCCGGCTTGAACCCGTTCTCGACGTCCGCGAGGAGGTCGACGACGCGGAGCAGACCGTCCTTCGACGGCGCCTTCACGTCCACGCCGGCCTTCGTGAACTGCTGCTTCACAATCGGCATCGCGCTCTCGAGGTCCCCGAACTCCCGGCAGAAGTCCGCAATGATCCGGTCCGTGACGGCGACGAGCGTATCCTCGACGTCGCCCGCGACGAGCACGTCCTTCATCGCCCTCGACCCGCCCTCGCCCGCAAGGACGAGCTCGCGCCCGAGCGCGAGGAACGCGGCCTCCACGTTCTGACCGGTCTTCGCGCTCGTCACGTGTCCCTCGCATTGGTAAAGGTCGCAGAGCTCGCGGAGATGGGCTTCCTCCGCCGCGAGGTCGGGGGACAGGTCCGCCTTGTTCGCGAAGATCACCATCGGCATGCGTCCCACGACCTTCCACACCCGCGGGATCCAGTAGTCCACGAGGGACCCGCGCGTCTCCTCCCGGGACACGTCGTACACGAGGATGACGCCCTTCGCCCCCTGGAACGCGTTCGTTTGAACCTCCGTGTACCCCTTCTGCCCGAGGACGTCCCAAATCAGGAGGCTCAGGTTCCACGTCTTCCCGCCGACGTCGATCGTGAGGTCCTTCTTCGTCGTCTTCGTCCCGATCGTCGTGATGTACTCGTCGCTGAACTTGTCGACGACGTACCGGCGGATCAGCGACGTCTTCCCGACGGCGCCGTCGCCGAGGATCAGGAGCTTCTTCTTGTAGTACTCGGGCACGCTGAACCGACTCGTTCCACCGGAGCGCGCGACATATAACCGTTGTCCCCTCATTCCCAGGAGTGAGAACCTAGGAGGCCTCCCGGAGCCAGGCCATGCGACGCGCGTGGCTCGCGGCGACCTTCGCGGGGGCGCGGAGTCCCTTCTCCACCTCTTGGAGGCCCTCGATGAACCGCCGGAGCGCGTCCCGCGTCGGCGCCTTCACGTCGAGTCCCGCGCGGGCGGCCTGCGTCTTGATGACCGGCATCGCCGCCTCCATGCCGCCAAACTCCGTGCAGAAGTCCATCATGATCCGGTCCGCGATGGAGACAAGCGGGTTGCGGGCGTCCGAGGCGGAGCCTCCGAGGACCTCGAGGGGCGCCTCGACGCGGCCGATCCCCGCCTTCCCGAGCTTCTCGAACGCCTCCTCGACGCGCTCCCCGGTCTTCGCGCTCGTGAGGAAGTGCGGCATCGCGAATCCCCCCGCGAGGTGCTCCAGGTCCTCCATCGCCTGGCGGCGGTCCTCCACGAGGTCGACCTTGTTCCCCGCCAGGATCGCCGGGACGGAGCCGAGCGTCTCGCGCACGCGCGGGATCCAGTACGAGGCGATGCCCTCGCGCGTCTCCGGGCGCGTCGCATCGTACACGTAGAGGACGCCGCGGGCCCCCTGGAACGCGGTCGTCTGCACGCTGCTGTACCCCTTCTGGCCGAGGACGTCCCAGATCGTCATCGCGACCTGGTGCGTGACGCCGCCCTCGACGAGGGAGAGGTCTTTCTTCGAAACCTTCGTCCCGATCGTCGTGATGTAGTCGTCCCCGAATTGGTCCACGACGAACCTACGGATAAGGGAGGTCTTGCCGACCGCGCCGTCCCCGAGGAGGAGGACCTTCGTCTTGTGCAGCTCCGGCATCTGGCCGGAAACGCGGACGAGCGGACTTAACCCTTGCCCCACGCGCGGCGGTACGTTCCGGCGATCAGGTCCTGGATGTACGCGTCCGCGCCCTCGACCTGCTTCATCTCGCCGGACCAGCCTTCGAGCCATTCGCCGAGCGCGGCCTCGAGGTCCCGGATCGCCGCTTTGACCTCGTCTTTGACTCGGTTCGTCGGGTCCCCGCTGAGCACGGCCGCGACGACGACCCATTGCCCGCGCTCGATGACCATCTTGAACTCGCCGAACCGCAGCTCATCGAGCTTGCCCTCCCTCTGCAGGCCCTCCGCGCCGATGAACGATTCGTTCACGAAGTTCTGGACCGCGATCAGCATCCCGCTGAGGATGTCGGAGTCGACGTCCGGGCGGACGCGGCGCGTGTAGTGCTTGATCAGGAGCCCGTCCTTGTGGAGGAGGAAGACCTCGTCGATCACGGTCTTGCGGGCGCCAACCGTCCGGTACGCGAGGAAGCCGGCGACCCCAATCCCCGCGACGGCGGCGGCGAGAAGGAAGAGCGAGCCACTGTCCCCGACGGCGCTGCCCCCGCTCACCCGGATGGACGCGCTCCGAGGGCCTTCCCGGTACGTGAGCTGCCCGAGCTGGTCCGTGTAGTTCAGGAACGCGTAGTTCAGCACCGTCCCGCTCGCGGCATTCTGGATCACGAGGTCATAGGAGAGGGAATGGTCTCCGGGCGCGAGGTTCGAGAACCGCCAAACGTAGCGAGGGGGGCTAGACCCCGGCGCGAACGCGGGGACCGGGTTCGTGAGGACCGTGCCCGGGGGGATTGCGTCCTCGATCACGGCGGTGGCCGCAGCCTCCGTTCCCGTGTTGTTGAAATAGATCGTGAATCGGATGGTATCGCCTGTCGCCGCCTCCCGAACGGAGGCGACCTTCGCGAACGACGCGAAGCTCGGGAGGGATGTGGACACGGTGACGTTCGCGGACGCCTCGACCCGGAGCCCCTGGACGCCGGACGCGTCGACGTAGTCCGCCGTAACACGATTCCCGAGCACCGAGCCATTGGCGGCGGTGGACGAAACCCGGCCGACGAGTTCGATCACGTTCGGCCCCGGGGCGACCGACGGGAACTGCCACAGGACGGCACTCCCGACCACCGTGCCCACCGGCGTGCTTGTGTCATGCGTGACTCCGGAGGGCAGCGTGTCGTTCAGCCACGTGGTCCCGAGGGCGACGGAGGCGCTGTTGTTGTACCAGATTCGGAACGTGATGGTCGACCCCGGGAACGCGACCGGTGCGAGGGCAACCTTGGCAATCGCCAGGTCTCGGACGATCCGAACGTCCACGGAAGCCTGGGCCGTCGGTCCAGGAATCGGATCCCCATCGGGATCCGTGAAGTTCACGAGCAAGTAGTTCGTGAGGATGGCCCCGCGGGGGGCGGAAGGACTCACGGTGACGTTGAGGGAGTAGGGCTGCGTCGTGCCGACCCCGAAGTTCGACAGGCGGCAGTCCTCGTTCGTGCAGCGGGGCGGGGGCAAGCCGCTTTGACCGTTGAACGTCACGTCGCTGGGCAGCGTGTCGTTGAGCCACACCGTGCCCGCCGTCGTGCTCCCGGTGTTCTCGACGGTGATGTCATAGGAGAACGTCGTACCCGGATTCACGGAGGTCTCCGTCGGCGTCATGGTGACGACGATGTTGGGGATCCTCATCGTCAGCGTCGCGGTCGTCACGGCCCGGGGCTGCACGACCGCCGTGTCATCCGTGTAGTCCACCTCGAGCGCCACGGTGAGCTGCGTGCCGTCCGCGGGCCCCGCGAGGACCTCCATCGTGACCGAGAACGTGACGTTCGTCCCAGCAGGGATGCCGGTGAAATTGTAGCCCCGGCGGTTCCCGGAGGCCCAGAGGCTTGAGGAATATGGGGTCGGCCACCCCGTGTCCCACATGTGGCGCGTGTTCGTGGGGAACGTGAGGTTCGCCCATGCGTACGCAGCGGTCGTCGGCCCTTGGTTGTCGAGGGCGATCGCGAACGTGACACGATCCGCAGGATCGACACCGGTGAGATCGGGGACGACGAAGGCCCGAAGGGTTGTCGCCGCCTCCGCGCGCGGAGCCAGGACCGATGCGGCCGTCACCGCGAGGAGAAGTACCGCCAACGCCGGGCCCCGGCACCCGGCCTCTGCCCGCCCCCGTCGCCCCCCCATTCGCGTCGCCTCCCGCCTACGCGGTCGCCCCCACCGGCGCCCGATACCCTCCGTCGACGAGCCGCATCATGATTCGGTCGACCTCCGGGATCCGGTCCATCGTGCCATCCCAGTCGATTAGGAGGTCCTCGTACCTGGTCTCGAGGTCCTTGAGCGCGGAGTGCATCTGCGATTTGTGGTCCTCCGTTGCCTCCCCGCGCACGAGGGCGGCAATCAGCGTCCATTTCCCCTCGAGCACCTTGATCCGCATCTCCCCGAACCGGATCTCATCGAGCCTCCCGCCCTCCCCGCGGAACGAGTCCTTGATGAACTCCTGGACCGCCACGAGCATCCCGCTGAGCACATCGCTGTCCATATTCGGCCGGAGCCGCCGCGTGTAGTGCTTCAGCAGGAGGCCGCTGCGATGGAGGAGGAACACGTCCTCGATGTTGCCGGGCGGATTCGTCTTGGCGGCGATGGCGATCGATGGCGCCATGGGCATCGCCTCGCCCATGCGGATGTGGCGGCGGAACGCCTGCACGAGCCATGCGATCGCGACGGCCTCCGTGGCCGCCAGCGCGAGCGCGGCGTATAGAACGAACTCCTCGACCATCGGGGACGCTGGCTCGATGGGCCAGTCCCCATAAAAACCTTCCCGGGGCGCTCAGGCGGCGAGCCGCCGGTACCCGTACTTCCCCCGCACGAGGCCGTCCACGACCGCCTTCGCGTCCGGCACGTGGTCGAGCCGCCCGCTCCAGCCGACGAGCGCGCCTCCGTGGCGACGCTCGAAGTCCTCGACGGCCGCCTGGATCTGACCGGGCAGGCCGTTCACGTGGTTCCCCTGCACGACCGCGGCGAGGATCGAATGGCGGCCCTCCGCGAGGAACACGCGGGAGTCGCCAAACTGCAGCTCCGTCATCCCGCCGGTCTTCTCGCGGAAGCTGTCCCGCACGAACTCCTTGAGGATCACGAACATGCCGCTCAGGATGTCGATGTCCCGCGACGGCGACACGTTCGCGGCCCAGTGGTGAATCAGCATCCCACTGTTGTGCATGAGAAAGACCTGCTCGAGCTTCGGAGCCCGGCGCTTCCGATACGCGACGAACCCGACAACCGCAGCAGCCGCGGGGGCTGCCGGCGCGGCGACGATCCACGAGGGAAGGGAAGACGATGGCGGCGTCGCAGGGAAGGAGGCGCGCGTCTCGAGCGTGTGCGCGGCGACCTGCCACCCACCGGCCCAGCCCATGAAGCGGAGCTCGACAAAGTTCACGATCAGGTCTCCGTCCTCCGAGGCCTCGGGGAGTTCCACGGAAAGCGTCTCGGAGTACGCGCCGGGCGACAGGTCGGTGTAGTTCTTCGTCCACACGCCGTTCACGAGGTCCTTCGCGTCGCCAAAGTACGTCGTCCCCGCCGGGAGGACGTCGCGAAGGACTGCGGAGGTCGCGGGGCCGCTCCCGACGTTTTCGAACCGGATCGTGTACGTGATCAAGCGTCCGTCCTGCACCGCCTCGACGTCGATCGCGAACTCCGGCGTGGGCACCGTCGCCGAAACGATTCCGGAAAGAAGGGAAAGCAGCGCGACGGACGCGACCGACACCCCGGCGGCCCATGCGACCGCGAATGGCAACCTCATGCTCCCCGTTCCCCGACCAAGGAAGACATGAGAACGCCGGGTTATCAGATTACGCGGGTGATTATCACTTAGGTTCCCAACTACCAGGCGTTATCGGCTCGGAGAACGAGCGCCGCCGTTCGGCCCGGAGGGTCCGTTCCTCCCGTTCCGCCCGTTGCGATGCGCGGTGCCGTTGCCCTTTCCGCGGAGGACGTGGTCCAGGATCTCGTCCATCCCGTCCAGGTCGTCGACGACGCCGCTCCACTCCCGGAGCTCGCGACCGAAGTTGCCTTCGAGGCTGAGGATCCCGGACCGGAGGTCGGACTTAATCCGATCCAGGAACTGCCCTGCGACGACTGCCGCCAAGATGACGTTCTCTCCATGCACGAGCAGGATCTTGTGCTCGCCGAACGCCATCTCCTCGAGGTCACCGGCCTTGAAATTGAACGACTCGCGCACGAAGTTCTGGACGGCGACGATCATCGCCGCCAGGATGTCCGTGTCCAAGGCGCCGTGCAGGTGTCGCGTGTAGTGCTTGATCAGGAGTCCGCTCTTGTGGAGCACGAAGAGCTGGAGGATTTCCCCCTTGTTCCGCACGCCGAGCCCGTACACCCGGTACCCGATGAAGGACGAGAGGATCGCGACAATCCCGAGGAGCGCCAAGAGGCCCCAGACCTGGAGGTTCCACGAGACGCTGATGGCCTCGAATCCCGTGGACGACGACCGCGTCCCCACGAGGTTCTCGTTCGCGTCCGTCCACGTGAGTTCGACCGACACGGAGATGGGGCCCGGGGACATCGACGCGTCGGGCCGCAGTGTGACGCGCAGTTCTCGCGCGCCCGGCGACACCCCGACGAAGTGCCATGTGTACGTCAACCCGGTCGTCGCAATCCAAGGGTCCGAGGCGCTCGCGACTTCGACGCCGTCCGGAACCGTCGCGTTGATCCACACGTGGGCCGCGGTCCCCGCCCCGTCGTTCGTGTAGGCGACGCTGAGCTCGACCGGTTCGCCCAGGGACGCCGACTCGCGGTTCAGGGCCAACACGAGGGCGAACGCGGGCGCCGTGACGACGACCGTGTGGGAGGCCGCGTTCGCTTGTGCGATTCGGCCGAGGGCGTCGACGTAGCTGGCGGCGAGGTCCGTCCGCAAGGAGGTTCCGTCGCTGAGCCCCGCGACGACTCGGAATTGAGCCGTGAAGAAGAAGCCGCCCGGTGACACGTCGGGGAAGTACCATCCCTCCGGCGTGGGCAATCCGCCGTGCGTCCCCGCGTCGTCCGCACCCCGCATCAGCCCCGCCCCAATCGTGAGGTTCACCCATGCGCCGGGGGCGGACGCGTTTCCGAGGTTCTCGACGCCGATCGTGAGGTCGTAGAGGTCGCCGGGGTCTGCTTGTGCCGCCCCCGCCAGGGATATGGCGAGGTACGGCCGGACCACGAGGACATCGGCCGTGGCTGTCGATGGGAGCGCGGGAGAAGCGTCGGAGTCCGTGTAGGAGAGGTCCGCGACGTTCCGCACGGTCTGCCCGTCCGGGGTCGCGTTGTCAAGACGCACGACGATCGTGAGGCTGTGCGCGCCGACAGAAACGTTCTGATAGGCGAAACGGACGACGGACCCGGAGGGAGTCCCCCCGCCGGTGTCGGAGACGTAGGAGACCTCGGGGGGAAGGGTATCGTTGATCCACAGCCATCGGGCAGGAGCGTTCCCGCGGTTGTCGTACCGAATCCGGTAGCGAATCTCCTGTCCCGGCCCCGTCGCTTGGACGTTCGCAGTCTTCCCGACTTGGATGCTCGCCCCGTTGACGCGGACCGTGACGGAGGCCGACGCGCCGGGGTCGAACACCATCCCGCGGTTGTCTGTGAAGCGCACCTCGGCGGTGTTCGTGAACGCGGTGCCATTCAGGAGCCCCGGCCGCGCCCGGCCGCGGATGTCGAAGGAAAACGATCCCCTGGGGAGGTCCGTGAAGTTCACGTGGAGAGTCGCCCCGTCCCACCACTCGCCCGAGTAGTTCCCCAGGGTGATCGCCGTGTTCCCCGCGTATTCGAACTCAGGCGGCGTGGTGTCGTTCACCCATACGTACGACGAAGCGCGCGAGCCGGAATTCACCAGGGTGACCGTGTACGTGAGGTTCTCACCGGGCACGAGGAACCGAGGGTTCGCGGACTTCGCGATCGTGATGCCCGGGGCACGGGCGACGACGGTAACCGTGACGTTTGTGGTCTCCTGCTTCTCGTCCGTCTCGTTGGCATAATCGACCGTAAGCGTCGACTGCATCGGCAGGCCGTCGAAGACGCCCGGACCGACGCTCGTGAGTACCTGGAACGTGTGGGGTCCGACCGTCGCATCCGTGAACTGCCAAGAGAGTGGCCCGAGGGTCAATCCGCCCGCGGCCGCGGCGGTGTCGGATTCGTACGTGAGGTTGGCGGACAGGGTCAGGTTCGTCCACACGTAGGAGGCCGGCTTCGTCCCCGAGTTGTTGAAGAAGACCCTGAACGTGATGGGATCGTAGGCGCCCGCGGTCGCGAAGTCCGCGACCATCGCGCCCTCGATCAGCGGCCCCTCCAAGCCCCAGTTCCGGAAGAGGAAGTCGTCGCTGCCGAACGGGGACCACGAACCGCCGCCCGTGCGGATCGCCCCGGAGCCCCCGGTGTAGACGTCGCCCGGCTTCACGGCCCACTTGTAGCCGGACTGCTGGTTCATGTCGTTGTTGTCCTGCAGCACGATCCAGTAGACTTGCCCGACCGTCAGATTCACCGGGGGGGAGAGGTCGAGCGTGAGCCAGTCATAGCCGAAGTCTCCGTCCGCGCGGCCCGTGGCGAGGACCGTGCCGCCGGGCAGACCGCCGGCGTCCGTCTCAATCGTGAGGTCAAGCGGGTCGATCGGGACATCGATGTCGAGGTCGTGGACCATGACGTCGACCCGGACGAGGCGGTAACTCATGGACGCCGTGAAGGACTGCGCAAGGTCCTGGTTCTTGAACACGTATGCGGTCGGCCCGTCGACGAATGGGACATCGACAGACTCGAAGATCGCGAGCTGCGCGGCACGCGCGGACGGCGCAAGGAACGGCGGCAGCGCCACTAATAGCAGGGCCGCGGCGAGGAGCGAGATGGCGGCGTGTCGGCTTGCCACTCTAGGCCTCCCCCGGGATGGGGTGCACTGGACCGGAAGGAATCGGCCCGGTGCCGTTATAAAGAGCGCCGCCCTGATTCTCACGCTGGATAGCTCGCGGTCATCCTGGGAGGGATGCAAACGACGCCTCACCCGTGAGCAAGCCGCCGAGCGCTTCGCCGACCCGGTCTTCCGGAATCCGCTTCTGCGCGCTCGTGTCGCGGTCGCGGATCGTGAGGGTGCCGGCCTTCAGGGTGTCGTGATCGACGGTGAAGCAGAACGGCGTTCCGACTTCGTCCATGCGCGCGTATCGCTTCCCGATTGAGCCGCCGTCGTCGTACGCCACGCGCCACTTCGTCCGAAGGCGCCGCCAAACCGCGCGCGCACGCTCCGGGAGTCCGTCCTTCGACACGAGCGGGAAGACGGCCGCGGGAATCGGCGCGAGCCGCGCGGGAATCCGGAGGATCGACTTCTCGCCCGGTGTGAACCCGAGGTCGAGGAGCGCCCAGAGGTTGCGGTCGACGCCGAAGCTCAACTCGAGGACGTGGGGCAGCACGCGCCTCCCATCGAGGTTCACTTCGAGGCGTTCCCTCGAGGCCCTCTGATGTCCGCCGAGGTCGTGGTCCGTGCGGTAGTGGACGCCGCCAACCTCCTTGAATCCCCCGAGGGAGTCCTGTCGGACCTCGATGTCGAAGTGGACCTTGTTGTAGAACGCGCGCTCCTTCTCGCCGAGCTCCGCGAACCGGAATCGGTCCGCGGGCACCGCCAGCGTTCGGAGGTAGAAGTCCTGGACGATCGCCATGTGATAGACGTAGAACCTCGGGAGTCCGCGGGCGACCAGGTCTTTAGCGGCGACGTTCGCGAAGCCGCCCTTCCCCTTTTCCTCCATGAAGGCGACGTGCAGGCCCGTGGCGGCGACGGGATCGAACGGGACGTCCGCATCCCACGTGGCGGGGTCGAAGAAGATCTGCAGCTCCGCCTGGATGAACTCCCGCATCCGGTACGTGCCCTGGCGCGGGGAGATCTCGTTGCGGAAGCATCGCCCGATGATCGCGAGCCCGAGGGGCAGCTTTCGCCGGAGCGCCTCGAACTCTCGTTTGAAGTTCAAGTACGCGCCCTGCGCGGTCTCCGGGCGGAGGTAGCCGCGGTCCGCGCCCAGCGGCCCCAGCGCCACGGGGAACATCATGTTGAACGCCTGCGACGGCCCGAGCTCGCCCTTGCACCGTGGGCACCGGAGCTTCAGGGCCTGGATCTTCGCGTCCGCCTCCGCGGGAGCGAGCCCCTCATGGGCCTCGTGCGTCGCGTCCTCGAGGAGGTGGTCCGCGCGGTACATCTCCTTGCACTTCGTGCACCGCACGAGGAGATCCGTGAAACTGTCGACGTGCCCGGACGCCTTCAGGGCGGCCTCGGGCATCGTCGCGTTCGCATCGACGAGCTGGTAGTTCTCGTCGAGGCCGAGGAACGTCTCCAGCCAGACGTCCTCCCAGTTCCGCTTCATCACGGCGCCGAGGTGGCCGTAGTCGTAGAATCCTGCGAAGCCCCCGTAGATGTCCGCGGACGGCCAGAGGAAGCCGCGGCGGACGGAGAGGCTCCAGACGTCGTCGTACCGGGAGGGCACGCCCCCGTAACGGGGTCCGTGGAAAAAGGTTCCGTGCTCACGCGAGGACGACGAGCACGTCCAGCTCGTACAACATCGCGAACAGCCGGTCGCCCGCGTCGACAATCGGGAGCTGTCCGAAGTCGTGGCGGTCCATGAGGCGGGCCGCCTCGCTCACGCCCGTCCTCCGGAACACGGTCACGGGCTTCCGGATCATCACGTCCCGGACGGGCGTGCGCGGCAGGTCGATCTTCCGCTCCTCCCAGAGGAGTCGCGTCACGTTCCGCAGGCCCTCCCACGTCCACGCGTCGTCATCGCGCTCCAAGCCGAGGTCGTGGACCGCGCGCCGCCGATCGAGCGTGCTGAGGCTGAAGATGTCCCGGTCCGTCACGATTCCTGCGAGGTGCGACTCCCCGTCGAGGACGGGAAGCGCGAAGACCTTCCCCAGGCGCATGATCTCCGAGGCGACGTTGATCGGCGTCCCCTCGTGGACCGCCACGCACGGCGTCCGCACGAGGTCCTCCACGGGCGTGTCGATCCCGCGGTCCGCGATCACCGCCATGAGGTCCGCGGGCGTCACGATCCCCGCGAGCTTGCCGCGGCGTGTCACCGGCAGGTGGTGGAGATCGTCTGCCAGCAGAAGTCGAGCGAGGTCCTCGATTCGCGCATCCGCTTCGATCGACGGGTAGTCTCGCACCATGACCATCGCGAGCTGCTCCTCCTCCGCGCGTTCGAACAGGTGCTTCCGCGCGACGAAACCCGCGAGGGTACCGTCCTGGCGCACGACGGGTACGCCCGTCAGCTTGTGCTTCACGAGGAGGCGGAGGACGTCGGAGCGGGATCCCGGGAGCGTCGCGGTGACCGGGTCCTTCGTCATCACGTCGCGGACCGTCGCCGCCGGCGGATCGGCTTTGCTCGCCCGGCGCGACGCGGTCCTTGCCCCAGCTCCGCGAGCTCCCCGATCTTTCGAACCCATGTCCGTCCGCCCGCGCTCACGAGCGCGATGTCCGCCTCCACGCTCCGGAACACGTCCGCGACCGTGGGCCGGCCCCCGGGGATCTCCAACACAAGCAGATCCGCCGGCTCGCCCGGAACGAGCGCTGCATCGTCCGGTCCGCTTATACCCTTTCCGCCGCGGAGCGCCATGTCCAGAAGGGTGGACGGCTCGAGACCTCCCCGGAGGCGCGAGACCTTCCACGCGAGGTCGAGTTCTCGGAGCATGGAGGGCGCGTTCACCATCGCGTTGTCCGTCCCGAGGTGCAGTCGAAGCCCCGCGCGCACCATCCGCGGCAGGTCGAGGATTTTGCCAAAGAACAGATTAGAGCGGGGACAAACCGCGACGGGGACGCTCGCGTCCGCGACCCGGGCGAGGTCCGCGTCCGTGGCTTCCGTGAGGTGGACGAGCAGGTCCGGCCTAAGGTCGAGGATCCCGTCGATGTCCTCTCGAACCCGCTCGCTCGCGTGGAGCGCAAATCCCCTGCCCGCCGCGTGCGCCTCCCGCGCGAGTTTGGCGGCGACGTCCGCGTCCCAGTCCAGGAGCGAACTCAGGCCGATCCCATCGCACACGCGGAGCAGGGTCCGGACCTCCTCCCGGTCGTACCCCATCGAGACGGGTCGACCGAACACGAGCGGTCGGACGGGAAACCCGAGCGACGCTTCGAACAGTTGGCGAACGCCGCGGAGCCCCGTCTCCCGGAAATCCCAGAACGACGTGGTTCCGGTGCGAAGCATCGCACCGATGTACCCACGCATCGCGGCGACGACGTCTTCGTCTTTGGCGGTGGCGAGGACGCGGTGCTTGAGTCCCCGGGGCGGCGCGACGAGTTCCTCGAGCGTCCCCGTCGGCACGTCCCTCACGACCGCATCCCCCGCGTGCGTGTGCGCGTTCGTGAATGTCGGCAGGATCAACCCCGTCGCCAGCGAATCGCGAGAACGTTGGCGAGAGACCCCTTGGATGACGCCTGCGTCGACCTCGACCGAACCGTCTCGGAACCGCCCGCGCTCGTAGATCCATCCAGAGACGCGGAACACGGTCGCGCATCGGGAGGACCGCCTTTAAGGTTGGGGGATGCGCGCGGTCGCCTGAGATCGTGTCGCCCTCACCAAAGAGGTCTTTGGCCGATGCCGCGCGCTCTCGCGAGTTGCACCGCGGTAAGGTTAATTACGCACCCGGAGTTCGGACGCCAGCGCCACCGTAGCTCAGCGGTAGAGCGGCGGTTTCGTAAACCGCAGGTCGGGGGTTCGACACCCTCCGGTGGCTATCCGCGTCGAGCGGAATCACGAGGCCTCCCAGCCCTCAGAAGTGGGGTTTGACTGAGCGGTCTAGCCGCGGGCGGGACGGAGGGAGGCCTGCCGCGAGGTGACCGCATGGGCGATCCAGTAGACCGCCGCGCTCAACCCGAAGGCGGGAAGTGTCGCGCCAATCGGCGAGATCCCCGGCGGGGAGGTCAAGGCGCTCCAGAAGATGAGGAGGTACAGCAAGGTGCCGGGGACCCACGCGACGAACGCCGCGACGTTCCTCCCACGTCCTGCCTCCCCGAATTCCCCGGGGGCATAGCGCCCGCGGCGGACCAGGAAGTAGTCCGCCACGAGGACGCCGAGGAGCGGCACGAAGATCCCGCCGATCCCAAACAGGAAGTTGTTGAACGCCCCGCCAAGGGATTGACCGTTCCACTGAAGCAGGACCGCCCCCGCAAGCGCCACCGCAGTCACTGCCCCGACGAGGCGGAGTTGCCTCCATCGGGGCCGGATGTTCTGCACGGACACCACGGTCGAGTAGATGTTTGCGAATCCGTTGTCGGTTTCATCGACAAGGATCAACAGGAGCGGAAACGCGCCGAGGCCAAGCGCCGCGATCGCGGTGAACACGTCTCCCTGTCCGGTCCCGACGAGCAGCGCCGCGCCCAGGAAGTAGAACAGGGTGTTCGCGAGGACGTAGCCGACCAAGGTGCCGCCGGTACCAGAGCGAGTGGACCGCGCGAACCGGTTGTAGTCGGCGAGCAGCGGCCACCACGAGATGGGCATCGCAATCACGAAGTCGAGCCCGAGCAGGAGGCTCGTCGTGCCGAGGAAGTAGCCGGGCGCGAGGCGCGCGCTCATGTCAAGCCCGACGACCGCGAGGCGATAGGCGATGAACGCCGTCGAGAGGAACACCATCCAAATCGCGAACTTCTCGATCCACTGTCGGACGACGACGAGGGGGCCGCCAATCGCGAACAGGCCGCAGATGACGCCGAACACGAGAATCCACAGGTAGGGGGTCGCGGACCCGAGGAACGGGCCGGCGATCACGGTCGCCGCGATCCCCATGACGAGGAGCTCGAACGCCGCCCACCCGAGGAGCTGGAACGCGTTCATGGCGGTGGGGACGAACGAGCCCCTCCGGCCAAGAACCGCCCGCAGGCTGACCATCGTCGGGACGCCGTGGACCGTTCCGAGGAGGCCGCTCGCGGCCAGGAGGAGGCTCCCGATGACGGAACCCGCGACTGAGACCGCGAGGGCTTCCCACAGATTCAGGCCGAAGAAGAGGAGGAGGTTCGAGCCCGCGACGAAGACGAGGAGGCCGACCCCGAGGCTCGACCACAGGACGAAGATGTCGAACGCGCGAAGTGTCCGCATCGGGACGGGCACTGGCTCGACACCCCACTCGGGCGGCCGACGCACCCTCGGAAAGGCCATCGTTGCTCGGATGACCCGATTCCCCAGCCGGCTATAACGATGCGTTCCCCGTCCGGGTTACAGATGGCCGGCGAACTTTGCTTTCGAGCGCTTCAGGGCATCGACGAGCGGCAGCGGCTTCCCCGCGAGGAAGTTGATCAGCGCGCCGCCACCTGTGCTGACGTGGTCGAACGATTTCTCCAGGCCCAGCGCTTCCGCGACCGCCACGGTGTGCCCACCGCCAATCACGGTGAACGCCCTGCTCTCCGCCACGGCGGTGAACAGCTCGCGCGTCCCGACGGCGAACGGCTCGAGCTCGAAGACGCCCGCGGGGCCGTTCATGATGATCGTCTTCGCGTCCTGCACGACCGTCGCGAAGTGGCCCATCGTCTCCAGCCCGATGTCCTGGATCGGGTGCGCCGCCGGCAGCTCCCTCACGGGCACCTCGATTCGCCTCCCGTCCGCGTTGAGCGCGACGTCCCGCGGCAGTTCTATCCGGTCCCCAAACTTCGCGAGCGTGTCCCTCGTCGCCTCGACCTGCTCCGCGTAGCCCTCAATCTCCTTCTCGAGGACCCCGCGCGTGACCTTCCCGATGTCCGTGCCGTTCGCGTCGAGGAAGAGGAGGGCGACGCCGCCCGTGGTGAGGACGCGATCGACGATCCCCTTCTCGAGCATGTGGCGGGACACCGCCAGGGAATCGTCCGCCTTGATCCCGCCGAAGATCGCGATCTTCGGGCGCTCCTCGGACGTCAGAGCCCGCGTGAGCATCTTCAGCTCCTGCTCCACGACCCGGCCCGCGAGCGTCGGCAGGACCTCGCAGAACCCCACGAGGCTCGGCTGCGCGCGGTGCGCGGCGGCGAATGCGTCGAGCACGAAGTAGTTCGCGAGGGGCGCGAGGCGGCGGACGAGGTGCGACTTCGCCATCGTCTCGATCGGCTTCTCGGAGAACGCGTCCTCCTCCGCGTAGAACCGCGTGTTCTCGAGGACCACGATCTCCCCGGGCGCAAGGCCCTTGATCGCCTCCCGGGCGGTCGTGCCGATCAGGCTGTCCACGTAGCGGACGGGGCGGCCGAGGAGGCTCGCCATCCGCTCCGCATGGCTCTCGAGCGGGACACAGTCGTCCTTCCCCGCGCGGCCTTGGTGGGCGATGAGCGCGACCTTCGCCTCCCGCAGGTCCCGGAGCGTCGAGAGGTGCTCGCGGATCCGCGCGTCGCTCAGGATCCGACCCGTCTTCGGGTCCAGGGGCGAGTTGATGTCCACGCGGACGAGGACCGTCTTCCCTGCGAGGTCCACATCGTCCAGGGTGAGGAACTCGCCCACGGCCGCGAGAACGGGCGATGGCCATAATACGTTTTCCGTACTTTCGCAGCGCCGCGCGTTACGCACATATCCGGAGGAAATCATTTCGACCTCGGCATGCTCGAATCGGAGCTCCTCTTCCCCGTCGCCCGACACTTCGAGTCGCACGGGCTGCGGGCGATCGCGGAGGTCCCCGTCGCGGGACGTCGCGCGGACCTCGTCGCGATCGGCGAGGACCTCGTGGCGGTCGAGCTCAAGGTGTCGGAGTGGCGCCAGGCCGAGCGGCAGGCCGTCGCGTACCAGGTCTGGGCTCCGTACGCGTACGTCGCCCTGCCCTTCGCCCGCGCGATGCAGGCGGTCCGGCACCGCCACCGGTTCGAAGCGGACCGCGTGGGGCTCCTCGCGGTCCTCGACTGCGACGTGCGCACGTTCGTCCCCGCCGGCGAATCCCCCCGCCTCTTCCCCGCGTTGACGGACCTCGTCCGCCGCCAGCTCACGTCGTCCGCCCTCTCGTTGGACGCGTTCCCGCTCGCAAGCGGAGAACGTTTTTATGGGGTTCCCGCATGTAGCGCCGGGGAGCAACCCTGCCCGCCAAACTCGTCCTCCCAGAAGGGAAACTCGTCCGGACGAGCGCCGGCGGCACGGACGCGTTGAAGAAGGTCCTCGTGGACCTGAAACGGTATTCCTTCACCGGGTACGTCAAGACCGTCCTCGCGAGCCCGAAGGCGGCGTCGATAGGCTACGTGATTGTCGTGGACGGCAATCCGGAACTCGCGCTCCACGAGGTCGCGCACAAGGTGTCCCAGGGGAAGGGCGCGCTCCGCGCGGTCTGGGAGGACTCGTACGCGGAGCGGTGCGCGATCGAGATCCACGCGAAGGTCGATGTCGAAGGGATCCGGACCTCGTACCCGGACGCGGGGCTCGAGCGCGTGAAGCGCGCAGTCCGCCCGATCACGGCGAAGGCCGGCAAGCCGGTCCCGAAGGGATTCCCGCCGGAGATCGAGGGGAGGCTGCGGACCTGGCAGGAGGCGGGATTCGACGTCGAGGAACTCGCGGCGCTCCTCCGCGCCAGGGGGCCCGAGGGGGCTCGCGCCCTCGCGGAGTTCGAGGCGGGGGTCGCCCGGATGGAGCCGCTCCGCCGGGAGCTGGAGGGGTTCAAAGAGCCCGGGTTGCTCGGCCAGATCGCCGCCCTGCGGGAGCAGGCTCGAGATGCGCGCAACGTCGAGTCGGTCGCGGCGGGGATCGCGCGCCTCAAGGAAGACCTCACCCGCCAGCGCCGCGCGGAAGCCGTCGCCCGCTCGGAGGCGGACCGGGAGCGGCAGCTCCAGGATCGCGCGCGCCAGGTCTTCGAGATGATCGTGCGCCACCGCCAGGCGGAGGGCAAGACCACGGACATCTCCGAGAGCCAGGTTGTGAAGGCAATCGAGGGGAAGCCGACCACGCGCGACGAGAGGACGAACCTGATCCGGCAGTACACGTTCGAGAACTTCGTCGTCGGCCCGAGCAACCGGTTCGCGCACGCCGCCTCCGTCGCGGTCGCAAAGTCCCCGCACACGGCGTACAACCCGTTGTTCATCACCTCCGGGCCGGGGCTGGGGAAGACGCATCTCCTGAACGGGATCGGGAACCAGATTCTTGCGGAGCACGCCGACGCGAAGGTCGTCTACGTGACCGCAGAGGGATTCAGCAACGAGTTCCGCGAGGCGATGGCCGCGGGCCGGATCCAAGAGTTCCGGGAGAAGTACCGGACGCTCGACGTCGCGCTCCTCGACGACGCCCACTTCCTCTCCGGCAAGGGCGACGTCCAGGAGGAACTGTTCCACACGTTCAACGATCTCTACAACGCGAACAAGCAGATCGTCCTCACGAGCGACCGGCCGCCGAAGGAGATTCCAGACCTCGAGGACCGTCTCGTCTCCCGCTTCGAGTCCGGCCTGATCGCGGACATCCAGCCGCCCGAGTACGAGACGCGGGTCGCGATCCTCCAGCGGCGCACGCGGGACGCGGGCGCCCACGTCGAGGACGAGGTGATCTCGTACATCGGCCGCCGCGTCGAGAACAACATCCGGGAGCTCGGCGGGGCGCTGAACCGGGTGATCGCCTTCTCCCAGCTCATGGGCCAGCCCGTGAGCCTCGACCTCGCGAAGGAGGTCCTGAAGGACCTGGAGGAGCCCGAGGCGACGCGCGCGGTGGCGAAAGCGCAGGCGGCCGGCGCGTCGATCCAGACCGGGCATGCGTACCTCGTCGAGGAGGACCGTCCGGAACACGCGTTCTCCCTCTCGCGGGCCGCCCTCGCGGGCGAGGGACGCGGGCTCGTGATCACCCGGTCGAATCCGAAGCGGATCCGGGAGAAGCACGACGTCGAGGAGTCCAAGATCCTGTGGCTCACGGAGCGGGAGAGCGCGACGGTGGAGACGATCCCGCCGTCCCTCGAGCGGATCATCTACGTGATCGAGGAGTTCATGCGCGAGGGCGGGAAGGGCGCGATCCTCATCGACGGCACGGAGTACCTCGTGAGCAGCAACAGCTTCGACGCGGTCCTGAAGTTCCTCCGGCGCCTGATCGACCACACGTCGGAGAGCCAGTTCGTCCTCCTCGTCTCCGTGAGCCCGAAGACGATGAAGGAGCAGGAGCTGAAGAACCTGGAGCGCGAGATGGACGTCCTCGCGTTCTAGAGCCGCCCGACCTCGTCCTGGAACATCCGCACGAACTTCACCGCGTCCGCGTACTCCTCCCGTTTCATGTGGATCGACGCCTGCTTGAGGAGGCCGACGGGCTTCGTGAGGTCCCCGCCCTTCACCTTCATGTCGAGGAGCGCGTTCCGCGCCCGCTTCATCTCCTTCGAGAGGACGTCGGGGAGCGCCCGCAAGAGCGCCTGCCGCGCCTGGACCGCGTACCCCGCGGCCTGGTCGTAGTTCTTTCCGTTCATCGCCGCGTCCGCCTTTGCGACGAACGAGTCGACCTCGCGGAGCGACAGACCGATCCGCCTCGCGTCCCCGACGAGGGTGCGGATCGCGGACATTTCCTGCCGGGCCTTTCCGTACCCGCCCGCGCGGGCGTCGAACTCCTCCCGGGCGGCGCGGACCTTCTCGCCGGACACGAGGTAGTCCCGCTTCTCCAGGGCGTCGATCGACTCCGCTGAGAGGCGCAGGATCGCGCCGACGTCCCCGCCGGTCGCGCGCACGCGCTCCGTCTCGACGAGGACGCCCTCGATCCGTTTCGCGATCTGGGACGTGAACGCGCTCTCCAATCGGAACCGGGCTTTGCGGATCAGCACGACCGCCTTGTCGACGTTGCGCTGCTTCCCGTACGCGATCGCTTCGCTGATGAGTTCCTTCTCATCCCCGATCTCCACGCCGACCTTCTTGGCGGTCAGGAGCAGGGGCTTCACTTCGTTCACGAGGCGGGGGAGCTCCTTGTACAGCGCGGCCTTGTCGAGGACCTCTTCCTCCGGCGGAATCCGGCGGGACTCCACGATGGACCAGAGGCGTTCCATCGGCGCGGGGCCCGTCACCTTCATCGGTGGCCTCGTGGGCGCCGGCGCCTGGAGTTCGAGATCCGCCATCGCGACCGGGGCCGGCCGTGTCGGGGACGGCGCGGGCTTCTGGCTCGGCGCCGGGGCGGGCTTTGGCGGGGCTTCCGCCGGGGCCTCCTCTGCGAAGGCGACGCCGCAGTTCGGGCACGAGGTCGCGGTCACGTCCACGATCGCGTTGCACAGGGGACATTCGAACTGCTCCACCGCCTCCTCGGCGAACTCCGCGCCGCACCCCGGGCAGACCGTCGCGCTCGCGGCAACCCGCGTGCCGCAGTTCGGGCATTCGAACTCGACGCCGGGCTCCACCTCCGTGTCCGCGAGGATGTCGTCCTCGTCCGACGTCTTGTTGTTCGTCGCGATCGTCTTGATGTCCTCGAAGATGTCCGATCGAACGGACTTTCCGGATACGATCGACTCGAGGATGTCGTCGATGGACTTCCCGTTCGCGGAGGGCGCCTTGTCCATGTCCGGGACGCCGTCAGAGTCGACGTCGAAGAGGGACAGGTCCGTGTTACACTCCGTGCACCGCCGCGCGTCCGCTTCGATCACGGCGTCGCAGACGGGACATACCTTCGTCTCCCCGCTCACCAACGGCTGCGCCATCCTGCTGGCTGCGAGCTCGGCGTTGGCGATGAACGGACGAGCTTATTATATACCTATCGCCAAGATTGTGGGCCGCGATACCTGCGGGGACGGAGCCCAGATAATCGCAGCGATAACGTTAAGTGGGCTTGAAATCTCATGCGCACTCCGTCGCAGGGGGCCGCGCGTGGTCTTCCGGAACTCCATCGAGGGGCTCGAGAAGGTCTTCCGAACGGACATCGACCCCCCGAAGGTCCTCCTGATCACGGGGCCGCCGGGCTCCATGAAGACGTCGTTCTGCTACGCGCTTATGTCCGCGTACCTGAAGAAGACGGGCGAGTTCGGAATGTACACGACCCTTGAGGAGACGGTCCAGTCCCACCTCAAGAACATGGAGTCGCTCGGCATCGACCTGTCGATGAACATGCAGATCTCGGACTTCACGGACCTGCGCGAGATCGACCAGATGGTCGGTGAGTCCGAGCAGACGAACTACCTCGAGTTCCTCGAGAAGATGATCGCGCACTTCAAGAAGGTCCACGGGGACAAGTTCAAGGTGTTCGCCCTCGACTCCCTTGGGGCGCTCTACTCCTTGATGGAGGACGTGTCCGCGATGCGGAAGCGGATGTTCTACTTCTTCAAGATGCTGCGCGACTACAACCTCGTTTCGCTCGTCGTCATGGAGCGGGAGCTCGGCGGCCAGAGCCAACTCCTCGGCAACGAGGGATTCCTGGTCGACGGGATCATCCACCTGGGCCTGGACCGGAGCCGCGGCAAGCTCGCGCGATTCCTCCAGGTCGAGAAGATGCGCGCGTGCGAGCACAGCGTGGAGAAGCACGCCCTCGAGGTCCGCCGCGGGAGCATCGCGGTCCTCGGCCCCATCTTCGAAACGGGAGAGTGACGGCAATGCAGACCGACCCGCGAAAGTCTAATAGGGGGACGTTCCATACGACCCCGAATCCCGCACCCTCGGGGGGTTAGCCTTTGGGCGGCACGGACTTCGACGAAATTATCAGCCAGCTGCAGACGCGTGCCACGACCCTCAAGTCGAAGGAGGCCGAGCTGCGGGACAAGGATGCCGCCGTCGAGAAGGCCCGACAGGAATTGGACGAGATGCGGGCGCAGCTGGACCGGGATCGCGCCGCGCTCGAGGAGGAGAAAGAGTCCCTGGGCGGCCGCGAGAAGGGCATGCGCGCCCGGGAGAAAGAGCTCCAGGGAATCGAGCGCGACCTCCAGAACCGGGAGCAGCAGTTCGAGTCCACGCGGCAGGCCGTGCTGAAGGCGCAGGAATCGATCAAGGCACGCGAGGCCGAACTCGGGAACCGTCAGTCCCAGGTCCTCGCACGCGAGGAAGAGATCGCCGCCAAAGAGGAAGAGCTCCACCGAATCTCCGCGGAGATCACGGCGCGACGGGCCGAGATCGTCAAGCGGGAGGAGCAAGCCATCCAACTCTTGGAGCAGCAGAAGGCGACGCTCGAGCAGCAGATTCAGAAGGGACAGCAGTTCGTCGACCGGGAGAGGCGGCTCCACGCGGACGAGGACGCGCTCACGCAGACCCAGCAGAAGCTCGGGGAAGATCAGAAGCGGCTCCTGGCGAAGGAGAAGGACCTGCTTGCGAAAGAGCAGGGCCTCGTCACCCAGATGAAGACGGCCGCAGCGCAGCCCGTCCCCTCAGCGCCCGCCCCGGCGGCGGCCGTCGCGGCGGCACCTGCGAAGGGGCAGGCCGCGCCCGCGGAACCCGAGGAAGCGGCGGTGGGCGGCGAAATCCCGTGCCCCGCATGCGGTACGATGGTGAGCACGGACGCCGTCATGTGTTACGCGTGCGGACACCGGTTCCAGGAGGAGCCGGCCGCCGCGGAAATCCCGTGCCCCGCGTGTGGCACGATGATCAGCTCCGACGCGGTCATGTGTTACGCCTGCGGGCACCGCCTCCAAGAGGAGGCCGGCGAGGCCTCCGAGGTTCCATGCCCCGCGTGCGGAACGATGATTAGTTCCGACGCGATCATGTGCTACGCCTGCGGGCACCGGCCGGGACAGGACTCCGAGAAGAAGACGGTCCCCGTGAAGAAGGTCCTGAAGAAGAAGGTCGTCTAGCCGACCCGCGTTGCTCACTTCAGCTGGGTCAGCTTGTGCCCGTGCGGGTAGTCGATCGCGCCGACGGGGCAGACCTTCACGCACATCCCGCACTGCGTGCAATCCTCGTTGAACGTCAGGTAGACCTCGTTCAGGAAGATCGCGTTCGTCGGGCACGTGCCGACGCAGGCTCCGCAGTGCATGCAGAGCATGTCGTCGATCGCCATGATGCCGTTGTCGCGGACGGATGGACGGACTGCGACGGCCACGGCTTCAGGCATGCCTCTTCCGCCACTCCTCGATCGGCACCGCGAACTTCTTCTCGACCTCTTCCCGGAAGTTCGGCCCGGTGTTGTAGGCGCAGAAGGGGATAACCTTTCCGTCGGGCGTCGCGTAGTGGATCACGCACCGCTTGACGCGCTCGATGTCGTAGTTGTAGTTGTCCTGGAAGTGCATGCCGCCGACGTACATCGTCGACCAGCTGAACTCCGCCACGCCGGACTTGTCGCCCTTCGTGAACATCGCGTTCAAGATCTTCAGGAACTTGGTCAGCCCCATGCCCTCCGGCGCGCTCTCCTCCTTGAAGTGCTTCCGGAGCAGGTTCAGGGCCTTGATCTTGGACGTGAACTTGATCTTCTTGTCCTTCGTCTCCTGCGCGAGCTTCCACATGTCTTCCATGAGGCCCTCGACGTCGACGAAGCGCGTGATCGGCACGGGGTCCTTCCCCTCTTCCAAGAACAGGTAGGACGCGAGGCCGCACGCGGGGTGCGACGTGAACGCGGGCTTCGCGGTGCCCGTGAGGGCGGACACGAGCTCGCTAATCGGCGCCACGAACGGGACCGGGTACCAGTCGTCGCGGTTCAGGAACCCCGTCTGCTGCTCGAGGTCGTACGCGAGGTCCGCGAGCGTGTACCGGAGCTTCCGGCGGTCCTCGTCCGGGATCCGGCCCGTGAGGGACACCGGCTGGTAGTTCACGCCCTTGATCACGTCCTTGTTCTTGACCGCGAAGCTCAGGATCTCCCCGGCCTGGTCGTCGTTGAACGAGTTCACCATCGTCGGGACGAGGACGATCGACGGCCGCTTGCCCAAGGGCATCTGGCGGACCTTCTCGATCACCTTGAGCTTGACGTCCATGAGCGGCCGGCCGCGGGCCTTGATGTAGTTCTCCTCCTTGAGGCCGTCGAACTGCAGGTAGATCGTGTGGAGGCCCGCCTCGACGGACTTCTCGAGGAAGCCCTCCTCCGTCGCGAACTTGATCCCGTTCGTCGCGACCTGGATCTGCGCGAAGCCCATCTCCTTCGCCGCGCGAACGACCTCGTGGAACTCCGGGTAGATCGTCGGCTCGCCGCCCGCGAACTGGATCGCGGCCACAGGGATTGGGCGCTGCGCGCGCAGGACCGCGAACTCGTACACGATCTGCTCGTACGTCGGCTCGAACACGTACCCGGCCGCGTTCGCGTTCGCGAAGCAGATCGGGCACTTCAGGTTGCACCGGTTCGTGAGGTCGATGTTGCACAGCGCGGTGTTCGAGTAGTGGAGGTTGCACAGCCCGCACTCGTACGGGCACACCTTCGCGTCCGGGATCTGCGGGTTCGCGATGCCGACCCCGTCGAAGGCCCAGTTCTCCGCCTTCAGGTACAGCTCCGCGTCGGACCAGCAGACCTCTTGGAAGTCCCCGTGCTCCTTGCACGTCTTCTTCATCATGAGCGCGCCGTCGCCGATGTACAGCGTCGCGGGGATGATCTTCAGGCACTCGGGACAGAGCGAGCCGGTCCGCCGAGGCAGGCCCTTCTGGAGCTTCGAGGGCATCGTGACCATCGCGTTGTCCTGACGGGACTCCTTGTACATCTGGCGAACGAGGCCGCCCTGGTACTCCGTACCGCAGAGGGACATTCCTTTCGTCTCCTTGTCCGGTCGTAGTCAAGGGGTCGATAATAAGTGTAATGTAGTAAACGCTACTACAAGTTGCGGAGACCGCGACAACCCCTCACCCAAGCCCCCGGAGGGCCTCCGTGACCGCGGCGGGGGCGTCGTACCGATCTGGCGGCAGCCGACCCAGCAGCTCCCGCGCGTGGATTTCCCGGTCCGGCAAGGCCACGACGCGGAACCCGTGCTCCCGCACGAGGTCCGTGGCCGTGGCAGGGAAGTGGGCGTCCTCGGCGAGGATCTCCTCGAGCGACCGCAGGCCCGCGTGGCGAGTCGCGGGCGGCACCCGACCCGTGCGCACGTACGTGAGGAAGCGCCCCGCGTCCTTGTACATGCGGACGCCGTGAAAGGCGTACGCAATCCGCTTCGTCCCCACGGAGTCCCCCCGCTCCCCGATCGCCGTCAGTTCATCCGCGGTGAACTCCCAACGGTTTCCCTGTTCGGGTCCGAAGAGGCGCGCGTAGGCGAGCGCAGACTCCGTGCGTGGGGACTGGCGGGAGAGGTCCACGGCGTCCGCGACGTCGTGCTCCTCCATCGCTGCCGCCAAAGACCGGGGGAGCGGCCGGCCGCAGTACGCACGGGCCTCGAGCGCGACCGGGCACGGGAGCCGGGCGGTCGACAGCAGCTCGCGGAGTTGCTCCGCCTCCGGTCGGACGGCGTCCGGCGTCTCGAGCACGATTGCGAGGGCATCGAGCCGATCTGCAATCTTGGCGGTGCGCGCGAAGCACGAGCGCGCCTCGGGGGTCGCGACGAACCGATGGCGGTGTGTCAGGTCCCGGTGGGCGCGGACGGAGAAGCGAAATCCCGGCGGGACGCGACGGCGCCACCGCGAAACCGTCCGCGGGTCCGGCCACTCGTAGAACGTCGCGTTGACCTCGACGAACGGGAACGCCCGTGCATACGCGCGGAGGGCGTCCTCGCCCGGTACGTCAAAGTAGGCCCAGCCGCCTGCGCCCACGAGCGTCTCCACGCATCGTGGAGGGACTTGGGCGGGATGAACCTGAGGGCGAGGCCCCCGAAACTAAGGCGTTCTATCGGGACGCGGATCGCCCCCTTGTGCCTCCGGGTTGGGTCCAGAACTTCGTCGTCCACCCCACCTCCGACGAAGTCCTCTTGGGCTTTGCGATTCTGGCGGCGGGCCTCCTCCTGTCCGCGTGGGCGCACCGGGACACACGTCGCGTCGGACGTTCCCGTCGCCGATGGATCGCCACCCTCGTGGGACACGCCCTCCTCAGGTTGGGCCTGACGGGGATAGGCTTATTCACGGCCCAGATTCTCCTATTCCTCCTCGCACTCGTACTCTATGCGGCGGCGAGGCCGAACCGGAAGGAAAGCCTCAACTAAGCGCGGGGCCATCGACGCGCGTGGCGGCGCTCCGGTTCGGCTGGTCCGGCTGGGACTACGCGGAGTGGGTGGGGCCGTTCTACAAGTCCGCGACGGAGTCGAAACTGGCGGCGTACTCTCGCGTGTTCGACACCGCGGAGATCAACAGCACGTTCTACCGCCCGCCGACGAAGGGCATGGTGATCGGCTGGGCGCGATACACGCCGACGGGCTTCTACATCACCGTCCTGCAATTCCCTGTCTCATTCTATTTCGAGTCGTGCGCGGTCCGGTGACCTCGTCGCCGGGAAGGGCGAGGTGGCGGAACGTACTTGCCGCGCTCCATACCGGGCGAATGCATTAATATGGCCGAAGCGATTCGCGCGAAGACCGGAGCAGGTGTACTGCGGGTGGTCAGAAAATGTCTCGGTCTGGGGCTCTTCTGGTCGCGGTGTTCTCCTTGGTTCTCCTCCTCAGCATCGTCCCGACCACCTCCGCACCCGGAACAAGATGGGGGAGGCCAGTCCTCATTGAGAACGCCCCTGGGGGCGCGGAGTACCCGCAGATCGCCGTGGACCCCTCTGGGAACGCCATCGCGGTGTGGGACCAGTTCGGTTCGACCCACAAGGATGTCTGGGCGAACCGATTCGACGCCGACACGGGCTGGGGGACGCCGGTGCTCCTCGAGACAGACGACGCCGGGGACGCGACCGGGGTCCAAGTCGCCATGAGCGCGAGCGGGTACGCCGTCGCTGCGTGGCATCAGCTTGACGGTCGGTTTCGGTCCAACATATGGGCCAACGTGTATTCGCCCCGCGCCGGCTGGGGGACTGCGACCCTGGTCGAGTTCGACGACACCGGCGACGCCTCCGAGCCCCAGGTCGCCACCGACGCTGTCGGGAACGCGATCGCGGTCTGGTGTCAGTGGGGCGCGTCGACTTCGAGCATCTGGTCGAACTACTATGAGGCCGGCGTCGGCTGGAGCCCGCCGACCCTGGTCGAGTTCGACGACACCGGCGACGCCTCCGAGCCCCAGGTGGGGATGGACTCCTCAGGGAACGCGCTGGCGATCTGGGTGTACTTCGACGGCGCGGTCTACAGCCTCGCCTCGAACACATTCGTCCCGGGCACGGGCTGGGGGACTCCTGTTCCCGCGGAGAGCGATTCGACGGGGAATGTCGTCACCCCCCACTTGGCGGTGAACCCGGCGGGGAACGCGGTAGCCGTGTGGACGTGGGACGACTGGTCGTGGATGAACGTGTGGGCCAACACCTACGAGCCCGGGATCGGCTGGGCGAACGAGACCCTCCTTGAAACAGACAACCGGGGCTGGGCCTTCGACGTCGAGGTCGCAATCGATTCGGCCGGAGCGGCCATGGCCGTCTGGTCGCAAAACAGCGACACGCCCTTGTACAACCTTTTCGCGAACCGCTTCGTTCCCGGCACAGGCTGGGAGTCGCCCACCCTGCTCGAGAACAACGACATATGGGACGCCCTCCTCCCGCAGGTCGCCTTCGACGCCTCCGGGGCCGCGATCGTGGTGTGGGAGCAATACGTCGGCGGGAACTGGCAGGACATCTACGGGAACCGCTATGCGCCGGGCGTCGGCTGGGAGGGCGTGGTCCTCGTAGGGTTGGGCGAGACCGGGCATGCCATGGATCCGCAACTCGCCGCCGATCCGAGCGGGAATGTGACGGCGGTGTGGTCCCAGTTCGACGGGGGCACCTCGAACATCTGGGCGAACCGGTATCGGTCCCCTGGTATGGGACCATTGCCGCCAGCTGCCCCGGAGGGTGTCAGCGCCACGCTCCCGGGAGGCGGGCAGGACGTGCTCGTCACCTGGCAGGCCAGCCCGGATGAAGGCGACCCTTCGGTGTTCGATCACTACGAGATCCTCCGGGGGGAGGCGTACGACGCGAAAGGCGCGGGTTACGGGGTCGTCGCCGCCAGTCTCCCGACGGGTACGACGTCTTTCGCAGACACGGCGACGCTCCCCGGGGTGACCCATTTCTACGTCGTGCGCGCCGTCGGTCCCGGAGGCGCCACGAATGCGGGCTCCCAGGCCGCAAAGTACGTGCGGGCCCTTCCCTCGGGGAGGTCGCTACTCGGTATCCCCGTCGCCGTCCAAGACTACGCGGTAACCGCTGTCCTGAGTTCCGTCCTCCCCGTCCTCGACTCCGTGAGTGCCTATCTCCCCTCCGACGCGACGGACCCTTGGAAGACCTGGAATGCCGCGCAGCCCGCAAAGGAACTCTCGATCCTCGCGCCCTCCACGGGATTCTGGGTGACCCTGAACGGAGGTGCGGAATGGCGGATCGCGGGCGGCGTCTCTTCGATGACCGCGGTCCCCCTAGCTCAGGGATGGAACCTCGTCCCCTATCCGTCCTTCGTCGACCGCCCGGCCTCCGTCATCTTGGCCGGTCTCCCGATTACAGAGGTGGAGGGATTCGACGCCAGCGCGGCCCCATACTATCTCCGGGCCCTTGCCGAGGACTCCATCCTCCGCGCCGGAGAGGGATACTGGCTCTACGCGTCATCGGCGACAGTCTGGAGCGTTCCGAACTAGCTCCCCCCACCCCCTTGTGCTTGTGCGCACCGCCAGAGTAATGTAGGCGCGTCTTGTTCGTTGGCCGTTGAGTGCCTATCGCTTCGGCTGTTCCGGCTGGGACTACGCGGAGTGGGTGGGGCCGTTTTACAAGTCCGCGACGGAGTCGAAGCTGGCGGCGTACGCCCGCGTCTTCGACACCGCGGAGATCAACAGCACGTTCTACCGCCCGCCGACGAAGGGCATGGTGATCGGCTGGGTGCGGTACACGCACGACGCGTTCCGGTTCGCCGCCAAGGTCCCGCAATCCGTGACGCACGACCGGCTCTTGGAAGTGGACCGCGGCGCCGCCAAGGAGCTGCTCGACTTCTGCGGCCTCATGCGGCCCCTGCTCGACGCGGGGAAGCTCGGCCCGCTCCTGCTCCAGTTGCCGCCCCGGCTCCGCTTCGAACCGGACAGGCTCGAACGGTTCTTCGACATCCTGCCGCCAGAGTTCACGTGGGCGGTCGAGCCGCGGAACAAGTCGTGGATGGTCGACGAGGCGTTCGACCTGCTGCGACAACGGAGCCTCGCGTACACGATCGTCGACGAGCCCCTCCTGCCGCCGACGCTGGGCGTCACCGCCAAGACGGCGTACGTCCGATGGCACGGGCACGGGCGAGACCCGTGGTACGACTACCGGTACTCGGAGGAGGAGCTCGCGGCGTGGGTCCCGAAGGTCCAGGAGGTCGCCGCGAAGGCGGACGAGGTGTACGGGTTCTGGAACAACCACTACCACGGGTATGCGCCGGAGAACGCCCTCCAGGTCCTCGAGATGCTCGGCGTCGAGCTCACGCCCGCGCAGCACGGGGCGAAGCGCCGGATCGCGGAGCACCGGAAGGGGCTCGTGCGCACCGCGATCGGGACCGTGCGGACGCCGACCCTCGAGGAGTTCACCGTGTCGGCGGCTCCGGGGGACGCGGACGTCGAGCGGTTGTTGGCGGCGTTCCTGGACAAGGGCCGGCTCGAGCGCGCGCGGCGCGAGGACCCCGCCGGCGTGAACGTCGTCGGGGACGCGGCGACGTCCCTGGAGGCGCGCGTGAAGGAATACGGCGTGCAAATCGACGTGGCGGGGCGGACGATCGTGCACGACTGCGAGGACTGGGCGAAGGGGATGCGGGACCGCCGGTTCTGCAAGCACGTCGGCCGGCTGTTCCTGAGCCTGCCCCCGTCTCGCGCGCGGGCGATCCTGCAGGACCTCGCGAGCCGGAAGGACGACTGGACGTTCGCCGTCCCCGAGACGTGACGTGCTTCGGTGCCGTATCGGGCCCCGATACACGGATTTGATAATCGCTCCAAAACGGTGTTATCCCGCCGCACCTTGCGCATGCCCGTGGATGCGACATCGGCCTCGCCGTGGAGGGCGTTGCTAGACGCACCGGGTCCCGGGGACCACATCATCCTGTGGAGCGACGGGTCCGAGGCCTCGGACGAGGCGGTGGCGGCGTACCTCCGGGGCGGTCTCCGTCGGAACGACCTCCTCCTCGTCACGGTCCCGCGGGCCGAGTTCGCCGACCTCGAGGTCCGACTGTCCCCGTGGAACCTGAGCCTCGAGCCGCTCGTGAACCAAGGCCACCTGATCCGCGTCCCGTTCGAGGACGCGAACGTCGCGAACCCACGCGACCTCGAGGGCGTCCCGGCGGCGATCGAGTCCCTCCTCGACCTCGCGACAGGGATGGGGAAGGCGGGGCTGACCGTCCTCGGCCGGGTCGCGCCCGTGTTCTTCGAGCGCGGGGACGCGTCGATGGCGGACCGGATCGAGCGGTCTCGCAGGAGCACCGACGGTACGCGCGGATGCTCTGCCTGTACTACGCGAAGAGCCTGCGGCCGGATCGGTTCCAGGACGGCGTGCGCGTCACCCGCCGGCACACGCACACCCTCGCGATGGTCGGCGGCGGGAAGTTCCTCGCCGAGCCCGTGCGGGAGCGGGCCGAGGCCTGAACGTCATCCTTTTGGCGGCGGTCCGCGCTCGCGACCCCGTGGGCGTCCACCTCACTCCGATCGTCGTCAAGGAGACGATTTCCCTGGACCGCCTCGCGGGCCGCACGTTGGCGGTAGATGCTTCGATCGAGCTGTACCAGTTCCTGAGCATCATGCGCCTCCCGGATGGGTCCCTGCTCTCCGACGGGCAGGGCCATGTGACCTCGCATCTGAACGGGATCCTGTTCCGCTCGACGCGGTTGATCAGCCAGCACCAGGCGCGCCTCCTGTACGTGTTCGACGGGAAGCCGCCGCAACTGAAGTGGCGGGAGATCGAGAAGCGGCGCGCCGCGAAGGAGAAGGCCGAGAAGGAATACGCCGAAGCCGTCGCCCGCGGGGACCGCGCCGCGGCGTGGTCGAAGGTTGTGATGACGACGCGCCTCACGCGGGAGATGAAGGAGGACGCCCAGCGGTTGCTCGGACTTCTCGGTATTCCGTGGGTCCAGGCCCCCTCGGAGGCGGAGGCGCAGTGCGCATGGTTCGCGAAGCAAGGGAAGGCGTGGGCGGTGAGCTCGAAGGACTACGACTCGCTCCTGTTCGGCGCGCCGCGGCTCGCGCGGTTCGTCGGCGTCCAGGGGCGGGAGTTCCTGCCGAGCAAGCGGACCTCGCGGATCGTGCCGCCAGAACTGATTGACTTGGCGGCGATGTTGCGCGCGCTCGGCCTGACTCACCGCCAGCTCATCGAGGCCGCGATCCTGATCGGCACGGACTTTAACGAAGGGGTCAAGGGTGTTGGCCCAAAGACCGCGGTGAAGCTCCTTCGGGAACACAAGAGCCTCGGGGATCTCCCCGCCAAGTTCCGCGACGCTCTGCCGTCGAACGCAGACGAGATCCGGTCCTACTTCCTCGAGCCGGAGGTGGACGCATCTCCGGAGGTCCACCGGGGGCGCTTCGATCCTGAGGGAATCGTGGCCTACCTGTGCGGGGAACGTGGGTTCGCTGAGAATCGGGTGCGGGTTGCGGTCTCACGCCTCCAGACGAACGGTCCAAGTCCAAAAACGCTGGACGACTTCTAGTGTGCAAGCCCACGTCATTTTCAAGAGCAAGGAGTCCGCTTGCGCCTGCCGTTGGCACGGACGTCCCTCGGCCGCGTCCTCTACCGCGAGAGGCCCAACTGGGAAGTGCTGCAGCTCTACGCCCTTCTCGTCTTTGTTCCGCCGTTCGTCTTCCTAATCGTCTTCAAGTCCGGCCTTGGGGCGGGGGTCTTAGCCTTCATCGCGCTGGCCGTGGTGGGCGCGCTCGCGCCTCGCCGGAGCGCCGTCCATGAGCACGGGGTGGCTTTGAGTGTCCGACCTTGGTCCATCCTCACTCGCGGGACCCGCCGACTCGTCGTGGAACCGCAAATCGAACGGGCGTGGCCCATCCTCCGCATTCGCCCCTTGGACGTGAAGCGCACTCTGCACGGATATGAAGTCGTGCACTCGGGGGGTCGGGGGCGCGTTCTGCGAGGGCCGGGCGGCCGGCAGAGGGAAGCCCGCCTCGAGGAGGCCATGACGTCGATGCTGGGTTCGCGGCGGGCCGACGTTTGGCGTCCGGTTCCCGACCTCACGCCGGACCTTGTCTCCCGAATCCAGCGTCTCGTGTCGCGGCCCCGAGCCCGGATGCGCCCGAAGTTCTTCGCCGGGCTTTTCGTGATGATGGCGGCATACCTCACGGCGGGGTTTGGCGAAGCCATCGCTGAATCCGAACCGCTCCCGTGGGACTGGCTGTGGCCGATGCTTCTCGCAGTCTTCATGGCCTTTCTCGCCGGGTCCGCCCTGTTCGCGTGGGCCATCGTCGACGTCCGGTCGGACCACGAAATCCTCTCCGCCTACTTCCAGGTCCGCAGCCACGAGAAGACCACCGGAGCGAGAGTGCTTCCAGAGATGCGTCTCCACCCCGACTTCACAGGGCCGGACGTGTTCGGGGACCTGAGCTTGCTAGATTTCTCCTATCTCCGAGGTGAGCTGCTTCGATGGCGCTCGGGCTATTGCTTCATCGCCCTCATGCTGGCCTTGGCTTTCGGCGCGTTCGCCGTCGTCGTCAAGCTCGCCCTGACTCCCTGGTTGATCCTAATCGCGGTGCTCAGCTCGTTCTTGTTGATGGCACCGGCCGCGAATTCAGTGATGGCCTACGAGGTCGCGAAGACCCGACTCAAGTCCATCATCCGCGAAGAGTGGCGCACCCGAACCCCGATTCTTCCGCCAGACTTTGCCGTTTCCCAGCGCTGGACCCGTCTCCGGGCTCCCATCATGCTGACGGACCGCCAACTCCGGAGGATGCGCGCCGCCCACCAGACGCGATCCGTCCCGTTCCTATCCGAAGCAGTATTGATGTTGGCGTTCCTTGCGGGACTGCTTCCGTTCCTCCTAGATCTCCCATGGCCTGTGGGCCTTTCGGTGCTCGTCGGCCTCGTGACCTCGGCCGCAGCATTGGCCTTCTGGATCTACGACGGCCGGGTCCTCTTGGATGACGCGCGGGAATACGAGGTGGTGAGCGGTCAGACGGTTCTCCCTCCCGATCTCCTTTGACGCAGAGCAGCGGCGCTGTCGCGCCCTTTATCGTGGCACTCCGCTTGGGGGCCCCCGCTCGCAATGCCCCACAAGTTCGACCCCGCCCACATGGCGGAGCTGGACCGTGACGACCGCCGGGAGTGGCAGAATCCCCGCCTCCTCCTCGACCTCGCTCGGCTCCGCCCGGGGATGGCGGCGGCGGACGTGGGCTGCGGCACCGGGTACATCGCGATTCCAGCCGCCAATCGCGTCGGCCCGAGAGGCGTCGTGTACGCAATCGACGCCGAAGCGGTCATACTGCGCGAGCTTCGTCGACGGCTGAGGGCCGCCAAGGTCAGAAATGTCGTGGCGATCAAATCGGAGGAGAGGGAGATCCCGCTGCCCGACGCGTGTGCGGACGTCGCCTGGTCCGTGAACACGTTCCACGAGTTCGAAGATCCGGTCGCGTTGGTACGGGAAATTCGGAGGATACTCCGCCCTGGCGGGATCGTCCTGCTCGTGGACTGGAAACCGATTAAGACGCCGATGGGGCCGCCTCTTGAGGTCCGCGTGCCCGCTAAGGAGATCTCGCGGGCGCTGCGATCCGCGGGATTCGCCGCGGTCTCCGAGCGTTCCGTCTACGCCTACCACAGCGTCCTTGTCGGGAGACGGCCGGACGGAAGCAAACGTTAAGGCGGCGCGGAGGGTTGGCGGCGCGATGGTTGCGGACTTCGACGCCGCTACGTTCCGCGCGGAGCATCCGGAGTTCTGCGACGCCGCCAAAATCCGGGTCCCGGGCCTCGGGACACCGCCGCCAACGACCGGCGCGGTCCCCTTCGACGGCGATCCCGCCGCGTTCTCGGGCGTCGCGAAGGATTCGAACACCCTCCCGAGCCTCCTGAAGCAGGGGCCGGAG